>Ga0209347_1005318_pt1 | contig 12347 bp, 9 predicted proteins | sample AutmiccommuBRH23_FD_187382 | JGI IMG/M metagenome (GOLD analysis project Ga0209347, IMG submission 187382) | Deep subsurface microbial communities from Mt. Terri, Switzerland - Autotrophic microbial communities BRH/23 (SPAdes) (version 2) | ecosystem: Environmental > Aquatic > Deep subsurface >...
CCCGCGGGGAGCGGCCCGTGAATAATGCGCTGATCTACCTGCTCGCGTTCGTGGCAGCGCTGGGCATCCTGATCGCGGTGCACGAATACGGCCACTTCTGGGTGGCGCGCCGCCTCGGCGTGAAGGTGCTGCGCTTCTCCATCGGCTTCGGCGCGCCGCTGTGGCGGCGGCGCTCGCGAAACGGCGAGACCGAGTACGTGCTGGCCGCGATACCGCTGGGCGGCTATGTCAAAATGCTCGACGAACGCGAAGGTCCGGTCCCTGAGGATCAGCGGCACCGTGCCTTCAACAACAAACCGATCGGCACCCGCATGGCGGTGGTCAGCGCCGGGCCGGCGTTCAACTTCCTGTTTGCCATCGCCGCCTTCTGGCTTCTCTCGCTGCTGGGCGTGCCGGGACTGGCGCCGGTGCTCGGGCACGTGGAGCCCGACAGCATGGCCGCGCGCGCCGGTCTGCAGGTCGAGGAGCGTATCACCAGCGTGAACGGCGAGCAGACCCCCACCTGGGAGGCTGCACGTCTGGCGCTGTTCCATGCGGCGTTGGATGGTGAGCCGGCGCGGCTGGAGGTCGAGACCGCGCAGGGCGGTTCCGCCGCCCGGACCCTGGATTTTTCCGAGCGCACTCGCCCGGTGGAGCCCCAGGGGTTGTTGCGGGAGATTGGGATCGAAGCCTGGGGGCCGCCACCGGTGGTCTCGGCGGTGCGGCAGGGCGGTGCGGCGGATCGAGCCGGGCTGCGGCCCGGGGACCGCGTGCTCGCCCTGGACGGCGAGCCGATCCGTTACTGGCACGAGTGGGTGGTCTATGTCCGCGAGCGTGCCGGCCAGGATATCCAGGTCACGGTGCAGCGCAGCGGGGAGACTCACACCGTGACGCTGCGGCCCGAGGAGCAGCGCGAAGGCGATCAGGTGTACGGGTTCGTCGGTGTCGAGCGCGCGCCCGTGCCCGAGGGAATGGTGTCAGTGCGCCGCTACGGGCCGTTGGAGGGCCTTGGCCAGGGTTTCGCAAAGACCTGGGACATGTCGGTGCTGATGCTCCGAGTGCTGGGCAGCATGCTGATGGGCGAGGCGGCCCTGAGCAACATCAGTGGGCCGCTGACGATCGCCCAGTTCGCCGGCGAAACGGCCGCCCTGGGCGTGACGCCGTTTATCAACTTCCTCGCGGTGGTGAGCGTGAGCCTCGGGGTCTTGAACCTCCTCCCCATACCCATACTGGATGGCGGGCATTTAATGTATTACCTTATAGAACTTGCGAAGGGGAGCCCGGTTTCCGAACAGGCCCAGCAGATCGGCCAACGCGTGGGGATTCTCCTGCTGCTCATGCTGATGGCGCTGGCTTTCTATAACGACTTCATGCGCCTGTTCTATTGAAGCCCCGCCTGATTAGCAACCGACCTGGACTCATGATGAGACGATTTTTCTTCGCGCTCGCGCTCCTGCTCGGCGTTACCGCACCCGTTAGCGCAATCGAACCGTTCACCGTGCAAGACATCCGAGTCGAGGGGCTGCAGCGCATCTCCGCCGGCACGGTGTTCAATTATCTGCCGGTAGCCGTCGGCGAGCGCTTCGACGACCAGCGCTCGGCCCAGGCCGTGCGCGCCCTGTTCGGAACCGGCTTCTTCGCCGACGTGCGGTTGGAGCGCGACGGAAATGTGCTGGTGGTGGTGGTGGACGAGCGTCCCTCCATCGCCAGTATCTCCATTTCGGGGAACAAGGACATCAAGACCGAGCAGCTCCTGGAGGGCCTCAAAGGCGTAGGCTTGGCCGAAGGTCGGGTGTTCAACCGCTCGCTGCTCGAGAAGATCGAGCAGGAGTTGCGCCGCCAGTACTTCAATCGTGGCAAGTACGCGGTCAAACTCGACACGACAGTGACGCCCCTGGAACGCAACCGCGTTGCCATCAAACTCGATATCTCGGAGGGCCGGGTCGCCAAGATTCGCCAGATCAACATCGTCGGCAATGCAGTGTTCGACGATGAGACTCTGCTCGACGAATTCCAGCTCACGACCCCGACGACGTTCTCCTTTTATACCGGCAACGACCAGTACTCGAAGCAGAAGTTGGCCGCGGACCTGGAGACGCTGCGGGCCTATTACCTGGATCGTGGCTATCTGAACTTCGATGTGGCGTCCACTCAGGTGTCGATATCGCCGGACAAGAAGTTCGTCTACATCACGGTGAACGTGCGGGAAGGCGAGCAGTACACTGTCAAGAACATCAAGCTTGCCGGGGAGCTGGTGGTCTCACCGGAAGAGCTGGAGAAGCTCATCACCGTCGCGCAGGGCAGCATCTACTCGCGCTCGCGGGTGGCCGAAAGCTCCGAGGCCATCTCCGACCGGCTCGGCACCGAGGGTTACGCCTTCGCGAACGTCAACACCGTGCCCGAGATTGACGAGGAGGACAACGAAGTCGGGTTGACCTTCTTCGTCGACCCCGGACGACGGGTCTACGTGCGCCGGATCAACTTCTCAGGCAATATCCGTACGAGCGACGAGGTCCTGCGTCGTGAAATGCGGCAGCTGGAGGGCGGCTGGTTCTCCACCGAGAAGATCAATCGCTCGCGCACCCGCCTGGAGCGCCTGGGTTTCTTCACGGAGGTGAACGTGGAGACTCCGGCGGTGCCCGGCAGTGCCGATCAGGTGGACGTGAACTTCACTGTGGTGGAGATGCCGTCGGGCAACCTGTTGGCGAGCGTCGGGTATTCCCAAACCGGCGGCGTGCTGTTCAGCGTCAGCGTCGAGCAGGAGAACTTCCTCGGCACCGGCAAGCGGGTGGGCGTGAGCGCCAGCAACAGCGACATCGTGCGCGGGTTCCGGGTGTCGTATACCAACCCGTATTACACCATCGATGGTATCAGTCGCGGGTTCACTCTGGCGGCCCGGGAGACGGACGCGGCGGAAGCCAACCTCACCGATTACTCCCTCGACACGATGGAGCTCGGTGTCAACTTTGGTATTCCGGTAAACGAGTATGACACGATATACCTGAATGCCGGCTACGAGAAGAACGGACTCACCTGCAGCGCCGTCAATACACCGGCGACCTGCCAGGAGTTCATCGACAGTCAGGGAACCGATGAGTTCGATTCAATCAAGCTTGGGGCGAGCTTCTCCCACGACACGCGCAACCGCGCCATCTTCGCCGACGAAGGGCTGTTGCACCACATCGCGGCGGAAGTGGCAGTCGGTGACTTGGAGTTCTACCGCCTGCGGTATCGCCAGGAGCGTTATTTCCCGCTCACCAGAAGTCTGACCATGATGCTGCGCGGCGAGCTAGGATATGCGGAGGGCTTTGGTGGCAGCGAGGACATGCCGTTCTTCGAGAACTTCTTCGCCGGTGGGCCGCGCTCGGTGCGCGGTTTCCAAGCCAACAGCCTCGGCCCGCGGGATGCCAATACGAACGAGCCGATCGGCGGCAGCGTCAAGGTGGCAGGTGGCGCGGAGCTGTACTTCCCCGTGCCATTCGCGAAGGATTCTAAGCAGGTACGAATGGGCACCTTCCTGGATATCGGCAATGTCTACGCCGACGTGGATGGGTTCGATGCGGGCGAACTGCGTTATTCGGCGGGGCTCTCCATGGTTTGGCTGTCGCCGATCGGGCCTCTGGCCTTGAGCGTCGCTCAGCCCCTCAACGAGGAGACCGGCGACGAGACCGAGGTGTTTCAGTTCACGCTCGGAGGCTCGTTCTTCTAGTGTTCACACAGCAGGCGATGACTATGTACCGATCGATCGCTCCGCTTCTGCTTCTCCTGGCGAGTACGCTGGCTGCGGCGCCCGCCGCGGTCGCTCAGGACATGCGGGTGGCATACGTCAATATCAATCAGGTCCTGGAGCAGGCGCCTCAGGCCATCGCGGCCAACAAGCGCCTGGAGAAGGAATTCGAACCCCGCAACGCGGCGCTGAACGAGCTGCGACGCGAGCTGCGCAGCCTGGAGGATCAGCTCGCGCGCGACGGGCTGACGATGAGCGAATCCCAGCTGCGTAGACTCGAGCTGGACATCCGCAGCCGCAAGCGCGAGATCACCCGCGCGCAGGAGGACTTCCGCGAAGACTTGAACATTCGCCGCAATGACGAGCTGCGCAAGCTGCAAAAGCGTACCTACGAGGCGATCGTCGAACTCGCCCGTCGGGAGAAGTACGACATGGTGCTGGGCGATGTGGTGATCTACGCCGGTCCCTCGGTGGACATCACCGAAAAGGTGCTGAAGGTGCTCGCGGACGAACACAAGGCGGAGGGCGCCAACTAGGGCGTAGGCGGCGGTGACTTGGACGCTGTACGAACTCGCTGGCAGGGTCGGCGCCGAGGTTTCCGGGGACGGCAAGGTCGAGATCGTCGGCGTCTCGGCGCTCGAGGACGCGCAACCCGACACCATCACCTTTTTGGCGAATCCGAGACTGCGGAGCTTCCTGAAAGATACGCCGGCCGCCGCGGTTATCCTGCGTTCCGAGGATGCGGCATCGTGCCCCGTTCCGGTCCTGTTGTCGGACAACCCTTACCTGGCCTACGCGCGGGTGGCGGCGTTGCTGTATCCCGAGGAGCCCGTGCGCGCCGGCGTGCATCAGTCGGCGATGGTCGCCGGAGACGCCAGGATCGACCCGTCGGCGTGGATCGGGCCCAACGCGGTCATCGAGTCGGGGGCGCAGGTCGGTGCCGGCGCCGCCGTCGGCCCGGGCTGCGTGGTCGGCAAGCGTGCCAGCATCGGCCCGGGGACCCGCCTGGTCGCAAACGTCACCGTCGCCCGCGACTGCGTGCTGGGCAGCGGTTGTCTGCTGCACCCCGGGGTGGTGATCGGCGCCGACGGCTTCGGCATTGCGAACGACGCCGGGCGCTGGGCCAAGGTGCCGCAGGTCGGCCGGGTGCTGATCGGCGACGACGTGGAGATCGGGGCGAACACCACCGTAGATCGTGGCGCAATTCACGACACGATCATCGAGAATGGTGTCAAAATAGACAATCTGGTCATGGTTGCGCACAACGTGCGCATCGGCGCCCATACGGCTATCGCGGGGTGCACGGGGATCGCCGGCAGCGCCCGAATCGGGGCCCATTGCGCTATCGGCGGCGGTGTCGGGATCGCCGGGCACCTGGAGATATGCGACGGCGTCCAACTGACCGGGATGTCGTTCGTCACCAAATCCGTGCGCGAGCCGGGTGTGTACTCTTCGGGCATGCCCCTGGAGACCAACGAAGCGTGGCAGAGGAATATCGCCCGCTACCGACATCTCGACGAGCTTGCTCGGCGCGTGCGTGCACTCGAGAAGAAGATCGACAAGGACTGAGCCACGGGGCGCCACCATGTCTTCGATTCCCTTTGACGTACACGAGGTGATGCGCTACCTGCCGCATCGCTATCCATTCCTCCTGATCGACCGCGTGCTGGAGCATGAACCGGGGAAATCTCTCAAGGCGCTCAAGAACGTCACCATCAACGAACAGTTCTTTCAGGGACACTTTCCCAACCGCCCGGTGATGCCGGGGGTGCTCATCCTGGAGGCATTGGCCCAGGCGACGGGGCTGCTCGCCTTCAAGACCCGCGAGGGCGAACTCAGTGAAGATACCCTGTACTACTTCGTCGGTATCGATCACGCGCGTTTCAAGCAGCCTGTGGAGCCGGGCGACCAGCTTATCCTCGAGGTGCAATTCGTACGCGCCAAACGCGGCATCTGGGTGTTCACCGGCGAGGCGAAGGTGGACGGGAAACTGGTGGCGAGCGCCGAGATCATGTGCGCCGAACGGGAGGTGGAGCGTTGATCGACCCGCGGGCGGTGGTCGATCCGCAGGCGCGGCTCGATGAGGGCGTCGAGGTGGGCCCGTTCTGCATCATCGGCCCCGGCGTGGAGATCGGGGCCGGTTCCGTAATCGGTCCGCACGTTGTCATCCGCGGGCCGACCCGCATGGGCCGGGACAACCGCGTGTATCAGTTCGCCTCTATCGGCGACGACCCGCAGGACAAGAAATACGCGGGCGAACCGACCCGGCTGGAGATCGGCGACGGTAATGTGTTCCGGGAGTTCTGCACCATCAATCGCGGCACCGCGCAGGATCAAGGCCTCACCCGCATTGGCAGTCACAACTGGATCATGGCCTACGTGCACATCGCCCACGACTGCAACATCGGGGATCACACCATCTTTGCGAACGGCGCCTCGCTGGCGGGGCACGTGGATGTCGAGGATTACGCCATTCTCGGTGGCTTCACCCTGGTGCACCAGTTCTGCCGGGTCGGCTCCCACAGCTTCAGCGCCATGGGCAGCGTGGTGGCCAAGGACATTCCGCCCTTCGTCATGGTCGCCGGACATCCGGCCGCGCCCCACGGCATCAACGGCGAGGGGCTCAAGCGCCGCGGCTTCACCAGCGACAGCATCCGCAGCATTCGCCGGGCCTACAAGGTGCTGTACCGCTCGGGCCTCACCCTGAACAGCGCGCGGGAGCAGATCGGGCGGATGGTGCTGCAGAGTCCGGAGATTCGGCCGCTGCACGAGTTTCTCGCCGGCGGGCAGCGCGGGATCCTGCGCTGACTCCTGTGCGCATCGGCATGGTGGCAGGGGAGACCTCGGGCGATCTGCTCGCCGCGGGGCTGATCGAGGCCATCCGGGAGCGCCGCCCGGATGCCACGTTCGAAGGCATCGCCGGCCGCCGCATGCAGGCGGCGGGCTGCCGGGCGATCTATCCGGCCGACAAGCTCGCGGTGATGGGCCTGGTGGAGGTCATGGGGCATCTGCCGGAGCTGCTGCTGGTGCGTCGGCGCATCCGCCGGTACTTTCTGCGCCAGCCGCCCGACGTGTTCATCGGCATCGATGCGCCGGATTTCAATCTCGGCCTCGAGCGGCGCCTGCGTGCCGCGGGCATTCCCACGGTCCACTACGTCAGCCCCACGGTGTGGGCGTGGCGCGCCAACCGCGTGCCGCGCATCCGCGCCAGTGTCGATCACCTGCTGACACTGTTTCCCTTCGAGGCCGATTTCCATGACCGGCACGGCATTCCCGCCACCTTCGTGGGCCACCCCCTGGCGGACCTGATACCCCTGGAGACCGACCCCGCCGCGGCCCGGAGCCAACTCGCGCTGCCCGCCGACGGACGGCTGGTGGCGCTGCTGCCGGGAAGCCGCAGGGGCGAGGTGCAGCGCCTGGCTGGGCCGTTTCTCGAGGCCGCGGTGCGCCTGCATCGTGTTCACCGCGATCTGCACTTTGTCGCACCCATGGCGGACCCCGACCTGCGGGCTCTGTTCGAGGAAGTGCGCCGCCGGGTCGCGCCGTCGCTACCGCTTACGGTGCTGGACGGGCACTCCCGCGAAGCCATGAGTGCGTCCGATGCGGTGCTGCTGGCATCGGGCACGGCCACCCTCGAGGCCTTGCTCCTGCACCGGCCCATGGTCGTGGCCTACAAGATGGCGCCGGTGACCGCGTGGCTGCTGCTGCGGATGCTGAAGGTGTCGTCCGTCGCCCTGCCGAACCTGCTGGCCGGTGAACCGCTGGTCACGGAGCTTGTCCAGGGCGACGCGACTGCCGAGCGGCTTGCCGATGCGGTGTTGGCGCTGCTCGACGAACCCGAGCGCGGCGCCTTGCTGCAGGAGCGTTTCCGCGCCATTCAACACTCCCTGCGCCGGCAGGCGAGCGCCCGCGCCGCAGAGGCGGTGCTCGAGCTGGTCGCCGCCCGGAGGCGGGCGGCATGAGCGATCAGTGGCCGCTGGAGCTCGATCTCGCGCAGCCCCTGGCCGCTGGCGTCGACGAGGCCGGGCGCGGCCCCCTGGCAGGTCCCGTGGTGGCGGCGGCGGTGATCCTCGATCCGGCGCGGCCCATCGACGGGCTGACCGACTCGAAGCTGCTGGGCGCTCCGCGGCGGGCGGAGTTGGAGCGCGAGATCCGCGCTCGCGCCCTGTGTTGGGCTATCGGGCGTGCCGAGGTGGCGGAGATCGACCGCATCAACATCCTTCAGGCGGCGCTATTGGCCATGGTCCGGGCCGTAGAGGGGCTGCTGGTGACCCCCAGGGTGGCCTTGGTGGACGGCAACTGCTGCCCGCGCTTGACCGTTCCCGTGCAGTCGGTGGTCAAGGGGGACCTGTTGGTGCCGGCCATTTCGGCGGCCTCGATCCTGGCCAAGCAGTTCCGCGACCGGGAGATGATCGCGATGGAGGAAAAATATCCGGGGTATGGCTTCGCTCAACATAAGGGCTATTGCACGGCCCTGCACCGGGAGGCGTTACAGCGACTCGGTGCCTGCCCCTTGCACCGCGCCAGCTTCGAGCCGGTGCGCCGGGTGCTCGGTTCGGGCGCAGTGGCCGTCAGAAGTAGCGTTGGGGTCGGGGCATCAGGCAATTGCGCAGCACCACGGCGAGGCCGCGGATCACCAGGCAATAGCCGATGATGATGATAGTGGACTCCACCGCCGCGTCCTGCAGAGTTACCAACTGCAGCAAGTCGTAGTCGCCATAGCCGACCCGGTCGGCCAGCAGCAGCAGCGCGCTGTTCACGCCCAAGGCCACGGCGCCCGCGGCGACGCAGCCGAGACCGTGATGTGCGGGACGTTGCCGGCCCAAGAGGCCGCACAGGGCGACGATAGCGAAGAACGTCGCCAAGGGGAGCCAGTGCTGCGGCAGGGTGGTTGCGGTGTCGAGCATGATCAAATCTGGGTTCCGACCCGGTTCTTGACGCACGCGGCGTCCATTTCCATGTTCTGAGTCCGAAAATTACTCCCTTGCTCCAGTTCACGCAAGGTTGTGGAGGCAATTGCTTGATCGGCCATCGGATCGGATCCTTGAGACACGCCAGTCGAGGGTGCCGGCCCGGTCGCCGCATGATCGGCGGGGGATTACAATAGGCCGCCATGCACCCTGCCTTCGTTCATCTGCGTCTTCACACGGAATACTCCCTGGTGGACGGCTTGGTGCGGATCAAGCCGCTGGCCAAGACGGTGGCCGCCGGCGGCATGCCAGCCGTGGCAGTCACCGACCAGTCCAACCTGTTCTCCATGGTGAAGTTCTACCGGGCCGCCCAGGCTGCGGGGGTCAAGCCCATCGTCGGAGTGGACCTGTGGCTGCGCAACGCGGAGGAAGCCGAACAGCCCCACCGGCTGGTGCTGCTGTGCCGCAATGACGAGGGCTACCGCAATCTCACCCAGCTGGTCTCGCGCAGTTATCTGGAGGGCCAACATCGGGGCGTGCCCATGGTGGACCGGGATTGGTTGGAGGGCGCCAGCGCCGGCCTGATCGCCCTCTCGGGGGGACGGGACGGCGACGTGGGCCGCGCCCTGGCCGTCGGCAACGGCGAGCAGGCCAGGGATCAGGCGGCGTTCTGGGCGCGGCTGCTCCCGGATTCCTATTACCTGGAGGTGCAGCGCACCGGACGCCGGGGTGAGGAGGACTATCTGCACGCGGCGGTGGATCTGGCCGCCGCGTTGGACCTGCCGGTCGTCGCCACCAACGACGTGCGCTTTCTGACGCGGGAGGACTTCGACGCCCATGAGGTGCGGGTCTGCATCCGCGAGGGCCGCGCCTTGGACGACAGCCGCCGGCCGCGCGTCTACAGCGAGCAGCAGTACCTGCGCACGCCCGCCGAGATGGCCGAGCTGTTCTCCGATCTGCCCGAGGCGCTCGAGAACACCGTCGAGATTGCCCGGCGCTGCAACCTGGAGCTCAGCCTGGGCAAGAACTATCTGCCCAGTTTTCCCGTCCCGGATGGCATGACCGCCGAGAGCTTTCTGCAGACCGAGGCGCGCGCCGGCCTGGAGCGGCGGCTGCAGCGCATCCTCGACCCGAACGCCCCTGGCGCCGGCGAGCGGCGCAGTGAGTACGTGGAGCGCCTGGAAAGCGAGCTCGACGTCATCACCCAGATGGGTTTTCCCGGCTACTTCCTGATCGTCGCCGACTTCATCCGCTGGGCCAAGGACAACGCCATCCCCGTCGGTCCCGGACGCGGCTCCGGAGCCGGCTCCCTGGTCGCCTACGCCCTGCAGATCACCGATCTCGATCCGCTGCAGTACGAGCTGCTGTTCGAGCGGTTCCTCAATCCCGAGCGCGTTTCCATGCCGGACTTCGACGTGGATTTCTGTATGGAACAGCGTGACCGGGTGATCGAGTACGTGGCCGAGCGTTACGGCCGCGAGAAGGTCTCGCAGATCATCACCTACGGTTCCATGGCTGCCAAGGCGGTGGTGCGCGACGTGGGCCGGGTGCTGGGACACCCGTACGGTTTCGTCGACCGCATCGCCAAGCTGATTCCCTTCGAGCTTGGCATGACCCTGGACAAGGCCCTGGCGCAGGAGCAGGACCTGCGGGCGCTCTGTGCACAGGACGAGGAGGTGGCCGAGGTCATCGACATGGCCCGCAAGCTGGAGGGTCTGGCACGCAACGCCGGAAAGCACGCCGGCGGCGTGGTGATCGCCCCCTCCAAGCTCACCGACTTCACGCCCCTGTACTGCGAGCAGGGCTCCGGCAGTGTGGTCACCCAGTTCGACAAGGACGACGTGGAGAGCGTCGGCCTGGTGAAGTTCGATTTCCTGGGCCTGCGTACGCTGACCATCATCGACTGGGCGGTACAGAACATCGACGCCCAGAACGGCAACGGCGCCGCGCCCTTGGACATCACCGCCGTCCACCTGGACGACCCGGCCACCTTCGAGCTGCTCAAGCGCTGCGCCACGACGGCGGTGTTCCAGCTGGAATCCCGCGGCATGAAGGACCTGATCAAGCGCCTGCAGCCCGACTGCTTCGACGACATCGTCGCGCTGGTGGCACTGTTTCGCCCCGGTCCCTTGCAGTCGGGCATGGTGGACGATTTCATCGCCCGCAAGCACGGTGCCAAGGTCGAGTACCCGCATCCCGAGCTGGAGCCGATCCTCAAGCCTACCTATGGAGTGATTCTCTACCAGGAACAGGTGATGCAGATCGCCCAGGTGCTGGCCGGGTACACCCTGGGCGGCGCGGACCTGCTGCGACGCGCCATGGGTAAGAAGAAGCCCGAGGAGATGGCCAAGCAACGGGAGATCTTCACCCGGGGCGCCCGGGAGCGCGGGGTCGAGGAGAGGACCGCCACCTACATCTTCGACCTGATGGAGAAGTTCGCCGGTTACGGCTTCAACAAATCCCACTCCGCGGCCTATGCCCTGGTGAGCTATCACACCGCCTGGCTCAAGGCCCACTATCCGGCGGCGTTCATGGCGGCCGTGCTGTCCTCGGACATGGATAACACGGACAAGGTGGTCACGCTGATCGAAGAGTGCCGGGACATGCGTCTGGAAGTGGCGCCCCCGGACGTGAACACGTCGTTCTATCGCTTCACGGTCGGCGACGACGAGACCATCCTCTACGGGCTGGGCGCCATCAAGGGCGTGGGGGAGGGCGCCATCGAGAACATCATCGCCGAACGCCGGGACAACGGACCGTACGGCGACCTGTTCGACTGGTGCCGGCGCATCGACCTGCGCAAGGTCAATCGCCGGGTGCAGGAGGCGTTGATCAAGGCCGGCGCCATGGATCACCTCGGCTCGAGCCGCGCCGGCCTGATGGCGCGGCTGCCCGCGGCCATTCGCGCCGCCGAGCAGCACTCGCGAAACCAGGAGGTGGGCATCGGCGATCTGTTCGGCGGTGCCACCATGGCCGCCCCGGTGGAGGGTCCTGGACCGGGCCAGCCGCCGGTGCCCGACTGGGACGAAGAGCAGCGCCTGGCGGGGGAAAAGGAGACCCTCGGGCTCTATCTCACCGGGCATCCCGTGGACCGCTACGAAGACGATCTCGCCGGCATCACCTCGGGGCGCATCGCCGCCCTGACCGGTGGCAGCGATTCCAGCGGCCTGCCGGGCACCACCCAGGAACGCTCGGCCACGGTGGCGGGCCTGGTCATGGGCGTGCGTACCGTCAATACGCGCCGTGGACGCATGGCCATTCTCACCCTGGACGACCGTACCGCGCGCCTGGAGGCGACCCTGTTTCCGGAGGTGTTCGACAAATACCGCCACCTGCTGGGCAAGGATACGGTGCTGGTGCTGCAAGGGCAGTTGGGGCCCGACGACTACTCCGGCGGCTGGCGCCTGTCCACCGAGAGCCTGTACACCGTGGATCAGGCCCGGGAGCGCTACGCTCGGCGGCTGGTGATCCACATCGGTCACGAGCAGGGCGGCAATGGCTTCGTCCGGTCCCTGGCCGACGTGCTCGGTCCATACCGCGAGGGCCAGTGTCCGGTGTGGGTCCACTACCGGCGCAGCGACGCCGAGGCGCAGATGCCCCTGGGGCAGGACTGGCGGGTGCGTCCGACCGACGAGCTGCTGGCGCGGCTACGCACCCTGGCGGGCGAGCGGGGCGTGTCCCTGGACTACGGGCGCTGAGTGCCGCCACCATCCCGGGCGGCGGTGATTCGC
>Ga0209347_1005319_pt1 | contig 12346 bp, 8 predicted proteins | sample AutmiccommuBRH23_FD_187382 | JGI IMG/M metagenome (GOLD analysis project Ga0209347, IMG submission 187382) | Deep subsurface microbial communities from Mt. Terri, Switzerland - Autotrophic microbial communities BRH/23 (SPAdes) (version 2) | ecosystem: Environmental > Aquatic > Deep subsurface >...
CCTTGTCCGGCGGGACCAGACAGTCAGCGGACAGGACGTCGCCGACGCCTTCACCCAACGCGGCTGGAAAGCGACACCCCGAACCGGACAACGCTGGCTCGCCAAGGCTCGCACCTCCCTGGCAGCCGCGGCGTCGTCTCCGTCCGCGTAGCTCAACACGCCTGATGGGGCTCGTCGGCACACGGCGGCCCCACAATACGCAGCCTCCGAAACGTCCAGTTCCGCCCAAGAGGAGCCACTTCCGCCTTACTAGGGCCGCCCTGTGCATCCGTTGCAGGGTCGGACGCTGTCAACGCCTATGAGCAGGAGGTCGCAGGCCGCCAGTGTGCCGCCACCAGTCCTCAATTCCTTGATTCGGCCACGGATTGCGCCGATCAGCGCAACACTGAAAGGTCGCTGATTCCGTACGGGGAAGGAACAGTCATGATGAACCGTGCCGTGCCTCGCGTGCTGGCGGTCTCCATGGTTGCAGCGTTGCTGCCGATGACCGCCGCTCAGGCCCTCACCACATCGCCGGAGAGCCAGGTGATGGAACAGGGCAGACATCGGGGCCCCTACGTGAGCGAGCCCTTCGAGGGGAAGCTCACCAGCAAGCCGCTCGCAGCGATGAAACTGGGCCCAGCCGCGCCGACGAGCACCGAGGAAGGACTGGGACGCGGGCGCACGACGCCGAAGGCGCCGGTCAAGGGCACGCCCGACCCACGGCTGCAGGCCTCTGCCCTCGCCGCTGAGGGCCAGGAGGCCGGGCACGCAGGCGAAGCCGGCGAGGCCGCCCAAGAGCTCACCGCCCCGCTCGTCTCCTTCGTCGGCCAGGGCGGCGCCAACCCGCCCGACCCCAACGGTGACGTGGGGCCCGGCCACTACGTCCAGATGGTCAACTCGACCATCCAGGTGTGGGACAAGCAGGGCAACTCGCTCGCCGGTCCGACCGCCATCAACCAGATCTGGCAGAACGCCGTCCCGGCCGGGCAGGGACAGGACCAGTGCCGCACCCAGAACGCCGGCGACCCCATCGTTCTCTACGACCAGCAGGTCGACCGGTTCATGATCAGCCAGTTCACCTCGCCGAGCACCGCGACGGGGCCGGGCAACACGTTCCCGATGTGCATCGCCTACTCGCAGACGGGCGACCCGACGCAGAACTGGTTCGTCTACCAGTTCAACCTGCCGGCCTCGCACGACTACATGAAGTACGGCATCTGGCCCGACGGCCTCTACATGTCGACCTTCGAGGGCGGCAGCGTCGGCGCCTACGTCTTCGACCGTGCCCAGATGATCTCCGGGTCACCGGCCACATTCCAGTCGTTCACCGGCGTTGCCATGGGCGCGGGGGTGGACGGCCGGGGCACACGCATCGTGCCCGCCGACTGGGACGGCGACAACCCGCCGCCCGCCGGCGCGCCGAACCCGTTCGCCATGTCCTTCGACGGAGCCGTCGACGGCGGCAACGACCGCATCGAGATCAGCGAGTTCCACGTCGACTGGGTGACGCCGGGCAACACGACCTTCGGCGTCGTCACGACGCTCAACACGGCGGCCTTCGACACGGACCTCAACTGCACGCCGACCTTCCGCGACTGCATCCCGCAGCCCGGCGTGACCAACCGGGTCGACTCGCTGTCCAACCGGCTCATGGCTCGCCTCCAGTACCGCAACTTCGGCGGGCACCAGGCGATGGTCATCAACCAGACCGTCGACGCGGACGGCAACGACCGCGCCGGCGTCCGCTGGTACGAGCTGCGCAACTCCGGTGCGGGGTGGAGCATCCACCAGCAGGGCACGTACGCCCCGATCGACGGCGTGCACCGCTGGATGGGCGCAGCGGCGATGGACGGCAAGGGCAACATCGCCCTCGGCTACTCCGTCTCCGACGGCACGGCCACGTTCCCCGGCCTGCGATACACCGCCCGCCATGCAGGTGACCCGCTCGGGGCCATGACGCAGGGCGAGCAGGTGCTGGCAGCCGGCACCACGACCGAGACCTCGAACCGGTGGGGCGACTACGCGGGCCTCGTCGTCGACCCCGGCGACGAGTGCACGTTCTGGTTCACCGGGGAGCGGGACAACAGCGCGACGACGATCGGCTCGTTCCGGTTGCCCTCGTGCCTGCAGAGCGACCTGCGGATCACCAAGTCCGACGCACCCGACCCGGTCGTCGCCGGTCAGGACCTCACCTACACCCTGACCGTGACGAACGACGGTCCGGCGACGGCAGAGGCCGTCACGGTGACCGACACGTTGCCCGCAGGAGTGACGTTCGTCAGCGCCCCCGGCTGCACCGAGGCGGGAGGGGTCGTCACCTGCGACCTCGGCTCGCTGCTCGCCGGGCAGAGCGTCGTCATCGCGATCCAGGTGCACATCCCGTCCGGCTTCCTCGGGGCGGCGGCGTCCGGGATCATCACCAACACCGCCACCGTGGAGGCCGAGAACCAGGGCGACCCGAACCCCGGCAACAATACGGCGACCGCGACGACCACCGTCATCGCGCGGGCCGACCTCGCAGTGACGAAGGTCTGCAAGCCGGACGGCTCCGCACAGGCAGGGCAGGAGGCCTTCTGCGATATCCACGTCGACAACCTCGGACCCTCGGACGCGGTGAACGTCTCGCTCAAGGACGTGCTGACCTCGGCGACGCCGTTCAGCGTCACCGCAGTCACCGTCACGCCGTCTGGCACGTGTGTCCCGACCTCGGGCGGTCCGGTCACGTCGTTCACCACGACGTGTGACCTCGGCACCGAGCCGGCCGGTGGCCGGTCGACGATCCGGGTCACCGTCACCGCCGCCGATGTCGCCGAGATCAACGACGTCGCAACCGTGTCCAGCTCCACGCCCGACCCGGACAACTCGAACAACCAGGCCACGGGCAAGGTGGTCTTCGCCGGCTCCGCGGACCTCGAGGTGACCAAGACGGCGCCGGCCTCGGTGGTCGCGGGCACGTCCCTGCAGTATGTCCTCACCGTCACCAACAACGGGCCGTCGACCGCCAAGGCCGTGGTCCTCACCGACCGGCTCCCGGCCGGAGTGACCTTCGTGTCCGTCTCGGCCACCGTCGGGTCGTGCACCTACGGCCAGCCAGTCGAGCGCGAGCTGACCTGCAACCTGGGCAACCTCGCGTCGGGAGCCACGGCCACGGTGACGATCAACGCCGCGGTCGCGCCCGCTGTCGCCCCGGGCACGGTGCTGGTCAACGAGGCCGTCGTGTCGAGCGCGACCGCAGATCCTGACAACAGCGACAACAGGATCAGCGTGTCGACGACCGTCACCGCCTCGGCCGACCTGCGGGTCACGAAGTCCGACTCGCCCGACCCGGTCCTCGCCGGCAACCTGCTGACGTGGACCATCACGGCCACCAATGACGGTCCGTCGACAGCAACCTCGGTGCTGCTCACCGACACGCTGCCGGCCGGAGTCACCTTCGTCGGTGGCGTCAACAACAACGGGCAGACGGTGTGCACGCTCGTGCAGGCGGCCACGGTCGAATGCGCGGTCGGCACGCTCCACCCGGGCGATAGCGCGGTGGTACAGCTCACCGTGCGCGTCGCCGCGTCGCTCGACCCCGGCACGGTGCTGCACAACACCGTGACGGTCACCTCGGCGACGCCGGACCCGAACCCGGGCAACAACACGGCGACCGAGGACACGACCGTGTCGACCCAAGCTGACGTCTGGATCGACAAGCAGGCCGAGCTCCGGTCCGGCAACCCCGCGCCGGCGCTCATCTACACCCTCGTCGTCCACAACGACAGCGGGTGCGAGACGGATGCACAGTCGACGCAGACGCCGACGTGCGGCCAAGGCGGTCCATCGGACGCCCGGGACATCGTCGTCACGGACGCGCTGCCACTCACGAGCAAGAAGCTGGTCGTGCAGTACCTGTCGCCGCAGTGCACCTACACCTTGGCGACGCACACGGTCCAGTGCTCGTCGGCGAACGTGCCGGCCGGTGCCTCGGTGACCTTCGTCATCGAGTCCCAGGTCAAGGGCAGTGTGGGGACGTTCCTCAACACCGCGTCGGTGACCAGTTCGACGGCCGACCCGGTCGTCGGCAACAACACCAACTCGGCGTCCGTCGTCGTCCAGGGCGGCACCGGCAAGAAGAAGTGACCTACTGGAAGGACGACTCGTAACGCAGCGTGACCGTCGGCGCCGGCGAGGTGCCGACGGTCACCTGTGTCGGCCTCGGCGCGATGCGGGGAGCCGTCGCAGGCCCTGCCGTGATCGTCACGGGGCCGTTCGCGACGTCGAGGAACGCCCGACCTGCGGCGTCCGTCGTCGCGCGGGCCACCACGGCTCCAGACGCGTCCGTCGCCGTCACCTCGACGCCCGCGACGACCTCCTCCGGACAGTTCGGATCCGGGGTCTCCGGCTCCGGACCGCCGCACAGCGGCTGGTACACCGCGACGACGACCACTCCGGCCATCGGAATCACCGGACCCTTCGACGAGCCGGGCGGCTGCGTTGACGCAGCCGACGTGGCAGAGGGTGCAGGCTCCGCTGACGGCGTGGCCGGGCCGGACGGACCCGCGGCGCCGCACCCGGACACCAAGCAGAGCACAGCACCCCCGAGGCAGAGCCGCCAGCGCATCTCCTGAGTATCTGCCCCGGCAGGCTCCCCGGCAACCAACACCGCAGTGGCATAGGTACGCGCAGCCCTCGCTTATCCGCATCTGGCTACGCACCGAGCTCAGCTACCCATCGTCCAGCTCGCCAGCCCGGTCCCGCCATTTCAGGGCCTGCCCGGCCAAGACACGGGGGTCGGATCGTTCCAAGCTTGAGGCGTTCCGAACTGCCCCAAGCCCCAGTCTCCGAGCACGGCAGGGGATCTCATCGTCACCGCAGGCTCAATCGACCGGCGCCATCGGTGGTTCACGGCCAACGGGCCGGGGCCGCCGTCGGAGCGCTCAACCGAAGACCCCGGAGAGCGGCGATGAGAATGCGCAGGGCCGTTGTTGGCACGTGGATCCGCCATCGGGGAGTTGCCGGGCGTTCGAAGCGTTCTGCCCAGATCCAGGCGGCCACGGCTGGCATGACGACCAGGTGGCCCGAGGGTGAAAGCAGGGCCAGCAGCATGAGCGCCCAGCAGGACCCGACGCACCACAGGCCGTGGCGACCCCCCATCTGAAGGGCTCCCAGGTACGACCGACGCCCCCGAGCAGGCAAAGGTGGGATCAGCATGTGACGGTTCAGGCTGTGCTGTTTGACTGGCGAGGCCTGCCAGGCGAGGCAGATGACGATGCCAGCCAACACGGGTGCAGGGTCGCCGACCGGATCGAGGGCTGCTCGGATGCCGGCGTTGATGGCGGTGAGGCCGACACCTGCCAGCAGCCACGCGAGGGCATAGCCCGCGATCAACGAAATCACCAGTGTGACCCGCTGGCGCGGCAAGCTGCGCTGGGCCACGTGCCGGATCACCGGGATGAGGGTGGGTCCCATCATGGCCACGAGCATGACGAGCCAGCCAGCGGCCCACGCCGAGCCTCCGGGCTGTGGCGGCATGCCGGCCCCCTGAGCGGCTAGGTCGGCGACCCCTGCGGCGCCGCCGAAGGGGACGCTGGCTTCCCCTACCCCGTGTGAGTGCGCCCCGTGGACACTGGCGCTGGCGGGCGGGCCTGCGGCGGCGGCCCACTCGGTCACGGCGAGCACGAGCCACGCCACCGCCGCGCCCGCGATCACGGGGGTGCGGACCCGTCGCCGCCCGCGGGCCTCTGGTGTCATGGTGGGCGACCCCCTCTATCGGCCTTGCCGGAAGATGCTGATGCGCCCGATACTCACGTTGTCCTCCTCGGTCACGGCGTGTACCGGGACGATGGTGACCTCCAGCGTGTCCACGTCGAAGGACCCCTCGGCGTGCAGTCGGTCGACGATGTGGGTGATCTCCAGGACAAACGTCAGGCCGCCACCGCCCTGGTCGCTGTCGGAGCGGCTGGCCTCGGTCAGGCCGAAGGGTGCGATGCTGCCGGCCAACAGCTCAGGGTGCCCGGCCGGATCCGCGCCCTCGGGGAGACCGACATAGACGTGGAACGGCACAGTGTCCGACTGGCCGCGAACGCCCTCGAGGTTGAGCAGCACCCGGTCCGGGGCGAACTCCGCATCGAGATCGAGCTCGGTCCTCGACAAGCTGTCTGCGACCTTGCCGCGCATCTGCGAGTCGAGCTGAACGTGGCTGCGAACACGCTCACCGATGACCGGCACCGCGGTGTCGTTGGCGCCGATGAGCTCTACGTTCTCCCCGGACACGGTTTCTGCTCCTTCACGTCCTGCGGAAATCCCCAGCATCACCATCCGGTCCTGCACCGTGGCACTCGGCAACGCGATACCCGGGGTCAGGTCGTCATAGCCGTAGCCGAGGGCTGCAAGGTCCATCATGTCCCGCGGGGTGTAGGACCACGATTTGCCGTCAGGCATCGGCATGGCGAAGCCGCGCTGCCCGACGCTGGGCGGGCCCTCGAGCCAGGTGGTCTCGGTCGGGTCGGTGTGCGGTGGAGTGCTCGCGGCGGCGTTCCACGACTGCCAGAGCCGGTCAATGTTGGCGTGGTGGAGCCAGAAGATCGGGTCGAGCGCGGCGCTGGCCGGGACCGACATCGCGCCGGGGAAGTGGCTGTCGTTGTCCTTGGCGCCGCCGACCAGGCCGTGTACCCAGTCGTGTGGTTGGGTCTCGATCCCGCCGTGTACCGCCCCGTTGTGCGAGAAGCCCGTGTCGACGCCACCGAAGCCGGGACTGCCACCGATCGACACGCCGGTGTATGCGGGGTCGTTCATCGCCTGCAGGTTGACCTCCGCGACGGGCACGAAGACGTTGCCGTCTCCATCCGGTCCATACCGGGGAACGACGAACAGCGGGTTGTCACCGGTACCGTCAGGCCAGTTGGGTGACGCGAAGGCGGGAGGCAAGGCATCCTGCCCTGTCTTGAAGTAGTTCCAGTACGGCAGCGCCCAGGTGGCCGGGCCGCCAAGGGCGACGACAGCCGCACGGACCGTCGCCTCGAAGGCGAGCAGGTAGCCGCGATGCCAAGGCAGGAAGTACCAGCTGCCGTGCTGGCACTGACGCCAGTACTGCGCCTGTAGCGCCGAGCTCGGCAGCGACTCCCCCGCCTTGAGATAGCCCAGTAGCTCCCAGAGCGAGGCGTTGAACCCGTGCATCCCGGCGTAGAACCGCCAGCTCGACGGCTCGTCCATCGATCGTTGTTTCATCTCGGCGACGCCACGGGCGTACCAGAGGATCGGGTCGGCCCAGTCGGCGCCGAGCTCCCACACGTTCTGCCTGATGTTTGGCATGTCTCCCAACTCCCTCGAAGGCGCGCAAGGCTCTCATGCGCGCAGCTGGTTGTTCGGGCGCTCGACGCCGGGACGGCGTCGCGCCTGTGACCACCCGAAGGCGGTATGCAACGGGCCGCGGCCTACTTGGAGAGCACGCGTACCGGTGACGTGGGCGGAATCGACAGGAGGTCGTCGATGGTGGTGTTCTCGAGCACGTCCGGCTCGTTGCGGAACATGAGGTAGATCTGCTTGGCCTGCTCCAACAGCTCATTGAGCTTGGTCGGGTCGCTACCGTAGGCCCTGACCAACACAGGTCCGTAGAGCGCGAGAAAGTCGTTGAAGGTCAACTTCTTGACGTCCACCGCCGACTTGTACGCCACGCAGGTGAAGACGTTTTCCATGTACTTGGTGATCGACTCCGAAACGACGTTGCGACCCCAGAAGGCAAAGTCGAATCGGACGATGGCTGGGTACTCGGCCACGACGCAGTACGAGGTCACCTCCGTCTCGTCTCCAGCGCCGGCGCCCATGATGGCGCTGAGCATGTCTTGGACGATGTCGCCGATGCTCGTCAGGATCGCAGCGTCACCGGAGAACATCGAGTTCAACGACTTGGTGATGCTCGTGATGATCGGTGTCGTCTCGGTCTGCACATGAGATCGGTACTCGACACGGCTGGCGATCACCTTGGTGATGGCGACCGTCAGCGAGTCGCCCATCTTCCCGGTTACGAGATCTCTTTCGATCCGCTCCCGCCACGCATCACCCTTGGCCTCAGCCAGGCCCATGAGGACTGTGAGGGTTTCCTTGATGGCAGCCGTAGTCTCCGGCTGGTTGTCCATCTGCTTGACGATGTCACGTATCACGCCCATGATCCGCTCCCCGATTGGCGGTTGGTGTGTTGAAAGGATTTGGCCTGGACGGTCCTTCAGAAACGAGACCGTAACTGGCCATTTGACTTCGCCCTCCCATGGTGGACCCTCCAAACGACCCATGTCCGACAATTGGCGAAACCAGCGATTGATCAGGACGGTCAGGCACCGTGCAGCCACGTCGAGCAGCGCCACGACAGCTTCGCGTGGCGCGCGCTGCCTCACGAAGCGCGACGACCTCACCATGAAGCAGCGGCCCGAGGCGGCCGGAAGGATCTTGCATGCGGGACATAGTTGAAGTGCAAGAGAATTCAGCCCTGCAGGAGGTTGGACCCGACTCTTTCGGGGGATGGCAAGCAGCGGTGACCGCTTGCGGCCCTACGTCGACTTAGGGAGTCGGGAGGAGCCGCCATGACCATCCAAAAGCAGTCCCCGACCCAACGCCGCTACGAGTCCCTCACCCAAGCTGCGGATCGCACGGGCGTCAGCACTCGAACGCTTCGTCGCCGGATCGCCGCAGGCGAACTGCGCGCCTTCCGTGCGGGCGCCCGCATCATCCGGCTCGATCCCAACGAGGTTGGCGCCCTCTTCATTCCGACGTCGTGACCTCGTCGCGTGTTGCCGGCGCCAACGCCAGCAACGATAACGCCGCGGCGATCTGAGCATCACGACCTTGGGCCGCATGCTGGTAACGGAGCGCCGCTGTCACCGTTGAGTGCCCGAGCCGTGCCTGCAGCTCGGCAAGCGTCGCACCGGTCTGGGCCGCCAACGTTGCGCCCGTGTGCCTCAGGTCGTGGACCCGGAGATCCTCGCGGCCGGCCTGAGCCCGCGCCCGGCGGAATGCGTCGTGGAAGACGGACGGCTGAAGGTGCTTGAGGCCATCTCTGGCTGGAAACAGCAGCGCCTCCTGGCTCGGCCCGACGTGCCGTTCGAGGTGGTCGCCGATGGCGGGCAAGACGTGCGGAGGGATGGTGACTCGCCGCATACCCGCGGCGGACTTCGGTGTTCCGACGACGGGCCGGCCGCGCACCCATGCAACGGCACGCGCGACGCTCAGCTGGCCTCGGTCCAGGTCAATGTCCTTTCGTCGCAGTTCAAGCGCCTCACCGATTCGCAGCGCGCACCAAGAACAGAGCAGCGCCAGCGCGCGCCGGTTCTCCGGGAGGGCGGCCACCAGCTGCTCCAGCTCAGGCAGGGTGGCAGGCCTGATCTCCTTGGCCCTCGGCGCTGACGACGCAGACCTGATCCGACAGGGATTGGCCACGATGACCTCGTCCGCGACGGCAGTGTTCAAGATGGCCTTGAGCAATGAGTACGCCCGCGAATTCACCGTGGGCGTCGAGGCATCGAGCCCGGCCCACCAGCGTCGAACACCGGGGGCCGTGATCGCCCTGAGCTCAACGGACCCGAACTCAGGTAACAGGTACCGGTCGAGGAGATGCTGGTATCCGTCGCGGGTGCGGGCCTCAATGGCCGATCGGCGAGCCACGACATCGCATAGGCGGCGAACATGTGGTCGCGGCGCGCCGCCTCGCGCAGTGCCGGCAGGGTCCAGCTCGACTCGCGGACCTTCTCGCGCTCGGCCATCAGCCATGCCTCGGCGTCCATCTTGGTCGCAAACGTCTGAGGAGCGGTGTGACGCGCGAGGTCTGGACCGATGTAGCTGACCTGGAACCGCTTGGAGGGCAGCCGGCGGAGGAAGCCAAACCCTCGACGTCCCGGCCTCCCGACCACAGCCCCAACCTCGCAATGTCGTGCTATCTGCGTGCTATATGAGCAGCATCGGGGGCCGAATCTGTCCACTCAAGTCCCGGGACGATCATTGGCTGCGGACCGAATCAGCGCAGTTCAGAGCACGTTTTAGGAGGTCAAACGCGGAGCTGGCGAGGGGACTCGAACCCCTAACCGCCTGTTTACAAGACAGGTGCGCTACCGATTGCGCCACGCCAGCGGGTCCCAGCCGGGCAGGCGGGGAACGGCGAAAGCGTAACCGAGCCCAGCGGCATACCGGAAAAGATGGGCGGCCCCGGGACCACTCAGGGGGAAGTGGTCACGGGGCCGCCCGGTCCATGGGGCCCGTCAGGGCGGTGCGTCGCTCAGGGAAGGCGGATGACCTGTCCGACGTAGATCAGGTCGGCGTCGCGGATCGTGCCGCGGTTGGCCTGGTAGAGCGACTGCCAGCCGCCGCGCACGTCGTGCTTCGCGGCGAGCTTCGAGAGGGTGTCTCCGGAGCGGACCGTGATCTTCGCTCCGGTGCCGGTGGAGACGGCGGGCGCCCGGTTGACCTTCTTGGTCCGTGCGGGCGCATAGGTCTTCTTGGTCGAGGTCTTCTTCGTCGTCCTGGTGGCCTTGGTCGCGCTCCGGCTGGCCCGAACGGGGGCACTGGTGGCGCCGCCGTTGGCCCGGGTCAGCCCGGCTCGCACGGAGCACACGGGCCAGGCACCGGGGCCCTGGGAGGCGAGGACGCGCTGCGCGATGGCGATCTGCTCGGACCGGGACGCGAGGTCGGCCCGCGGCGCGTAGGCGAGGCCGCCGTAGCCGGCCCAGGTGGGCTGGTAGAACTGCAGCCCGCCGTAGTAGCCGTTCCCGGTGTTGATGCTCCAGTTGCCGCTCGACTCGCACTGGGCGACGCGGTCCCACACGGAGCCGTCGGCCTTGGCCGAGCCCGCGGTGGCGACGCCGGCGAGGACGGTGGCTGCTCCGGCGAGGCTGACCCCGGCGATCCGCTGCTTGACCCGTGGACGCTTCTGGGCAGCGTGCTTCGGCTGGTAGTGCATGGGGGATCCCTTCCTGACGAGCGCCTGCGGGGTTAGCTGTCGGGTTGGGGCCGTCAGGTTGGCCCTGTCGCGGTGGCGACTTCACCCCCAGCCGGCGAAGCGCCGGCACACATGGGTCCCCCGTCCTCGCGCGATCCGGGTTTCCGGGTGACGTCCCTGGCTGGCGAGGCTCGGCGCTTCAGGGACCGCTGATGGGTGGCGTTGTGAAATTGTCGTGCCACACCGTGTGGAGCCAATGTGGTGACGACCGCCCGCTCAAGGGAGTGGCGCGGAGGCCATCGAGGCTTGACGCTACGTGACGATCGGGACCAAGACAAGACGATCCGAGATCTTTTCGTGATCTTGAGTTGACCATCTCTTTACTCGATCTCTGATCTCGCCCGTCAGAGCCCGAAGGGTCCTGCGCCGAACGGCGCCCAGCTGCTCACGCCGCGGGTGATCCCCACGAGGGCGACCGCGACCCCGGCCCCGGCCAGGACGACCGCCACGACCTGCGTGGGGGGCCCGGGCGGGACGAACCGTCGCACCACCGAGCGCGTCCCGCGGCGGAGCGAGGCCCGGCCCGGCCCCCACCACAGCATGAGGAGCCCGAGCGCGCCCCCCACGAGCAGCGTGGCTGGGGTGCCGGGATCGAGGTCGCTCCCGGCCACCCCGCTGAGCAGCAGCGCCGCCGAGAACACGCCGGCGAACGCGACGGCGACCGGCAGCAGGAGGGACACGACGGTCGCGACGAGGCCGACGACGAGGTGCCACGGGCTCGTGACGACGGTCCAGGGGACGTCGCTCTGACGCCGCCCGTACTCGAACCGGCGCAGCACCAATCCCGTCATGGCGCGGTCCACGGCGCGGGCGAGGACGGACCACGCGACGAGCCCGACGACAGCGGCCCCGGGCCAGAACGCCAGCGCTCCGAGCCATGCCAGCGCCACCGCGGCGAGCGTGCCGGTGCGCTTCGCCAGCCCGATCCGGGGGTCTCCTTCCCGTGGTGGCAGGTAGGAGTCGTCGTAGTCCTCCTCGTCGTCGTCGGTCCCCCAGTCGTCGGCCTCCTCCAGCCGGCCGTATGCCGCTGGGCTCGCTCCCGCGCGCGGCGCGGGCCAGGCGCGGGCTGGGGTCCGACCGACGGGCGGCCCGGGCGGTCCAGGCGGCGGGGGCAGGACCGCAGCGGGGAACCCGGCGGAAGGAGTTCCAGCGGCAGCGCCCGCAGCGCGGGGCACGTCAGGGACCGTGGGGTAGACGGCGGTCCCGCGCGGGTGGAGGACCTCCGTGGACCCCACCGGCGAGGGCGCGACCGCCACGGTGTCGTCCCAGGGACCGCCACGGGGAGTCGGCACCGTCGCGGCACGGCCGGCGGCGAACCGGGCCAGGGCGTCGATGACGTCGTCGGCGTGCGGACGCCCGGCAGGTTGGGGCGAGAGGGAGGCCCGGAGCAGCGGGACCAGA
>Ga0209347_1005322_pt1 | contig 12344 bp, 13 predicted proteins | sample AutmiccommuBRH23_FD_187382 | JGI IMG/M metagenome (GOLD analysis project Ga0209347, IMG submission 187382) | Deep subsurface microbial communities from Mt. Terri, Switzerland - Autotrophic microbial communities BRH/23 (SPAdes) (version 2) | ecosystem: Environmental > Aquatic > Deep subsurface >...
GCCGATCACCCACGGCCGCGGCCACGCGCGCTCGGACACCACCTCGTCACGGAACAACACGCTCGCGCTCACGCGCTCCACCCGCCCCAGCGGCCAGAGCGCAAACAACAGCGCCACCGCGAAGCCGTAGATCGTCGCCGTCGCCAGGCTCAGCGCCGAGACCGTCATCTCCGCCTGGATCGGAATGAGATCACCATAGAGCGACGTCAGCACCACGGGCAGCGCCATGCCGAGCCCCAGCCCGATCACGATGCCGATGACGGCGACGAGCATCACCTGAATGAGGAAGATCGCGAGCACCGTGCGGCTCGTTGCGCCCACGCTCTTCATCGTCGCGATCACCTTGCGGCGCTTGTCGATGAAGGTTGCGACCGCATTGGCAATGCCGACACCGCCGACGAGCAGCGCGGTCAGCCCGATCAGCGTCAGGAACTGACGCAAACGCTCGATCGCCCGCGAGATCTGCGGGGAGGGATCGCGCCGGTCCGAGATCGTGAAACCGGCCTGCGGCAGCTCTTGCGCAATCCGCGCGCGCGCCGCTTCCAGCTCCGGCTCACTGGCGGAGCGATCCTCGTGCAGGCGCACCGCATAGCGCCAGCGGATCAGTGCGCCGGGCTTCAACAGCTCCGTTTTCTCGAACGTCGCCGGTGAGATCAGGATGCGTGGGCCGTAGGTCAACCGGTCGGTGATGGCGTCGGGCTCAGCCTTGATCGTATCGACGATCGGCACGTCGGCGCTGCCGAGCTTGACGGCATCGCCCAGCGTGAGCCCAAGCCGCTTCAACAGCACCGGATCCATGGCGGCGCCTTCGTGCAGCACCTCCTGCAGCGGCCGCCCGCTCGCAAGCTCGACCTCGCCGACCAGCGGATAGTGCCCATCGACGATCTTCAATTCGGCAAGCGCCTGGTCGGTCGCGTCGGGCCGCCGCGCCATGGTGCGCATGCTCGCAGCCTCGCTCATGCCGCCCAGGCTCTCGATGAATTCGCGCTCAGAACCTTGGGAGCGCACGTGCATGCGCGATAGCTTGAGGTCACCGCCCAGAATCGCCTCGCCCTGGCGTTCGAAACCGCCGCGCAGCGCATCCGTCACCGCACCGACACCGGTGATCACGGTGACACCCAGCGCAACGCAGGCGATGAAGATGCGAAAGCCCGACAGACCGCCGCGCAGTTCGCGCAACGCGATCGCGACGACAGCGGGTATCCGCCACTTGTTCCGGGGTGCGGCCGTCGCTACGGCATCGGCGGTCGTCATGAGACGAGGGCCTCGGCAGCGCGCGTGATGCGTCCGTCCGCCATGGTGATGGTCTCGTCGCAGGCCTCGGCCAGACGCGCATCGTGGGTGACAAGCACAAGCGTGGCATCGCGCCGGCGCTGCAATCCGAACAACAGATCCACCACCTGCTTGCCCGTCTTGCCGTCGAGATTGCCGGTCGGCTCGTCGGCCAGGATCAGCTTTGGCGCGCGGCTCAAGGCCCGGGCGATGGCGACGCGCTGCTGCTCGCCGCCCGAGAGCTGGGCCGGAAAATGATCGACGCGCTTCTCCAGCCCCACCTCACCCAACAGATCGCGCGCGGTCGCAAACGCATCAGCGGATCCGGCAAGCTCCATCGGCAGCGCGACATTCTCCAGCGCCGTCATGGTGGGAACGAGATGAAACGACTGGAACACGATGCCGATCTCGGCGCCGCGCATCAGCGCCAGATCGTCCTCGCTCATGCCGGTGAGCTCATGCCCCGCCACCCGGACATGGCCGCTGGTCGCCCGCTCCAGACCCGCAATCACCATCAAAAGCGAGGTCTTGCCCGAGCCCGACGGCCCGACGATCGCCATCGAGCGGCCTTCCGGTACCCGCAAGGATACGTCACGCAGGATCTCGACAGGGCCGGCGCGGCTCGTCAGGGTCAGCTTCACGTTGTCCAGGCGGACGATAGGATCGCTCACGTGTGGTCGTCGCTCCGCTGATTGCGGCGGCCGAGGGCTTGTTTGGCGACGGCCGCGTCGTTACCTGACTTTAGGCCTTGGAAGATTGGTGAGGCGGAAACATGGTGCCGATGTCCCCAGCCCGCGCCCTACGGGCCCTTGCACAGGTGGTGGGCATCGCGCTCCTCGTCAATGTGCTGGCGCTTGCGGTGTATATGGTCCCGGCTTTTGCCGATGACGACGCACCGCTGCGCATCGTCGCGCTCGGCGACAGCCTGACGGCCGGATACGGCCTGCCGCCCGGCCAGGCTTTTCCCGATCAGCTCCAGGAAGCGCTGAAAAAACGCGGACAGAACGTCGAGGTCATCAATGCCGGCGTTTCCGGCGATACGACCTCCGGCGGCCTGCAGCGCCTGGCCTGGTCCATCCCCGAGGGCACGGACGCGGTCATCCTGGAGCTCGGCGCCAACGACGTCCTGCGCGGCATCGACCCCAACGTGACACGCGCCAACCTGGAGAAGATCGTCACCAGCCTCAAGGACCGCGGCATTCCCGTGCTCATCGCCGGCATGCGCGCGCTCTCCAACTGGGGCGACGACTACACGCAGCGCTTCGAAGCGATCTACCCCGATCTCGCGCGCGAGCACGATCAGATCCTCTATCCGTTCTTTCTCGCAGGCGTCGCGCTCGAGCCCAGTCTCAATCTCAATGACGGATTGCATCCGACCGGGCAGGGCGTTGGTAAGATCGTTGAGCGCATCATGCCCTCCGTTCAGGAGCTGATTGCGCGCGCCAAGTCCCAGCACGCCGCCAAATCCAAGAGCTGAGCCTGCCGATGCCGCGCCTGTTCACCGGCCTTGAGATTCCCGACGAGCAGCGTGACGATCTTAAGCGCCTGCGCCAGCCATTGCCGGGCTCCAGCCGCTGGACCGAGCCGGACAACCTGCACATCACGCTGCGCTTCTTCGGCGACATCGACAACCGCAAGGCCGCCGAGCTCATCGAGCAGCTCGACGGCGTCAGCGTCGATGCCTTCGAGGTGCGCTTGTCGGGCCTCGGCGTCTTCGGCGGCAACGAGCCGCGCTCGATTTGGGCGGGCGTCGAAGCCGGACCCGAGCTCGAGGCGCTCTCCCGCGCCACCGAGAAAGCAGCGCGCACCGTCGGACTTCCTCCCGATACGCGCCCGTTCAAGCCGCACGTGACGCTCGCGCGCCTCAAATACGCAAGTCCCGACCTTGTTGCGCGCTTCCTCGGCCGCATCGGCGCGTTTCGCTCCGAGCCGTTCCTGGTTGGACGCTTCGTGTTGTTCTCCTCGCGCCCCAAGATCGGCGGCGGGCCTTACGCCATCGAGGAGACGTTCTCGCTGCGCGGCGGCGAGTTCGCCCACTATCAGGATCAGGAAGATAGCTGGTAGGTCCGGCAGCCGACCCCCGGCTCTCCGAGCCCCGCTCATTAAATAACTCTTTGAAATATATCGGTTTACCGCATTTTCTGGATTTTTGAACCTAAACGCGGTAATGTGCATCAATTCAAAGGGTTACTTTAATGCGATTTCGCGAGCTGACGGCAGAGCAGCGCCGACAACTGATCGACGCCCAACAGGCGTTTCGGGCTTGGCATGAAGCCAATCACGAGTTTCGCCACGGCTATCCGCCGATCTACCAGGGCTATCGCGCCAGCATGAGGTGGAAGCGCGTCGCAGGCAAAGAGTACCTGTATAGAGGCGACAAGTCTCTGGGCCCGCGCTCACCTGAAACCGAGCGCATCAAAACTGAATATACCGAGCAACGGACCAAATTACGGGCTCGTTTGACGAGGCTTGAAAATCGTCTCGAAGAGATGCGGCCGGTCAACCGAGCGATGGGTCTCGGGCGCGTACCGAACATTGCAGCGCGCGTCTTGCGTAAGCTCGACAGCGAAGGCTTGCTGGGCGGTCACTTGTACGTCGCCGGCACCCACGCTCTTTTCGCCTACGAAGCACGGTCGGGAGTTTTGTTCAGCGGCGAGCTGACGGCCACGACGGACATCGACTTCTTGCGGGACGTGCGCCAGCGATTCACGTTCCTCATGCGTGACGTCTCGGAGAGGGGCGTCATTGGCCTGCTCAAACAGGTCGATGACACCTTCGAGAAGACGGCAAGCTTCAGGGCGGAAAATGCCGACCCCTACCTCGTCGAGATCATTCGCCCTCAACGCAAAGACGAGGCGATGAAGCCCAATCTGAAGATTACGCCCGCCGATGGCGACCTGGAACCGGCTGCGATCGACGGCCTTCAGTGGCTCCTGAATGCGCCCAAGTTCGAAGACGTAGCCGTGGGTGAGGACGGAAGACCGCTTCTGATCTCATGCATCGATCCGCGCGCTTTCGCCCTGCATAAGCTCTGGCTGTCAGAACAGCCAACTCGTGAAGGATTGAAGCGTCGTCGCGACCTCCTGCAAGCGCAAGCCGTTGCGGCAGTGGCATCACGACTCTTAGGACTCAAGTTTGAGAAGCGGTTCCTGTCGGGACTACCGAAGGCTCTCGCAGATGGGGCCAAGGAACTCGCCAAAGCAAAAATCGAAACCTAATCGTTCGCCAAGAGCGGCTCAGTGATCGTAGGGCGCCTCGATCGGCATCTCGTCCCACTGCTCCTCGCGCCGCCAGCGGCTGTAGAACTCCGGTCGCGACCGTCGTGGCCTGTCGTAGGTATCGTAGGAACCGCGGTCGTACGCGTCCTCGTATCCCTCAGCTGCGTCGCGATTGGACTGCGCCATGCGCGCCTCGCGATCGATGCGATCGTCACCCTCGATCTCGGCGTTGGTTTTGCTCTGCGCGGCTTCCGTCGCGTAGTTCTGATGCCGCGCCGCCGACTCGATCGACCACGGCGCAGGCTTGCACGTACAGCCGTTCACCAGCGACTTGCGATAGGCGAATGCGTTGGGCAGCGCCGAATAAGGCCGGCCTGCCATGTCGACCATGGTCTCCACGCTGCCGCCGTTGGTGTCGTAGTAGAAGAGCCGCGCTTCGCCGTCGCAGCGGCGCATGCACGTGCGGCTGTCGGTGTAGAGGCGCCCGCGGCGCACGCCGTAGCTGATCGGGAAGTAGTAGCCGTCGCACATGCGCACGCACACGGTGGCATAGACGCCGTAGTCCTCCTGCCAGCCCTGCGATTCACCCGAGCCGTAGCCGTAGGAATTGTAGTCGTCGCGGCCGCTGCGATAGCGATTGTAGATGTACGGGCTGCGCCGCCAACGTCCGTACGCGGGCTCATCTGTGCGGTCATTGCCGAAGAAGCGCTGCAGGACCGACTGAGCGCTCGACGACGCGGTGGCGGCAACAAGCCCCGTAGCGACAAGCGCTAGAGCCGCCAATCCTCGCCAGATACGCATGAAACTTCGAGCCTCGTCACGGCGCCGCCGACACGCGGTGAGGATTGCGCAAGGTGGCAAACAAATCCTGAACCCTGATTGAGGTGTCGGCGTCTTTAGGGGGTCACCACAACCTTTCCGACGGCCTCGCGACGGTCGAGGACGCCAATTGCCTCACGGATGGCCTCGAGCTCAAAAGTGCCGTGAATCCGCGGGTGCAGCTTGCCCTCTGCGACCCAATCGAGCACCTGCGCCATGTTGCGCTTGTGGCCGGCAGGGTCGCGTTTCACCGATTCACCCCAGAAGACGCCGACCGCGTCAGCGCCCCGCAGCAGCAGCAGATTGAGCGGCAGCTTGGGGATCTCGCCTGAGGCGAACCCCACGACCAGGAAACGCCCTTCCCAGGCGAGCGCTCGGATGGCGGCCTCCGAGGCGGCGCCGCCTACGCAGTCGTAGACGACGTCGACACCCTTGCCGCCGGTCAGATCCCGCAGCTCCTGTTTGAGATCGCCGTCGGCATAATTGACGATCTCGTCGGCTCCGTGCTCGCAGCAGACCTGAAGCTTCTCGGGCGAGGAGGCGACCGCGATCACGCGCGCGCCCATCAGCTTTGCGATCTCGACGGCGGCCAGACCGGCGCCACCGGCAGCTCCCAGCACCGCGACCGTCTCGCCCGCCTCGAGCCTGCCGCGATCGTTGAGCCCGTGCACGGCCGTGCCATAGGTGACGCTGACGCCGCAGGCGATCTCATCGCTGACGCTGTCGGGGATCGGCACCAATGCACCGATGGGCGCGATGACTTTCTCGCGCGCGCCGCCCCACCCCAGATACGCCATCACCCGATCGCCGATCCGCACACCGTTCGATTCCGGCCCCAGCGCCTCGACCACGCCGGCGATCTCCGCTGACGGCGAGAACGGCAATTCCGGCTTTGCCTGGTACTTGCCGCGCGTGATCAGCGTGTCGAAAAAGTTGAGCGCCGCCGCCTTCACCGCTACCACAGCCTCGCCCGGCCCCGGATCGGGCGCTGCGATGTCGGCAATCTCGACGCCCTCAGGCCCCTCCAGGCGCTTGCAAAGGGCAGCTTTCATGTAAATCCTCCGGGCCTTGATGCGTGGGGCAAGACGCCAATCGGCAGCCCTTCCAGCATGAGCCGCTCACTGCGGCAAGACCTAATGACCAATGTCGTCCAAAGGTGCCACGACCCGAAACCATGACCGAGACACCCGTCGCCAACTGGCCGCCAAGCACCCGGGGCTATTTCGCCATCGGCGCTGAACGCATGTCGAAATCGCTCAATCTGGGCAACCTCATGCGCTCGGCGCACGCGTTCGGCGCCAGCTTCACCTTCACCGTCGGTGCGACATACCAAGCGCTCGAAGCACGCGCAGACACGTCCAAAGGCCGGTTTCACCTGCCCCATTACAATTGGGACAACGTCGACGAGATGATGTTGCCGGAGGGATGCAAGCTCGTCGGCGTGGAATTGATCGAAGGTGCAATCGACCTCCCAAGCTTCCGCCACCCGATGCGCGCGGCCTATGTCCTGGGTCCAGAACAGGGCTCATTGTCGCAAGAGCTGCTATCGCGATGCACCTATGTCGTGAGAATACCTACGAGCTTCTGCGTGAATGTGGCGATGGCCGGCGCCATCGTCATGTACGATCGCGTCCGTAGTTTAGGACGTTTTCCCGACCGCCCCGTGCGCGAGGGTGGCCCTGAAGCCACATTGGCAACACGAGCCAAGAAGCGGGGGTAAGTTCTAGTCGAAAGGGTGACAGGCCCGGTTGATGTTGCCTATGGTGTTCGCAACTCATGCTCGGAATTCGGGGAGGAGGGGCCTCATGAGCAAACTTTCCGTTGTCGCCGTCTCGGCCGCCATCTTCAGCAGCGTCCTCGCCATGTCGGCGAATGCGCAAACCGTCGACCTCGTCGAGAAGTCCGGCGCCTGGTCGCTCTATACTGACGATGCTTCGCCCAAGACGGTGTGCTTCATCGCAACTCAGCCGCAAGCGGTCGAGCCAATCGGCGCCAATCGTGGCCCGATCTTCTTCTACATCTCCGCCTGGCCCAAGGACGGCGTCAAAGCCGAGCCCAGCGCCAAGGTCGGCTATCCGGTCGACAGTGCCAAGCCGATGACGGTCACCATCGGATCCGACACCTTCAACCTGTTCGCCAAGGGCGAGCGCGGCTTCGTCGCCGACGCGACGGAGGAGTTGAAGCTGGTGGAGGCGATGAAGAAGGGCGCGACGGCGATCGTGAAAGCGACCTCCACGCGCGGCACCGAGACCACCGACACCTATTCGCTGTCCGGTATCACCGCTGCCCTCAGCAAGATGGCGCAGACCTGCCCTTGACGCACCTCGGCTCAGCCGACGCGATCGCGCCTGCGTAGCTGCACGTAAATGGCACCTTCGCCGCCATGGCGAATGGCGGCGGTGGAATACCCGACAACAATTGACCTGAGCGCGGGCTCGGCGAGCCAGCGGGGAACGTTGCGTCTGAGGACGCCGCGTTCGCGCGGCTCGCTGCCGTCGAAAGGATCATCCGCCGCCCATGGCGAGCGCGTCGGCTCTCCCTTGCCGGTGATGACGAGCACCCAGCGCCGCCCGTCGCCGTGCGCCGAAAACAAGAACCGGCGCAACGCCGCGTGCGCCTCGCTCTGGCGCATCCCGTGCAGATCGATACGGGCCTCGATCTCGATCCGTCCCGCGCTGATGCGTCGGGCATTGCGACGCTCGATCTCGGTCAATTCCGGCGGCGCAGGCGTGGGCTTCGGCTTAACAGGCGGGGCCGCCTTGCGCGGCGGGGTCGTTTGCTTGGGCGCCGGCCGCTCCGCTGCGTGATGGTCGGCGCGCTCGCCCGGCGCGTTCTCGCTGGTGCCGACCCGCCCCTTGCCCTTGAACGGCTTCAAGTCGCGCGCGGCATACTCCCAAAGGGCGCGCTCCTCGTCCGAGAGCGAGGCGTGCTTTTTGCGCTTGGACTTGTCTAGCCCGCTGCTTTTCTTGTCTTTGGCCATGGCGCAGGAAGCAGGACGTAGAAGTTGCCCGGATGCTTGGTGGTGCCGGCGAGCCTGCCGGCCCGCTCTCCGGACCCGAAATAGATATCGCCGCGCTCGGGGCCCTTGATGGCCGAGCCGACATCCTGCGCGATCATCAGGCGGCGGAACCCGCCTTTGGCCGTCGCGTGCGTAAGCTTGGGTGCGGCAACGTACACCGGCAGGCCGAGCTCGTGATAGGCCGTGTCGACCGCGAGGCTGCGCCCGCTCGTCAGGGGAATGCCGAGCGCGCCCAATGGCCCGTCCGCATCGTGACCTTTGAGCTCGCGAAAAAAGATGAAGGAAGCGTTCTGCCACATCACCTGGCGGGCCCGCTCGGGGTCGGCGCGCAGCCAGCGGCCCATGGCCTGCATCGACATCTTGTCGGCCGGGAACAACCCCTTCGCGGTGAGATAGCGGCCGATCGAGGTGTAGGGGTAGCCGTTCTTGCCGTCGTAGTTGATGCGGACGACCGAGCCGTCCGTCATGTTGATGCGGCCTGAGCCCTGCACGTGCAGGAAGAACGCATCGACGGCATCGTCCAGGTAGAGAAGCTCCAGCCCTTTGCCCTTCAGCGCGCCCTGCTCGATCTCGGCACGCGTGAAGAACGGTTCGGTTCCCGTCTTGGTCTTGCGCAGGTGGGTGAGCCCGTCGCTCTTGGCGGCGCGCTGTGTCTCCTCGACAACGTTCACGAGGTCGGGCGGTCGCTTGTAGATCGGGACCCGAAAGTTGCCGTGCGGCTCGCGCGAGCCGTTCAGCACCGGCTCGAAATAGCCGGTCAGCAGACCGTGCGTGTCGGCGTGGATCACGCGGTGAGGAGTGAAGCGGGCCTCGAAGAACACCTTGGCGGAAACCCTAGTGGGCTTTTCCACCTCCTTGGCGGCCTTGCAGACCTCGATCAGCGCGGCCTTGCGGCCCTTGCCGGACCGGTTGCCCGCGCCCTTCGCGATCAGCTTGTCACATGATTTCAAGAACGCCTTGAACGCGGCCAAGTGATCGTCGTCGCGCCAGCCCGGCAGTTGCGCAAACGTGGCCGGCTCGAGTTTCGCCTTCGGCTTCGTCATGGCTGTCTTTGGAGACGTGGGGTCCGCGGGCGCAAAGAATGTCACGAACGCCGCCCAGCCAGCAACAGCGGCGAGAATGCCGGCTGCTGCCGCAATCAACACCCGTTTCGGGACGATCCCTGCCACGGGTGCCTTCCCCTCGTCTTGAGCGCCGGCGCCTACCCGGCACTCCAGGCCTCAGGCCGGCGACTGCGTCGCCACCAGCTCCCAGTTGGGATTGTCGCGCGTGCGCACCGTCGTGACATCGCGCTGGAACGTCCACACGTCGGTCACGTCCGTCACCTTCTGGGGATCGCCGCGCAGGATAGCGCCGGCGCGATCGCGCGTCGCGGAGATGAGCTGGCTCACGAAGCGGACCGTCACGTTGGCGAACGCGCGTCCTTTCTCCTGCTTCAACTCCGATTCGATGATGTCGGCCTTGCTGATGCCGACGAAGCTCTGGTCGATCTGCTCGCCGCGCGCCTCACGCTCGGAGATCGCCTGGTCAAAGCTCGCGTAAACCTCCTCGCTCAGGAGATTGCGCAAAAGCTTGCGATTGCCCTCGGCGAATGCGGTGACGATCATCTCGTAGGCTTGGCGCGAGCCGCGCAGGAACGCGTCGGGATCGAATGCGGGATCGACCTTGGCAATCTCGAGCAGCCCGCTGCGCGCCTCCGCGCTGAGCCCGGGGAAATCGCGGATCCGCTCCTCGGCATCGGCCACGGCCACCTCCTGCGTCTGCACGGGCACCGTTCCCTCGCGCTCCCGGCGCGGTATGGCGACGACGTTGTCGCTCGCCGTGGCGGGTCCGCCCTGCTGGCGCCGCTCGGCCTCCGCGCGATAGCGCTCGAGCCTGGCTTCCTCATCCCCGGTCCGGCGGCCCAGGACGCTCCTGAGTTTCAGGATCACGACCACCGCCACGATTAGGAAAATGAGGGTGATGAGATTGATCTGCTCCATAGAGGGGTGCCTTCCTGGCAATCAACGGCGTGACTGGATACGTATATATATGATCGCCCTTAAGGCGCATCCCAAGTGCGGACCTGCCAAGTGCGGACCAAAGATGCGAACCGAGCGTGAGCTGGGCGCCAAGTGTGCTGGACCTCTCATGAAAGTCGCGACCCGCCTTGATCGGGCTGAAGCGGTCGCTGGCTTCAAGGTACGGCACAAACGCCCCAAAGCCAACCTGAATGCGGGCCAATCGGCCACTAAAGCCCTTCGAGTACAACATTTAAGAGCCCCCTGATGCCTTCCTCCTTTCGCTTCGGCCTGACATTGATCTTCATCATTTTCCCACTGTTGGAGATCGCTGTTCTGATCGAGGTGGGCGGATTGATCGGTTTTTGGCCAACCGTGCTCATTCTGATCGGCGCGGCCGTCCTCGGTTTCATCGTCATCCGCGAGCAGGGCCTCACCATGGTGGGGCGGATGATGGGCGCGATGAACCAGGGCCGGTTCCCGCTCGAGCCTATGCTCGACAGCTATGTTCTGACGACGGCCGGCTTCCTTCTGATCATGCCGGGGCTGATCTCCGACGCCATCGGCCTCTTGCTGCTGGTGCCGCCCCTGCGCCGTCTCGCCATTCGCTGGGCGCTGGGCGTCGGTCCCGAGGCTCCGCACCCACCGGGTGAGCCCCCCAATGCCCGCGAGACCCGCCGCGGCCCGGCACGCCCCATCATCATCGAAGGGACATACGAGCGCGTCGACGACGACGACAAACCCGGCAAACCCTGAGCGCCGGGACCTTATTCGTCATTGCCGGGCATCGCCGCCGCATGCTAGCCAGCCGCCTGATAACCGCGACCTACGGATGCCAAAATGACCGATACGCCTGCCAAGAATAACGGACCCGCCGCCGCCAACGGGGGTCCTCCCGTCAAGGTCAAGGTCGTCGGCCAGTACATCAAGGATCTCTCTTTCGAGAACCCCAACATCGCCAAGCTTCTCCGGTCGCCCGGCGACACGCCTAACGTCGAGCTTGGCATCAACGTCAACGGCCAGGGCATCGCTCCCAACGTCTACGAAAGCGCGATCACCTTGAACGCCAAGGCAACCAACCAGAACGGCACGCTCTACGAGCTCGAGATCGTCTATGCGGGACTGTTCAACATCGAGAACCTTCCCCAGCAGGCGCTGGAGCCTTTCCTGCTGGTGAACTGCCCTTCGATCCTGTTCCCGTTCCTGCGGCGCATCGCAGCCGACATCTCGCGCGAGGGCGGCTTCCCGCCGCTGCTGCTCGATCCATTCGATTTCGCCGGGCTCTACATGCACCAGCAACAGGAGCTGGCTGCAAAGCAAGCGAAAGAAGAAACCAAAAACTAAGGCTGCTTGAGAATAGGCGGCGAGGCCTAGTCGCTGGTCTGCGTCGCGATCGTCAGATAGCGGCGCCAGACGGCGCCATCGCCCAGCGTCTCCACGAACGCCAGGTGCTCGGCCTCCAGCTCTGCGGTCAGACGCGCCGCCAGCGGCGTGGGCCGCTGCGCTGCCGAGCGCCGGCGGCGAAGAGAAACATCCACGCCGCCCAGCACATCGTCACCGTTGCCATCGGCCAGACCCAGTGCGGCCTGACGCGCCCCGAGCAGCTCGATATAGACCTCGGCCAGCAGCAGCGAATCCATCAAGGCGCCGTGCTTGGTGCGCTTGGAATTGTCGATGCCGTAGCGTTTGCACAGCGCATCGAGATTGTTCGGTCCGGCGGGATGACGCCGCTTGGCGAGCTGCAGCGTGCACGTCACCCGGTCGAACATGATCTCCGGATACGACAGCCGCGTCAGCTCGGCGTTGAGGAAGCCGACGTCGAACTGGGCGTTGTGGATGACGAGACCATCCTCGCCGATGAACTCCACGAACTCGCCCGCCACGTCCGCGAACACCGGCTTGTCCTTCAGGAACTCTTCCGTCAGGCCGTGCACGGCGACGACCTCGGCCGGCACGTCGCGCTCGGGATTGATGAAGCGGTGGAACTCGCGCCCCGTCGGGATGCGGTTCAGAAGC
>Ga0209347_1005323_pt1 | contig 12344 bp, 13 predicted proteins | sample AutmiccommuBRH23_FD_187382 | JGI IMG/M metagenome (GOLD analysis project Ga0209347, IMG submission 187382) | Deep subsurface microbial communities from Mt. Terri, Switzerland - Autotrophic microbial communities BRH/23 (SPAdes) (version 2) | ecosystem: Environmental > Aquatic > Deep subsurface >...
TGTCGGGGACCGTCTCAGGGACCGGCCCGGCGGGCGCTTCGCCCAGCGGTTCGGCCTCGATCGGCTCAGGCGTCGTCGGCGGCTGCGCCATCGCGCTCGCCGTAAACAAAACCAACCCCGATGCGGCCAAGCGTAAGCTGCCTGTCGCCATCCCATTCCTCCAGCGTGATCGCCCTTGCCCTTTGAAAGCATAGGCTCTCGCGTCAGAATGACCAAATCTCTAATTACCGATTGGTCAGGTTTTTTCGCCGCTTACAGCGGCGGAGGGGAATCCGTCGTTGCGCCGAAAATCTCCTCGAAGGCGGCGCGAAGCGCGCTGTCCGCCTCGTCCATCGTCACCGGCAGGCCGAGATCGACAAGGCTGGTGACGCCGAGTCCCGGATCGGCGACGCCGCACGGCACGATGCCGCCGAAATGCGCAAGATCGGGTTCGACGTTGAACGAAATGCCGTGGAAGCTGACCCAGCGCCGGATGCGCACGCCGATGGCGGCGATCTTGTCTTCTTTCGGCGGCGCTCCCGGTTGCGTGCGATCGACCCAGACGCCGACGCGCCCGTCTCGCGTTTCGCCCTTGACGTTGAACTTGTCGAGCGCGGCGATGATCCACGCTTCAAGCGCGCCGACAAAGGCGCGCACGTCGCGGCCGCGCGCCGTCAGGTCGAGCATCACATAGACGACGCGCTGGCCGGGGCCGTGATAGGTGAACTGCCCGCCGCGCGCCGACCTGAACACCGGGAAACGCTCCGCAGACAGAAGATCGCCGTCGCGCGCGCTGGTCCCCGCCGTATAGAGCGGGGGGTGCTCCAGCAGCCAGACAAGCTCGCCCGCCTCGCCCTTCGCTATGGCTTCGGCGCGCGCCTCCATGGCCGAGACGGCCTCTGGGTAGGGAACCAGCCCTTTCGAGACCGCCCAGCCCGCCGGCGGGGCGTCCGCTGCCGCCTTTCTTAACGGCGCCCTAACCAAAATCCTGCATCCTCCGGCCGCTTGTCTTGTCGAAGGGTAGATATGGCCTCGCAGCCAAAAGTCACTATGGCGACCATCGAAGTCGAACTGATGGTGCTGGTCGGCAGCGCCGAGATGCCGCTGGCGCGGCTCCTCAGACTGTCGCGCGGGGCGGTGATCCCGCTTGGCGGCGACCCCGGCGAGCCCCTCCAGATCCTCGCCAACGGCCGCCCCGTGGCCAAGGGCCGCGTCCAGCTCGACGGCGAGCGCGTCACGGTCGAAGTGATCGAAACCGCCGCCCGGAGCCAGGCGGCGGCGTAACCGCCGCAAGCCTCATTTTTCACGCCCTTCGGGGACTTCACAGGCGAGAGGGCATTTGCTATGCCCGCCCCTCGCTCGGGACCGCACCTCACATCAGGGTCCCGGGTTTCCAGCGTGCGGTCGTGGCGGAACTGGTAGACGCGCAGCGTTGAGGTCGCTGTGGAGCAATCCGTGGAGGTTCGAGTCCTCTCGACCGCACCATTTTTTATTCTTACATGCCCGTGTTCATGGCTTCAGCCCCCGCCGCCTTGTTGGCGAGCCTTGGACTAGCGGTGCGTGAGGTCGGACCCGAGAAAACGCTGCGGATCGGGTTCCAGGATTTCAGTTTCATCGCTGGCTTTTCTACAAGAAACCAAGACGCCGCAGCGATTGCAAACACAATTGGCGGAACAACAAGCCAAAGCCACCAATGGTCCGCCAGCCCGAAGCCTAAAAAGGTCCACACGACAAGCATGTGATAGAGATAGATCGCATACGACAGATCGAAGCGCTGAAAAGGGCGGCCGATTGAGGGAAAAGAGTGCGCAAGGGATAAAGTAAAACCGGCGAGCGCCAACACGCGCGGAATCCCCAATTCCGGCATGCGGGAATAATCGATGACGGGCGTATTAAAGGCGTAGATGTTGACTAGGGTCAAAGCCGCATGGGCTGCGAGCCACCAGACGAACTTTCCGATGAAGAAACCTTTGATCCTGTCCCAGAACAAAGCCGCAGATGCGCCGATAAGGAATATCCAGAAATAAGGCGCGGGCTGATTCCGCATAAAGCCGAGGGCGTTGCCTCTTACGCCGTTACGTAAAGCGTCAGCGACTTCATAAGCGAACCAGAGCGAAGCAAGCGCGAACGCAATAACCACGATCCATGTAATCTTCAGCTTGCGCCATAGCGGCAGGAATACAATTGGAACCAGCAGGTAAAACCCAAGCTCGGCGTTAATCGTCCACAATACTCCGGATGGAAAGCGTCCATAAAAACCGCTCCAATCAAACGGGCGGACATGCGACACAATATTTCCCCACCAATCGGATCCAATGAAGAAAGCGCCGAGTATCCAGCCCCACATGGCTGGGCCCAACAACATCGCCGCAGACCAGGCTCCCGCAATTCCTAGCGCCACCAAGATTACGACATAATGCATCCATAAGCCGGGGTAGATGCGAATAGCGCGCCGCCAGAAGAAGCCGGCGATGCCCCCGGACCCCGACAAGAAACTTTGCGTCACAAGAAAGCCGCTGATGATAAAGAAGATGGGCACGCCGGGAAGAGAGGCCGGAATTCTTTCGACCCAAGTTCCAATGGCGGGGATATCTCCAAGATTGGGCAGTTTAAGCCGGCCCTGCGTGTGATTGTAAAAGACCTGACACGCCGCATACAGCCGAATCAAATTGAAGTTGTTATCATGCGCGCTCATCGCGCCGCCTTATCGTTGTAAGATAACATTCCGCCCCTCATGATTCCGAAGGAAAGTAGCAGGGGCGTTCGTGTATGAACACCGCTTGAGCGGCCGGATTTGCGGCAGGATTATCCCAGGTTCCGCCAATCGTCTTCGCCGTAGGCGAACCAGGCGTCGACCTCGCCGCCGTTCCAGCGATAGGCGAGGTGGCGGGCCTGTTGCGGCAGGCTGACGACGTCCGGCCAGAAGGCGGCGAGGGCGAAGCCTTTGGGATGGCGGACGCTGCGATAGACGATCCCGTCGCTGTCATGCTCGTCGCGCAACGTTTTGCCCAATCGCTGCGCCGCGCCGTAATCGTCCGGGTCGAGACAGTCGGCGAAGCGCTCGTCGCGGCGGATGTCGTGGACGCTCGCTTTGGCGGCGCCCACAAGCTCGCGGAAGTCGGCGGTCATCGGCTCTTCATTCGTAGCGCGCATGAAACGCCCGAAATGATAGACCGTCTCGCGCAAGGCGACCTCAAACCGGTCGCCGCAATAGTAAACGCCGAACGTCCCGGCGCTGAATCGCGTGGGGCGCTCCGGCGAGACGTGCGTGAACGGCGCCATCACATAAGAGGCGCCGGGGCCGGAAACCCGCCTCTCTGGCGGCACAAGGCTGATCTTGCCGATCGAGTCGCGCACGCGCGGATTGGTCTTCGCTTCCGCGCTGGCGATCAGCTCCCAGTCTGCCGGGTCGGCGATGTCTTCGAACAGGTCGATGGGCGGATAGACCGAGCGGATGATGCGCGTCGCGCGGTTCCAGTTGATGCGCGAAACAGGAGGAATCGCCCGCGCCTCTTCGCTCACCATCCGCCGCGCTCGGCGTCGAGATAGGCGCGCACCGCGGCGAGATCGACAAGCTCTCCGGCGAGCATGCGAGAAAGGGCGGACTGGCCGCCAAAGGCGGCGTTGTCTTTCCTGAGCCACGCATAGCCGCGCTCGGGCTCCTTGAAGAGCATGCGCAGCGCCTTGTGGATTCCCATCAGGTGCGACAGCCGGCTCGCCGTGTCGTAGGGGATCGCGCCGAGTTCTCCCTTCTTCCACCGCGCGAAGGTGCGCGGCGAGGGCGCGCCGAGAAGGGTGCGCGCTTGCGCGTCGGTGAGATCCCAGAGCGCGAACAGGGGCATCGCCGCCCGCATCATGGCGGCGGCTTCCTCCGGGGTGATACGGGCGTCGCCGGCCTTGGTCTCCAGCCGGTCGAGGAGGGCGAGTTCTGGCACGGCAATTTCCTTCAATATGGCAAAGTATATATACTATTATGCCAAACGGCAATACCTCTGCTCAAGCCCGCGTTAACCCGTTTCAATCCCTCCCCCGCTAGGCTCGGGCCGCATGATTGTTGCAGGATAAGGGTATGAACCGTCTCGCCGTCCTGATTTCGGCTTTCCTGCTCTGTGCCGCCCAAGGGGCGGGCGCGGAGGTCATCCGCACCGGGCCGGACCCTTGCCCGGTCCCGGCGGACGCCGAACCCTATATCCCGCCCCCCGACGTCCGCGCCGAAGATTTGAGCCCGTGGCGCGATCTCGCCTCGCTGCCGGTTCTTGTCGATATCGATCTCGACCGCGAACGCCGCCGCAACCGCGATCTGGACAGCGAAGTCTTCCAGCGCTTCGAGGTCGATCCAGAGACCGGTGAGATTCTGGGCTTCTCGCGCCGCCCGGCGGAATGTCACGGCGCTGCGGGCGAAGCGCCGTCCGCCGGCCCGCAATAGACAACGCTATCAACGCTCCATAGAAAGCGGGCTTCACCCCTTTTCGACGGACCGACCATGCGCCTTTCCCGCTTCTACCTGCCCCTGCTCAAGGAAACGCCTTCCGAGGCGCAGATCGTCTCGCACCAGTTGATGCTGCGCGCCGGAATGATCCGTCAGGAAGGGGCGGGAATTTACGCCTGGCTGCCGCTCGGTTTCCGGGTGCTGAAGAAGATCGAGCAGATCGTCCGCGAGGAGCAGAACCGCGCCGGCGCCGTCGAGATGCTGATGCCGACCATCCAGCAGGCGGACCTGTGGCGCGAAAGCGGGCGCTATGACGCTTACGGCAAGGAGATGCTCCGCATCACCGACCGCGGCGACCGCGAGATGCTGTTCGGGCCGACCAATGAGGAAATGATCACCGAGATCTTCCGCGCCGGGGTCCGTTCGTACAAGGACCTTCCGAAGAGTCTCTATCATATCCAGTGGAAGTTCCGCGACGAGATCCGGCCGCGTTTCGGCGTCATGCGCGGGCGCGAATTCCTGATGAAGGACGCATACTCGTTCGACTTCGACCGGGAAGGCGGGAAGAAGAGCTATAACCGCATGTTCGTCGCCTACCTGCGCACTTTCGCGCGCATGGGCCTCAAGTCGATACCGATGCGAGCGGACTCTGGGCCCATCGGCGGCGACAGCCATGAGTTCATCGTCCTCGCCGACACCGGCGAAAGCGCCGTTTTCTGCGACCGGCGTCTTGTCGACATGGAAACGCCTGGCGCCGACGTCGATTTCGACGGCGACCTGCAACCGATCATCGACCGGCGCACGGCGCTGTATGCGGCGACGGAGGAAAAGCACGATCAGGCCGAATTCGAGAAAGCGGTGGCGAAAGACGATCGCATCGCCGCGCGCGGCATCGAGGTCGGACACATCTTCTTCTTCTCGACAAAATATTCCGAACCCATGCGCGCTGTGATCGCCGGACCGGACGGCAAGGAACATCCCGCCGAGATGGGCTCCTACGGCATCGGCGTCTCGCGCCTCGCCGGCGCTCTGATCGAAGCCCATCACGACGAGGCGGGCTGCAAATGGCCGGTTTCCGTCGCGCCGTTCCATGTGGGCCTCGTCAATCTCAAGGCGGGCGACGCAGCGACGGACGCTGCGTGCGACAAGGCCTACAAGGCGCTCGAAGCGGCGGGCGTCGAGGTTCTCTATGACGAAACCGGCGCGCGCCCCGGCGAAAAGTTCGCGCGCATGGACCTTATCGGTCTTCCCTATCAGCTCATCATCGGTCCGCGCGGCCTTGAGAACGGCAAGGTCGAGGTGAAGCGCCGCGCCGACGGCCATCGCGACGAGCTGGCGCTCGATGCGGCGATTGCGATGCTTGAAAGCGACGTGAAGCGCGCGCTGGCGCTCGGCTGATTACAAGAAAACCAATCGCGGGGCGGGTCGTGAAGTCAGGCGCGTTCATGCTCTCCGAGCGGCGCAACGTCTTCGCCTTCTGGGCGGGGTCGCTGATCGTCACCGTCGGAGTCGTCCTGCATCTCCCGATGTTCTGGATGGCCCGCGACATGCATTTCATGATGGCGGGCATGCCCATGGACGCCGGCATGATGTGGGGCATGGCGCTCATCGTCATCGGCGTCGGCCTCACCGGCTTCGGCCTGCTGCCTAACGCGCAAACCGCCGCAAAGCCTGCCGGCCCGCGCGAAATCTTCTCGCCGCCGGAAGAAGCGCCGCTCAGCCGCGCGCACTGGACGGTGATGGCGATCCTCGCGCTGACGCTGATCATCGATATCATGAAGCCGGCGAGCCTCGGCTTCGTCACGCCGGGGATGCGCGTTGAGTACGGCGTCGACAGCGCGATGGTCGCGTGGCTGCCGTTCGCCGCGCTGACGGGGACGGCGCTCGGCTCGTTCGCCTGGGGCGTGCTCGCTGACATTTACGGGCGCCGCGCCACGATCCTTCTCTCGTCGATCATGTTCGTCGGCACGGCGATCTGCGGGGCGATGCCTTCCTTCTGGTGGAATGTCGGCATGTGCTTCGCGATGGGGGCGGCGGCCGGCGGGATGCTTCCCGTCGCTTATGCGCTGCTCGCCGAGATCATGCCGACGAAGCATCGCGGCTGGAGCCTCGTGTTAGTGGGCGGCATCGGCGCGGTCGGGGGGTATTTCGCGGCGAGCTTTTTGTCGGAGATTTTGCAGCCGATGTTCGGCTGGCGGATCATGTGGTTCCTCAACCTGCCGACCGGGCTGATCGTCATCCTGCTGTCGACATGGATCCCGGAATCCGCGCGATTCCTCCAGCATATGGGCCGCGCCGAAGAGGCGCGCGCGGTGTTGAAACGGTTCGGCGCCGTGGTCATCGCCGTGGAGGACGAAAGCGAGACGCACGACAAGCGCGCGCCGCTGCCGCCGGTCGACAAACGCTTCCTCGGCGTCACGGCGGCGCTGACCGCGGCGGCGCTCGTCTGGGGGCTCGTCAATTTCGGCCTGCTCTTGTGGCTGCCCGGCGCGCTGGTGGACGAAGGCTTCTCGTTCAACGCCGCGAGCGCGCTCATCGCCAAATCCTCGTTGCTCGCCGCGCCCGTCGTCATCGCCGCAACCTTGATGTACAGCCGCTGGAGCACGAAATGGTCGCTGGTCGTGATGGCGGGAGTTATGGGGCTCGGGCTCGTGACACTGCTTTTGCGCGGCTCGGGCGTTCCGGCTTTAGCCGATCCCGTCGTTTCCGTGGCGCTCCTGATTATCGGATCGACCGGCGCGATCTCGATCCTGCTTCCGTATACGGCGGAAGTCTATCCGCTGCACATCCGCGGGCGCGCCGCGGGGTGGATCGCCGGGTGCAGCAAGCTTGGCGGATTGTTGGCGCAGGCGCTGAGCCTCTTGATCGGCTCCCCGCCGCTCGGCGCCGCGGCGCTCGCGATCGGCGTCCCGACCGCGGCGGCGATGGCGCTCATTGCGGCGTTCGGACCGGAAACGCGCGGGCGCGACTTGCGGCAGATCGACAAGGTGGACGCGGGCGCTGACTAATCGTCGCCAATAGCGTCACGCGACGAACATCATCGCCGAAAGAACGACGGTCGTGAACACCATGACGCCGACGATCAGGTAGCTTGCGAGCAGTCTCATTTCTCTTTTCCCCAAAACCGCCTTCCAACCTGAAAACGGCCTTTCTCTCTTTGCGCGGGTGATATGGCGCCGGGCCGGCCGAAGTCATGTCCGGGAAACCCCGGACGGGCCGAAACGTGCGCCGAAAGCGCCGAAACGAGGGGAGGGCGCGCGCCGCTTTGATTTTGCCAAAATCCTGAACTGAGGTAGGAGCCAGAGACCGAAACCCGCCCCTAGCCGCCCTTCCGGAGCCCGATGGCCTCGACCCCAACCTCGACTCAGGCCGCGCCCGCCGCGACCCCGCCCTTCTCCTTTTTCGAATGGATGATCGCGCGCCGTTACCTCGCCGCGACCCGCAAGGGGACCGGCGTGTCGCTGATCTCGATCATCGCCTTTGTCGGCATCATGCTGGCGGTGATGACTCTCATCATCGTCATGTCGGTGATGCAGGGGTTCCGGGCGAAGCTTCTCGACCAGCTCCTCGGCGTCAACGGCCACATGTTCGTGCAGTCGTCGGCGCCCATGGGGGATTACGCCTCCCTCGCCGAGCGCTTGCTGGCGGTTCCAGGCGTCGTCGAGGCGACGCCTGTCGTGCAGGCGCCGGTCTATGCGAGCGCCAATGGCGAGACCGGCATCTTCATCCGCGCCATGCCGAAGAAGGACCTGCTCGACATCGATTATGTGACGGGCAAGGATCACGTGATCGCCGGCTCGTTCGATACGTTCGGCGAGGGCAAAAACGGCGGCGACGAGATCGCCGTCGGCAGCCGCATCGCCTATTCGCTCGGGGTTTCGGTCGGCGATCCGGTGACGCTGATTTCCGGGCGCGGCGCCGAGACGCCGTTCGGCCCGACGCTGCGAAAGAAAACCTATCGCGTCGGCGCGATCTTCGAGGTCGGCAATTCCGAGTTCGACGGGTTCATAGGCTTCATGCCGCTGGAGCAGGCGCAGCTCTTTTTCAATATCGGCGATGCGGTGAACCAGATCGAGCTGAAGGTCGAAGATCCTGAGAAAGTGAAAGCTTACCGTCCGGCGATCATGGAAGCCGCGCAAGGCTATGAAATCCGCGACTGGCAGCAGCAGAACCAGAGCTACTTCAATGCGCTGCAAACCGAGCGCAGCGTCATGCGGCTCATTTTGTTGCTGATCGTCGCGGTGGCGGCGCTCAACATCATCACCGGGCTCATCATGCTCGTGAAGGACAAGACCGGCGACATCGCGGTGCTCAGGACGATGGGCGCGACGCAGGGCTCGATCATGCGCATCTTCTTCCTCTCCGGCTCTCTGATCGGCGTGCTCGGCACGCTCGCCGGCGTCGTGCTCGGCGCCTTGTTCGTATGGAACATCGACGCCATAGAGAGGTTTCTCTCATGGGTGTTCAACACCGACCTCTTCCCGGCGGACGTCTATTATTTCTCCGGCGTTCCGGCGGAAATGCAGGCGAGCGAAGTGATCCTCATCGTCGGCTGGACGCTGTTCATGTCATTCGTCTCGACCATTTATCCAGCCTGGCGCGCGGCGCGCCTCGATCCGGTGGAGGCGCTACGCTATGAGTGAGCCCCTTCTCCGCCTCGAAAAGATCGAACGCCGCTACGGCGATCTCGTCATTCTTCAGCCTTCGGACTTTTCGCTGATGAAGGGCGAGACCGTGGCGCTGCTCGGCCCGTCCGGTTCGGGCAAGTCGTCGCTCCTCCACATCGCCGGCCTTCTCGAAGCGCCTTCTGCGGGGGAGGTCTGGCTCGACGGCGTCGCAGCGACGAAACTTTCAGACGCCGAACGCACGCGCATCCGCCGCGACATGCTCGGCTTCGTCTACCAGTTCCACCACCTGCTTCCCGAATTCACCGCCCTCGGCAACGTCGCCCTGCCGCGCCTCATCGCGGGCAGGAAGAAACCTGAAGCCGAAGCGGAGGCTTCGCGCCTCCTCACAGCCCTCGGTCTCGGCGAGCGCCAGCATCACCAGCCGGGCCAGCTCTCGGGGGGCGAACAGCAGCGCACCGCCATCGCGCGCGCGCTGGCGAACCGTCCGAAAATCCTCCTCGCCGACGAGCCGACCGGCAACCTCGACCCGAAGACTTCCGAGAAAGTCTTCGACGAATTGCTTGGCCTCGTGCGCTCCGAAGGGCTCGCGACCCTCGTCGCCACCCACGACCACCGGCTCGCCGCGCGCATGGACCGGGTGATCGTCATCGAGGACCAGCGGCTGAAGGCTCTTGCAAAAGCGCCCGCGCCGGTCGTCGTCTAACTGCCGGTTTCCCTTTTCCTCAACGCTTCCTCCCGGCATAGTCGGTCAAAAGACCAACGATAATCAGGAGGAAGGTCGCCTATGAACGCGCACGCGCGGCTCGTTTCGCCGCCTATCGTGGCCGATGTCATTCGCGAGCAGGCGGCGCGGGCGCCGGACAGGCTGGCGCTGCGCTTTGAGGGCAGGGATTTCACTTATGCGCAGATCAACGAGCGCTCGAACCGCGCGGCGCAGGCGTTCCTTGCGCTCGGCCTGAAGCCCGGCGACCGCGTCGCCTGGATCGCGCGCAATGTGGCGACGTTCTGGCCGGCGCTGTTCGGCGCTGTGAAAACCGGGATCGTCCTGACGCCGATCAACTGGCGCCTTGCGCCGGCGGAGATCGCAGCCATCCTCGCCGACAGCCGCGCGAAACTGCTGGTCGCCGAGCAGATGTTCCTCGATGCGCTGGCGAACGAGCCGGGATTCGCGCCGCCGAAAACCTTCGTCCTCGAAATCGGCGGCGAGTGCTGCTTCGATGCGCTGATCGACAGCCATGAAGCGCGCGAGCCGGACTATCAGCCGAGCCCCGACGACGTGGTCGTCCAGCTTTATACGAGCGGCACGACCGGTTTGCCGAAAGGCGTGTTGCTCACCAACCGCGTCTACGACACGGTCGGGCGCGCCGGCGTCGAACGCGGCGTCGTCCTGCCGAAGAGCGACGCTGAAATGATCCTGCACGCGCTGCCGCATTTTCATGTGGCGGGCGTAAACTTCGGCATCATGGGCATGTCGCGGGGGATGCCGGTGCTTCAGCACCGGGTGTTCGACCCGGCGGCGATCGTCAAGGAGGCGCAAGGCCCTGCGCCGCTTGGCGCCTTCTTGGTGCCGGCGATGATCATGATGATCCTCGAAGCGGCGAAGGCGATGCAGGCGCCGCTCGACAAGTTCGTGTGCGTCTCTTACGGCGCGGCGCCTATGCCCGAGCCCTTGCTCGACGCGGCGCAGAAAGCGTTTCCGAATGCCGAGTTCTGGCAGTTCTACGGCATGACGGAAACCGCGGGCGGCGCGACGGTGCTCGGCCCCGAAGATCATGCGCCGGGCAAGAAGCAGCGCGTCGCGGCGGGCAAGGCGCTGCCCATGTCGGAGCTTAAAATCTGCGATCCGCAGACAGGCGAGGAAGTTCCGCGCGGCGAAGTCGGCGAGATCGTCACCCGCTCGCCCTTCGTCATGGCCGGTTACTGGAACCGTCCCGACGCGACCGCCGACGCGATCCGGGACGGCTGGTACTGGACCGGCGACGCCGGAAGGCTCGATGAGGACGGCTATCTTTACGTGGTCGACCGGGTGAAGGACATGATCATCTCCGGCGGGGAGAACATCTATCCGGCCGAGATCGAGAACGTGCTCGCGGGGCATCCCGCCATTCTCGAGTCCGCCATCGTCGGCCTGCCGGATCCGAAATGGGGCGAACTGCCGCGCGCCTTCATCGTCAAACGTCCGGGCAAGGACGTTTCCGCGGAGGAAGTCATCGTATTCCTGAAACCGAAGATCGCGTCGTTCAAGCTGCCGAAGAAGGTGGATTTTCTCGATGCCCTGCCGCGAAACCCTTCGGGAAAGATTTTGAAGACGGCGTTACGGAAAATGTGACATCTGTTCAGCAGACGCCGCGTTCAACGGCGACCGGCGCGCAGGGCGTCATTGATCGGGACAATGCGCGCCATTCGCCGTCGGTTTTGACAAATGTCGCCATGAACTTCATCGGCGGCAGCTTGCCCATCGGCTGCATCGTTCCGTCAATATCGAGCTTGCCGACGATCACGGCGGCGTCATCCTGAAAAATCACCTGCTCGTTTGAAATTTCCATCCCGGCGACGTCGAGGCTGTCAGCGCCGGAGACGGCTTGTTCCTTGGTCTCGATGCGTCCGCCCGGCGCAACAACAAGGTATTGAGCGAGCGCAAGCCGCTCGAGGGGATCAGAGTCATTATGCAGCAGGAGCGCCTCGGTGATTTCGCGATTGAGCTTTTTGATTGTCTCCGCGTCGTCGTCTCGGCCGGTCTGCGCGGAGGACGCGACGCTGACGAACGACATGAGGCCCGCTGAAATAAGGATTGTCTGTTTCAGTCCGTCCAAAACGCGCATGTCCCCTCCGTTATCTAAGTAGCGAAAGCTAGCAAGATCGGTTGCTAAAACCAACGCGGCGCGGCGCTCATACGCCCATCTGTCGCGCCGCCAGATCAAGCATGATCTCCTCCGATCCGCCGCCGATGGCCATGACGCGCACTTCGCGGTAAATCCGCTCGATCCGCTGCCCACGGATGAAACCGGCGCCGCCGAGGATCTGCATCGCCTCGCGGGCGCAGAATTCCATCGTGCGCGTCGCCTGCACTTTGAGGAGGGATAGTTCGGCGACCGGCGAGGCGCCGTTCATCACGCGCCAGGCGCAATTGTCGAGCAGCGCCGACGAAGCGTGGACATGGCGGACCATCTCGGCGAACTTGTGCCGGATCGCCTGATGCCTTGAGAGTGGCTTGCCGAACGTCTCGCGCCCCTGCGCCCAGTTAACGGCGTCCTCGATGCAGACGCGCGCAAACGCGATCGCCTGCGCGGCCATGGAGAGCCGCTCCA
>Ga0209347_1005325_pt1 | contig 12337 bp, 12 predicted proteins | sample AutmiccommuBRH23_FD_187382 | JGI IMG/M metagenome (GOLD analysis project Ga0209347, IMG submission 187382) | Deep subsurface microbial communities from Mt. Terri, Switzerland - Autotrophic microbial communities BRH/23 (SPAdes) (version 2) | ecosystem: Environmental > Aquatic > Deep subsurface >...
ATGCAAAGAAACGTGCCGCCATTCTCCCTGGCCCGAAACAGATATCCAGTAAACAAATGACTGGTCGCTGTACCCATAAACAAATTCCAGGCAGTCCAACATCTCCTCCCCCAAACTGACCGCCTGTTTATAATCCTTTGCCTTCTCAGACCACGATTCATTCTCCACGGCCCACCCGCTCAACAGGTTGGTAAGCTTTCTCAGACCTTCCAGCACAGTCCTTGTCCTAAATATAAGGTTGCTTAGCTCTCCCCAGGGCAGACCATAGCCGTCTCCGGTTATATCTTCACTTTTTATCCTGCTGTGGTGTTCACCCTCGGCTGAGCTTCTCCCCCGCAGCACAAAACTACCGGCGGCAGCAAAAAAAACATCCGCAGTGCTGCGCAGACTGCTTATTTCATCCCTGAGAGCAACCAGGCAGTTCATCCAGATATCCTGGTCCGATGGGGGAGCGGTCTCCCAGCTCTTTGCCACCAGCCGTCCCGAGCTGTTAAGCCAGCGCCTCATATCCACCCTGGACACATGTTTGCCCAGCTGTTCAGTGGCCGCGTCTTCCAGGTGGTGCGCCTCGTCTAACACCAGTGGCCCGAAGGCGGGCAGAACCATGTTGCCGGTTTTTATATCGGAGAAAAGGAGCGCATGATTGGTAACTATAACCCCGGAGGCCTCGGCTTCCCTTTTGGCCCTGGCCACAAAGCATCGGCCGGGATAATACCGGCAGCCAAAGCCCATGCAGCTGTCACTGTCGGCGCATATATTAATCCACATCTCCTCTTCCTGAAAGCTTAAATTAACTTCTATTTTATCCCCACTCGAAGTTTCATTAGCCCATACCAGTATCCGGGCGTAAAATAGCGCTTCCGGCCCGGTCCACCGTCCCTCGGACAGGGAGGCGGCCCATTTCCTCATACAAAGGTAATTTGATCGGCCCTTGGCCAGAGCTGTTTTTACATCTATTCCGAGACAATCCTTTACCAGGGGTATGTCCTTGTACCATAGCTGGTCCTGGAGGTTTATTGTTTTTGTGGCTATTACCACCCGGGGACCTCCTCCGGCCGCCCAAAGCAGTGCCGGAACGAGGTAGGCAAGGGATTTCCCTGTTCCCGTGCCGGCCTCAACCAGAAGGAACCTGTCTTCATTAAAAGCCCTGGCCACCTCAACAGCCATTTCCACCTGCCCGTGCCTGCTCTCATAGGAAGGCATACCTACAGCCAGGATGCCGTTCCCGGATAAAACGTTCCTCACCTCTTCCGGGTCCACATAGCCCCGGACTGCGCTCCTTCTAAAGGATTCCCGTCCTTCCTCACTGCCGGGAGTAAAATGCTGATCAAATAGCTTAAGGCCCCGGTCTATACCACCGAAACCCGAAACAACCCCGCCCCACTGTGACCCTGCCTTTTCAAAAAGAGATGAAAGGTAGGCCAGCACATTTCCATCCAGCCGGCGCAAGTATTCAGCCAGGTGCTCATAAAGAAAAATGACTGCCCTGGCATCCTCCATAGCCCGGTGGAAGGAGGCAGTATAGCCCAGCCGGGCGCAGAGGTCAGGCAGACTGTGGCTGGCGGCGGTAGGCATCAGTGTTCTGGCCAATTCCAGAGTATCATATCTTCTGTTGGGCAGCGCCCTTCCCAGCAAGCTCTCCAAAAAACCCATATCAAACTCAATACAGTGACCCAGAACATTTTCCCCTTCTAAAAATGAAAGCACCGCCTCTTCCAGTTGTGCGAACCGGGGAGCACCCGCAAGCATTTCCTCGTCAATGCCGGTCAGCTTTTTTATTCTTAAGGGCATCTTTTTTTCCGGCCTGACCAGAGAGTGCAGGCTGTCGACAACCTGCCCGCCCTCCACCTTTATAATACCTATTTCTATTATTTCATCCCACTCAGAGCTAAGTCCGGTGGTCTCCAGATCCAGCGCAATATACCGATCCAATAAAAATTCACTCCCACTGCCTTTTGTCCACCGGAATATATTCTTTTCACCCCGATGCAATTCCTCTATGGTATTACTGTCCCGAATCAACAGCTTTACCGGTCTTATCAGCCTGACTGGCGGCAGTGGATTCCCCTTGCCTTTTCTTTTCATCCACAAAATTTTTAACCAGGTTATTAAGAGGCTGCAGTATCATGGTTAAATCCGCCTGGGGCTGTTCCATCCCGGTTTTCTGGCTTTTCCTGCCTTCATCATCTTTTCTCAAAACCATTCCGACATTCTCAACAGAGAACTGTATGCCGCTGGCCACCGCAGAAAGAACCTGTCCGAACATTTTGGCTCCCTGGATAATCTTATCCAGTGTTTTTTCTTCCTCCCTTGTTTTTGACAGCTCTATCTGGGTGCTCATCACACGCTGCAGGCTCTCATTTATGGACTCTATCCTCCTGTTGAATTCATCTTCGTACTTCTTTTCAGACTCCACCCGCGCCATGACCCTGGACAGGCTGTCTAATGAATCCATCATTTTTTCCATTTTGTCATTTTCACTGAGCTGTCTTTCATACATTTTTTCCATTTTACTAACCAGTCTTTCTACAGAAACGGTAATGCTGTCGCCCGGCTTATCCATTTTACCACCTCCCACACCTGGAGTTATTTATTCTTATTTTTATCTCAGGCTGAATAGACCGTTATATGACAACAAGTCGCAAAATGGACGCTGACATCATAGAGTAGATTAAAAAACAGGAGGCGTAGGATTTGAACAAACTGCCAATTAACCTGGACACCCTTCCGGAGCCATTAAAAAGCATGGCCCAAAATCTGGACCCGCAGATGATTGAAAATATGCTTGCCACGTATGACCCGGCAACTATGGCGCTGATGATGAATTCTGTTTTCGCAATGCTAAAGGATACCCTTCCCCCTGAACAGCTTGACGGCCTGAAGGAAATGATGGAAAACCTGCTCAAAATAATGCCCCAGAAGGGTTAATCAAAAAGGGCTGCAATTTTTATTGCGGCCCTTTTTTTTCAGGTCTTCTCTTCCTCTTTTTTGTCTGCAGCCGGGACGGCCTTTACTACACTGATCCCCGCGTTTTGTTCCTTTTGGGCCGCCTGTTCGGCCGCGTCCTCTGCTTTTGTCTCGGGCGGTCTGGTGGCATCCACTGGATCGGGGGACTGCTGCTTGGATATGAGAGAGCTTACAATGGCATTAACCGGCTTCAACAGGGACATAAGGTCCAGTCCTTTGGGCTCGTTATGGTTATAGCCCCGGGCTCCGGATGTCTGGCTCTTTATTACACCGGTCACCGTTTCCATCATCACCTGAAGGCTGTTGGCCACAATTTCTATGACCTGCCCTGTGGCCTTGGCCACATTCAGCACTCCTGACACGGTTTCGGAAACACTCTTGGTCTTTATTTTTCCCTCTTCTTCCGTACCCCTTTCAAGGCAGCCATATACCTGGGTTATCTTCCTGGCTAAAAGCTTTTCTCGTCTTTTATGCTGTTCCAGGCGTGACATGGCTTCGGTCAGCTTATCCAGGGAGTTTAAGGCCTGCCTGGATCTTTCATATTCTTCAATCTTTTCTCTGTTTAACTTCTCAATCTTCTTTAACAGCCCATCCAGTACATCTCCAACCTGCCCGTCCGTTTCAAACTTCATACTGTCCACTTCCTTATAAGGGTTTTCACTGCGGGCACCTTGGTGATTAAAGGGCTACACTAAAAGTGTAGCCCTTTTAGCAGAAAAGAGTCTTATTAGCAGGCGGCGCAGCAGCAGAGTGCCAGCCCGATGAAGATGATGGCACCTGCCAGGCACGGGGAAATCAGGCCGCAAAGCAATAAAGCAATGGCCACCAGGAAAAGTAAGCAGCAGATAAAAATGTTAAATTTTCCAGAACCAAAATGATCCTTGAATACAGACAGGGCGTCACTCACGTGAACTGCCTCCTTTCAAAAAAAATTTTTTTTTTGATCGAGTTACACGTTCTAATTTAAAATATGAAATGGTACCATTAATTGTTACAGGATGAATATAATTGTTGCCAAAAACAGATTATTAAGGGATATTGACAAAAAGGGGCTGATGGGTGCTGTGGTTGTGCATGGCGGGCAAATATACAGCTATGAAGATGTCGGGAAAGCCAGTGATTTTGTTGAAAATTTATTTGGCAAGACCTTTTTTAAAAAGGGAGTTGAAAGGATTAAAGACTCCGACCCATCCGGTGCGGGAATGGGCAGGGAATTTAGTGGTGAAGGAGCGGCCAAATTATTTTTAGCGTGGCACAGGGTCAGGGAGGAACTGGCTTTCGGAGGTCTTGACGGGATCTACAGGCCTGGCCGGTACGGGGCCCTACTGGGGTCGATATGGGAGGACCTGCTTTCACTGTGCGGACTTCCGGGCGTCGAGCAGACCGCAGCCGGGCTTATGGACGACCAAACCTTTGAAAAAACAATTTTTTTACTTTCTGTGGCCTCAAGGATCTTCATCTCGCAAAAAAATATTATATTTCCCGGCCCCGGCCTGGATTATTTCTACGATCAAAATTATGTGTACACCTGTGTTTCTCCCGGACCCGGCCGGATGACCCCTTTTCATTCCCCGGGAGAGATATGGTCAGCCGCCCCCCCTACAGCCGGCTGCGGTAAAAGACAGCAGCTGCTTTATATTGATATGACCCAATCAGACCAACCACTTACACACAATAAATACATCTTTACTGAAAACAATATTGAAAACAGCAGCACAGTGGCCGCTGTCTTATGTAAAATGGAATTTCCCTCGGGAACTGCAGGATATTTCAGGAAGCTGTCCTGCTGCCCGATAATAAATGAAAAAACCCCCGGCTTAGCAAAGGCCGAAGGTATTCTAAGACTTAATATACCGGGCTAAACCCCTTTTAAGCCGTCCTCCCCGCAGCTGCACGAGTGCTCGGTAATCACCGGACGGACGGCCATAGCCGCCTTTTCCCCGTAATTGCCCGGGCCGGGGAATAATATCTTCAGGGCGGTGGCCAGCCCGTATGCCTGACCGTGCAGGTATGCCCTGTATTCAGACAGGCCGCTCTTTCCTTCCTCACCATTAAGCTCCTGCAGGGCTGATTCCAGTATGGCCATTATTTCCCCGCCCTTAACGGCAGAGGTGTCTCCTGACTGACCTGAATCCGCCAGCACATGGCTTAATATCTCACCTGCCGCTGTATAGGGATCTTTTTTCCCGGAGGCGGCCATATTTATTATTTCACTGGCCCGGCCATCATAGTGAAGATGCCGGTCAACCATACCCCGCCACCGGTAGTCCACTATCTCCAGGGTTTCCTTACGGGCCATTGCTCCCCTGTTCTTTTCCAGCCTGCCGTTTACCTTAAGATAGTCCCAATGTGCTTCCACAGATTCCATCAGGCCGTTCAGGCCGCGATCATCCAGGGTGGATACCTTTACCACCGGAGGACGCCATTCGGTGTGCTCCCTTTGCAGGTCAAGCATCTGCCCTATCTCTGCAACCACCCTGTCAGCTCCCGGAAGGTCACATTTATTCACCACAAAAATATCAGCTATTTCCATTATTCCAGCTTTAATTGTCTGAATGGAGTCCCCGGCCCCCGGGTTCATCACCACCAGTGTTGTGTCCGCCACATGCATCACATCAAGCTCGGCCTGACCCACACCGACAGTTTCAATGATCACCCAGTCAAAGCCAAAAGCATCCACCAGCTTAACGGCCTCTTTGGTGGTTCTGGCCAGTCCCCCCAGGCTCCCCCTGGTCCCCATGCTCCTGATGTATACTCCCCTGTCCACGGCGTGCTGCTGCATTCTTATGCGGTCACCCAAAAGAGCCCCGCCGGAAAAGGGGCTGGTGGGGTCCACAGCTATTATTCCCACGGTATCTCCCTTTTTCCTTAAATACGCTGTAATACTGTCCACCAGGGAACTCTTCCCGGCCCCGGGTGATCCCGTCACCCCTATAATCCTGGCCTTTCCCGTTGATTTATAAATTCTTTTAAGTATCTCATCCTTTTGCAGGTCATCATTTTCTATTTTTGAAATAAGCCTGGCCAAAGATCTAATATTACTTTTTTGCAGCCCATCCAGAAGCTCATTAATTCCGTCCGTCAAGTATCATCGCCTCACCGTCAAAAGATTTATTTTAAAATTTTCGCCGAAACCGTGCAGATATCCTCTGCCCGGTATTTTTTTAAGCAGTTATTTTTAAATATTCATTAAATTTATTATATTGAAATTGTTATTTTAAGCTCAATGGTATCAACTGTATCCTAAACGGCTTTTACACCTATCTCAACGGTTCAAATCATTGCCGTTACCGTCAGGCCTGAAGTAAAATAGGGTATTATTTTCCTTTAACGACCAAAATATTGTTTAAACTTCCGTTGACACAATAATTACAACCGCTTGCCGATTATTGCTTCCTTTTACGATAAACACTATTTATAATAACAATAACAGGCTAACAACAACCTAATCTCCTCTCCCTTTCTCCGCTGTATCAGAAAGATACAGCTCTTTTTTTGAATATTTAATATTTTGGCATTATTATAAAATAAAAAAGGGAGCCTCTCGGGAGGCTGCCTTTTTTATTTCTGGCCCTCTATGTATTTTTCTGCCGCCACGGCTGCGATAGCTCCGTCAGCAACCGCCGTTACCACCTGCCGAAGCAGCTTTTTACGAACGTCCCCGGCCGCAAAAAGACCTGGTGTTCTGGTGCGCATTTCCTCATCGGTAACTATATAGCCCTGACCATCCAGTTCCACCAGACCCTTTACCAGTTCAGTGCTGGGATTGTGCCCGACGTAAACAAAAACACCATCAACAGCCAGCTCACTGGTGCTTTCAGACCTTACATCTTTTACAACAACCTCTTTTACCAGATCCTCACCTTTTATTTCCACCGGAACACTGTGCCAGGCAAAATCAATTTTGGGGTTATCCATGGCTTTTTGCTGCAGGTATTTGGTGGCTCTCAACTCACCCCGCCGGTGCACAATAGTTACCTTTTCAGCAAACTTGGTCAGAAAAAGGGCTTCTTCTATGGCCGAGTCCCCGCCCCCGATAACCGCCAGCTTTTTTTCCCTGAAAAAAGCCCCGTCACAGGTGGCGCAGTAGGATACTCCCCTACCGTGAAACTCCTTTTCCCCTTTGATTTGCAGCATTCTGGGCCTGGCCCCGGCCGCCAGAATAACCGCCCTCACCCTGTACTCCTCCTCGTCGGTGCGGACTATAAAATAATTATTTTCCTTTTTTATTTCCTCCACCCCGGCGTACAGTACCTCCAGTCCGAATCTCCTGGCCTGTGCCTCCATGTTCATGGACAGCTCAGGCCCCCCGACACCCTCGGTAAAGCCCGGGTAATTTTCAATTATCTCAGTGCTGGCAGCAAGCCCCCCGGGCATTCCCACCTCAAAAAGGACGGTCTTTAAATCCGCTCTGGCAGCGTAAATGCCTGCTGCCAGGCCGGCGGGACCTCCTCCTATTATAGCCAGATCCTTTTCCATAAGCTGTTCACCCCATCTTTATCCATGTTTTTACCGCTATATATTACTCCATATTTTAAAAGCCAGTCAAGCTGTGCCAGCCGTAAAGATAAAAAACAGCCTTCAGCAATCAGCTTTCAGCATTCAGTAATCAGTAAAGTATTGCTGAAGGCTGACGGCTGATGGCAAAAAAAAGGCCGTCACCGCGACGGCCTTTTTTAACTATGAAACCTCTTCATCGCTTTCGCCCAGGTATGCCTTCCGCACCCTGGGGTCTGCCTGTATATCCGCTGCTTTGCCGCTGAAAATTATCCTGCCTGTTTCCAGCACATAGGCACGGTTGGCCACCTGCAGCGCCATAAAGGCGTTTTGTTCCACCAGCAGCACGGTTACCCCCTGCTGGTGGATTTTCTTTATGATGGAAAAAATCTCTTCCACCAGCACCGGTGACAGCCCCATGGAGGGCTCGTCCAGAATAAGCAGCGCGGGCTTACTCATAAGTCCCCGGCCAATGGCCACCATCTGCTGCTCTCCCCCGGACAGTGTTCCGGCCAGTTGTTTAGACCGCTCCCTCAACCTGGGGAATCTTTCCATGACCTCCTCCAGGCTGGACTTTATTTCATTACCGTCCTTCCTGGTATAAGCCCCCATCATCAGGTTTTCCATAACCGTGAGGTTTGGAAATATCTGCCTGCCTTCCGGCACCTGGGATAATCCCATCTTGACAATTTTATGGGCGGGGACACTGTTTATCTTCTTCCCGCAGAAATTTATTTCCCCGCTCCTGGCCTTTACTATACCGGATATGCTTCTCAGGGTGGTGGACTTTCCGGCGCCGTTGGCCCCTATCAGGGTAACAATCTCACCCTCGTTTACATTAAAGGAAATACCCTGCAGGGCATGGATTGATCCGTAAAAAACGTTAAGGTCTTTTATCTCAAGCATACCTACACCGCCGCCCCCTTCCCCAGATAGGCCTCAAGCACCAGCGGGTCGCTGCGTATTTCGGCCGGAAGGCCGGAAGCTATGATTTGCCCGAAGTCAAGTACCACCAGTCTTTCACAAAGCTTCATGACCATCCCCATCTGGTGTTCGATTAAAAGCACGGTAAGGTCAAATTTTTCTTTTACATACTTAATCAGCTCAACCATTTTAACCACTTCTGCCGGGTTCATGCCCGCCGCCGGCTCGTCCAGAAGCAGCAGCCGGGGCCTGCCTGCCAGCGCCCTGGCTATTTCAAGCCTCCTCTGGGCCCCGTAGGGAAGGTTCATGGCCTTATCGTAGGCCCTGTCCTCCAGGCCCAGAGCACTAAGGAGCTCCATCGCCTGGCCGGTAATGGCACTTTCATGCCGCTTAAACCTGGGAGTTCTTAAAACTGCGTCCAACAGGTTGTATCCCGCCCTGGGGTGAAATATTGTCATTACATTATCAAGCACGGTATTTTCCCGGAAAAGCCTTATGTTCTGGAAGGTTCGGGCTATCCCCTTCTGGCATACCAGGTAAGGGGCCATACCGGTAATTTCATCTCCCAGGAAAGTTATTTTTCCGGAGGAAGGCCTGTATATGCCGGATATCATGTTAAAAACAGTGGTTTTTCCAGCCCCGTTGGGACCGATCAGGCCCACTACCTCACCTTTTTCAATGGTCATGTTAAACCCGCTGACAGCCTTCAGTCCGCCGAAACTTTTGTCAATGTCTTCAAGAACCAGTACCGGCATTGACACCATCCTTTCTCCCCACCAGTGTGCTAAAAGGCTTTGGTACGAGAAAGCCTATTTCCCTGCCGCTGAATATACCCTGGGGTCTCACTATTATGGCGATAATCAGTATTAGGGCGTAAATAACACCCCTGAAATCTATAAATGTCTGACCCAGCACAAATCTGAGGACTTCAAGCAAAAACACCCAGGCAACGGCGGTAACAACTGTCCCTGTTATACTGCCCAGCCCCCCCAGAACAACCACCAGCAGGAAGTCAAAGGACTTCAAAAAATCAAAGCTGCTGGGATGAAGGAAAGGATAGCGGTGGGCATACATCCCTCCAGCCAGTCCTGCCAGCGCGCAGCCCAGAACAAAGGCAATTACCTTTGTATTTGTCGTGTTTATGCCTAGAACATCAGCGGCAATTTCGTCCTCCCTTACGGCGGTGCACGCCCTTCCGTAGGTGGAGTATACAAAATTCCTTACCAGTATGATAACCAGCAGGGCAACTATAAACAGCCAGTCAAAATTGGCCAGCTGTGGTGTTCCGGACATACCTGTAGCCCCTCCCAGAGCCGGGATAAGCTTGTTGAAATTGTCCATTCCCACTTTTACAATTATGCCAAATCCAAGGGTGGCAATGCCAAGATAGTCAGAGCGAAGCCTCAGGATGGGAAGCCCGATGACCAGGGCCACCAGGCCCGCCACAGCCGCTCCGACAAGCAATGATACCATAAAAAGCAATAGATTATGATCGCTGTTGTAAACCTTTGAAAAAAGGCCGGCGGAATAAGCCCCAAGCCCGTAAAAGGCCGCGTGACCCAGAGAAAACTGCCCGGTAAAACCGTATATTATACTAAGCCCCAGCGCCCCTATAGTCATAATAAGGGCCTGGTCCAAAACCCTTTGCCAGTACTGGTCAATTAGCCCCATAGTCTCCAGAGTCCTGACAACGGCATATACAACAAGTGTGACAGCTGCTATTATAATAAAACTACCCCATTTTGATTTCTGCATATTTCACACCTCCTACACCTTATCAGGCTCGTTGCGACCGAGAATACCGGTGGGCCGTATAAGAAGAACCAGTATCAAAATAAGAAACGCAATAGCATCCCGGAGCTGTGATGATAAGAACGCAGAGGTAAGTGTCTCCACCTGTCCCATTATTATGGCTCCCAGTACAGCCCCGGGTATTATCCCAATACCGCCAAGAACTGCGGCTGTAAAAGCCTTAAGTCCCGGCATAATTCCCATGAAGGGATGTATCTGAGGATAGGCTATGGCATAGAGAACACCACCAGCCGCCGCAAAAGCTGACCCGATGGCAAAGGTAAGGGAAATAGTATTGTCAACATTCACCCCCATAAGCCTTGCCGCGTCATGATCTACAGAAACAGTCCGCATAGCCGTGCCTACCTTTGTACGATACAACAGAAACTGTAGCAGTAAAAGCATGATAAGCACTGTAAAGAAAACGATTACCTGTATATTTGTAATAGTCACACCCATTATATTCCAGTGCATTTCCTGGAAGGGCCTTGTCACCACCCTGTAGTTGGGACCAAATACAAATTTTAGGCTGCAGAAATATTCAAGAAAAAGGGAAACTCCCAGTGCGCTAATAAGAACTGATATTTTCGGTGCGTACCTGAGAGGGCGGTAGGCAATTTTTTCTATAATCACCCCCAGGATCGAGCAAACTGCCATAGCGGTCAGCACAGCCAGAGGGACAGACAACCCCCATTGGGTGAAGCCAAAATAGCCCACAAAGGCCCCCACCATAAACACATCCCCGTGGGCAAAATTTATAAGCTTTACTACTCCGTATACCATTGTATAACCCAGGGCTATCAGCGCATACATCAATCCCAGTTGAAGCCCGTTTATTATCTGATCTAAAAAGTATTCCAACGTGCTACCCCCTTGACATTCATACTTGCGGGGAGGATAGAATCCTCCCCGCACATTGCAGGTTATTACGGGGTAACAGTGGTCATGTACGACTGTTTTCCGTCCTTAATTTGCAGTATGGTTATAGACTTGGTTGGGTTACCATTCTTATCAAAGTTAATATCATCAGTGACAGCCTTGAAGTCTTTTGTCTCCTGCATAGCTTTTCTGATTGCTTCATGGTCCTTGCTATTGGCATTCTTTATTGCATTTATAAGAATATTTGTGGCGTCATAGGCCTCAACAGCACAGAAATCAGGAACACTCTTATATTTTTCTTTATACAGTTTTACAAAATCCTGTTTCCTGGGATCCGGATCTTCTGCAGAATAGTGGTTGGTAAAGTATGAACCTTCCATAGTCGTGTAGTCCAGCTCAGGAGAGTCCCAGCCATCCCCGCCCAGGAAAACTGACTTGATGCCCTTCTCCCTTGCCTGCTTTCCGATAAGTCCCACCTTCTGGTAGTAGTCGGGCAGATAAATAATATCGGGATTCTTCTGTGCAATATTGGTTATAATGGCATTGAAGTCTGCATCAGTGCTGGAATATGCAAGTAAGTCAGTAACTTTTCCGCCACCCTTTTCAAAGGTTTCTTTAAAGGAGTTGCCTAGCCCTATTGTATAGTCGTTGGACTGGTCATACAGAATAGCAGCAGTTTTCTTGTTTAATTTCTCCAGTGCAAATTTTGCGGCAACATTACCCTGAACCGGGTCAATATAGCATGCCCGGAAGATGAAGTCTTTACGTTTTCCGTCCTCCACAGTTATCTTCTCATTTGTTCCGGTGGGTGATATCATTACAATCTTGCTGTCATTGGCCATCTTAGACACGGGAATGGAAGCCTTTGAAGTAACAGAACCAACTATCGCGTCAACCATGTCCTGCGAGATAAGCTTGGTGGCCGCATTGACTGCCTCGGTGGCATCGTTTCTGTCATCCGCCACCACATATTCAATCTTATAGTCTCCGGCCATTCCGCCAGCCTGCTCGATAGCCAGCTTCACTCCGTTAACAGTTGATTCCCCAAAGGTTTTTACATCCCCGGTCATGGGAGCCATAACACCGATTTTGATTGTCTTGTCATCCGCTTTTTTGCCGCCGCAGCCGGACACAACCAGTGCCAGGGACAACAGGGCAACCATTAAAACGACAAACCATTTGGAATTAATTCTCATCTACCAGTAAACCTCCCCATAAATTAAATTAACCCCAGAATAATGCTAAAAACTCACCTCCCGTTTTAAACTTAAAGCTACTA
>Ga0209347_1005327_pt1 | contig 12332 bp, 7 predicted proteins | sample AutmiccommuBRH23_FD_187382 | JGI IMG/M metagenome (GOLD analysis project Ga0209347, IMG submission 187382) | Deep subsurface microbial communities from Mt. Terri, Switzerland - Autotrophic microbial communities BRH/23 (SPAdes) (version 2) | ecosystem: Environmental > Aquatic > Deep subsurface >...
CAAGACTCCACTGGAAGCGACGGCTGACCGGCGGGGGCTTGTCCGGCGTTTCCGCCACCGCCACCCACGTGATCGTCGCCGACAAGAGCGACCAGAACGACCAGGACATCTGGCGGTGTCTCGACGCCGAAACCGGGCGGGAGCTGTGGACGATCGCCTATTCGACGCCCAGGGAGATGGAATTCACAAACGTCCCGCGTGCGGCCCCCGTCATTCACGGCAGCTTCGCCTACCTGCTCGGCGCGTTCGGCGACCTGCACTGCGTCAGCATCGAGGGCCGCCGAATCGTCTGGCGGCGCAATATCGTCACGGAGTTCAATGCGAAGCTGCCCCGCTGGGGCATGTGCTCCACGCCGCTGATCGTAGACGACATGCTCATCGTCAATCCCGGGGCCCCGGACGCATCGCTCGTCGCCCTGGGCCTCTACACGGGCGAGACGATCTGGCAGACGTCCGGCGAGCTGCCCGGCTACGGCTCACTCATCTTCGGGACCTTCGGCGGCGTCCGGCAGATCGTCGGCCATGACGCCACGTCGCTTGCCGGCTGGGACCCGAACACGGGACGGCGGCTCTGGACGCTCCTGCCCACGAAGAAAGGCGACTTCAACGTCCCCACGCCGGTCAACATTGACGGCCGGCTCCTCGTCGCCACCGAGAACAACGGCGCCCGCCTGTATGAGTTCGACGCCGGCGGCCGGATCAACCCGATCCCCATCGCCCAGAACCGCAAACTCGCCCCGGACACCTCGACGCCGGTGGCCATTGACGGCATGGTTTTCGGCTGCTTCCGGGGCCTGTTCTGCCTGGACCTCAGCGACAATCTCAACACCCTCTACAGCACCGACGGCGACGGCGCATTGAACGACTCCACAGCCCTCATCGCGGGCAACGGCCGCATTCTGGCCGTCACCGTCCAGGGCGAGCTGATCCTTCTGAAAGCCTCGCGCCAGGCCTTTACGCCGATCTCCCGCCTGCGGCTCTTCGAAGACACCGAAGTCTGGTCGCACCCGGCCCTGGTCGGCAACCGTCTCTACATCCGCAGCATGAAAGAAATCTGCTGCTTCCTGATCGACAACCCGTGAGATGTCCTCCCACATGACCGACAGCGACAAGGGAGAGCGTAGTACGCCGTCCATCATGGAATGATGAGCCATTTCAGCAAAGTGCCGGCTTGGGGTGCCACGGTCAAACTTGTTTGACCGTGCTCTCTCGAATAGCCCTGCCCATCCGAGGGACACAGCCAAACAAGTTTGGCCGTGGCACCCCACTCACCAGATTAAAGTGGAATGAAACAGGCCGGAACCATTCATAGGTTCCGGCCTGCAGAATCGCTGTTCATCGGATGGTATTTACCCTACTGCTACTTCTTGCCCTCCACGGCGGCGAAGCCGACGGACATGTCGCCGACCTGGACCTTGAACTCGCCCGGCTCGACCACGGGCTTGTTGTCCCGGCCGATGAAGGCCAGGTCGTCCCAGCTCAGCGTGAACCGCACCGTCTGCGTCGCCTTCGGGGCGAGGTCCACTTTCTGGTATCGCTTGAGGACTCTCACCGGCGGCGTCACCGTGGCGACCACGTCGGAGAGGTAGAGCTGGACAGTCTCCTTGGCCGGCCGGTCGCTTTCGTTCGTGACCTCCAGCGTCGCGGTCAGCGTGTCGGCGGGCGACATCTCGCTCAGATCGAGCTTCAGGCCGCGATAGACAATCTTGGAGTAGGACAGGCCGAAACCGAAAGGCCACTGGGGGTCGTACTTGTTGCCGCCCTGGGTTTCGCTGTTCTTGTGATCGTACCACATGAAGCCGCCCGCGTGCTTCGGATAGGTCAGGGGCAACTTGCCGCTGGGGTTGACGTCGCCGAACAGGACGTCGGCGACTGCCTGGCCACCCTCCAGGCCGGGCGTGTAGGCCATCAGGATCGCCCGGGCGTCATCCACGATCGTGCGGATCACGCGGGGCCGGCCTTCCACCAGCACCAGCACCACCGGCTTGCCCGTCGCGGCCAGTGCCTCGACGAGGTTCAACTGCGGCTCGGTCATCGTCAGATCGTCTATATTGCCGGGCGTCTCGCAGTACGGCGGCTCGCCAATGCAGGCGATGATCGCATCCACGCGGGAGGCAGCTTCGACCGCCTTGGCGATGTCAATCTCCTTATCGAATGTCACGGCGTCAACATGAACGACGTTTCCCCGGTCGAGCTTGGCCTGGATCGCTTCGAGGATCGTGTTCTTCTCCTGCGGATACAGTTCCTCCTTATCGCCCTGCCAGGTGAAGGTCCAGCCGCTGTTGAGGACGGAGAGCTTGTTGGCGGTCGGCCCGGTGACGAGCACCTTGACGTTCTTGGCCAGAGGCAGGACGTCGTCATTCTTGAGCAGGGTCATTGCTTCCTGCGCTGCTCGCAGGTTCACCTGCCGCGAGGACTCCGTCGCGACGCTGGCGGCGAGGCTCTTCGTCGGGTACGGCTTCTCGAACAGGCCCAGCATGACTTTGACGCGGAGGATGTCGGTCACGGCCTCGTCGATCCGCGTCATCGGCACCTCGCCATCCTTGACGAGTTGCAGCAACGTGTCGTAGAAGCTGTAGTCATACGGCACCATGCTCATATCGACGCCAGCCATCACGGCCATCTTTACCGCCTCGCGACGGTCCTTGGCGACCTTCTCTCGCGTGTAGAGGTTCTCGATATCGGCCCAGTCGCTGACGACAAAACCTTTGAAACCCAGCTCGTCGCGGAGCAGATCCTTGAGGTAGTACGAGCTCGAATGGACCGGGACGCCATTGATCTCGGAGGAGTTGGCCATGGCTGTAACCGCGCCGGCCTTGACCGCCGCGGCGAACGGCGGCACGAACCATTCCCGCAACTGCCGGTCGGGGATATAGGCCGGCGTGCGGTCGCGGCCCGACTGCGGCCAGCTATAACCAAGGTAGTGCTTCATGCAGACGGCGACCTTGACCGGGTTGGAGAGGTCGTCGCCCTGCTGGCCGCGGATGTAGGCGGCCCCCATCGTCGAAGCGATATACGGGTCCTCGCCGAAGGTCTCGAACACGCGGGGCCACATCGGCTGGCGCGCCACGTCGAGGACGGGCCCAAAATTCCACGGGATGCCCGCCGCCCGGGTTTCGAGGGCGGAAATCTCGCCGTTTTTCTCCATCAGGGCGACATTGCCCGTGGCGGCCATCGCGATATTCTGCGGGAAGATGGTCGCTTCGAGGACGTAGTTGGCCCCGTGGATCGTATCAATGCCGTAGAGGATCGGGAGGCCCAGGCGAGTCTCCTTCGTTGCGAGATCCTGCATCTGCGTGATCATCTCCTGCCAGTTCTTCACGGAGCGGGCCTGCCCGCCACAGTTGAGGATCGAGCCGAGATGGTGGTTGACGATGCCGTCTCGCAGCTTCTCCTGGTCCAGGATCAGGTAGCCGTCCTGGCCGCTCTTGGCGAACTGCTCCAGCGTGATCTGCGTCATCTGGCCGATCTTCTCCTCGGTGGTCATCTGGGCCACCAGCTTGCGGACCCTGCCGTCGATCTGCCTGTCCTTCATTCCGCTCTCCCCGGTACTCGAACATCCGGAAACCGCCAACGCCGACACAACCAGTCCAATCACCGCGTTCTTCATGGCCCCATTCCTTTTCTGGCATCAACCGTGAGCAATCCCCTCGGTCGGCAAGGTCACGCATCCTGTGGCATCAAGCGGCCGCCAACCTTCTACAGACGCAGGTCATAGTAGCAGACGGACGCCACGTTGAGAACACAAAATTCGCCCCCGACCGACACGCCGTTCCACGGAAGATCCCTCCTCAGAGGGTGTGTGAGAATGGGGGGAAGGAAGAAGGCCAAACGGTCCGCGGAGCAACCCAATTTCGATCCGGACTCTCAAGGCGATCGCATCCCCGAACTTCCCGTTCCGGATCGGCAGGACGGCCTGATGGTTCTTTGCCTCCGGGTCACCTTGACCGGCGGCGAGGGGTCGGAAGGCGTCGAGTTGCCCGGCACGCCGGCTGAAGAGGCACTTTCCGGTCAGGCTGTCGCGGGTAAAGGGGGGCCGGCCCAAGCCTTTTCGTCACCAAAAAAACACGCCAAAAATTTTGCACAAAGGGTATTGCTTTTCGTACAGGCCAGCATACGATAATTCCGACATTGAAGGATGGGCTCGGCGTGGGCTCGTTTGGTCGGAGAATGAACGCGGAACTGTCTTTATAGAGGTGGTAAAGTGATGTGTGATTCATGTGGATGCACCCCCTGTAACACGTGTGGCGCGCCCGTAGAGGATGGCGTCTGCTCGAGATGCAGCGAGAAACCCATCAACTGCACGTGCGAGCCGCTCGACGAAGAATTCAGCTTTGAGGAAGAAGAGGAGGACGAGGACCTCGACGACGAAGATGAGGATCTGGACGAGGACGAGGATGAGGACCTTGAAGAAGACGAGGATGAGGATTTGGAGGACGAGGACGAGGATTTCGACGACGACGATGGCAAGGACTGGTGAAGACACGAGTTCGTCAAACAAAAAGGCCTCGTCGAGAGAATCGACGGGGCCTTTCATTTTTGCAGTTCAATCTCGCCAGATCAGCAGGACCGAACGTTCTGCGCCTCCTGGCCTTTCCGCCCGGGCGCCGGCGTGTACTCGACCGCCTGACCATCCTGAAGAGACTTGAATCCCTCCCCGGTGATCTGCGAATGATGAACGAACAGATCCTCACCACCATCATCGGGAGTGATGAAGCCAAAACCCTTCTTCTCGTTGAACCACTTTACCGTACCTCTTGCCACGTCATCTTCTCCTTGGACCCTGGCGCGTCCGTATGGCACCTTCCCTCTGTTATTCATCAGGGTATGCTCCGAGGGAGGAAAGTATACGCCTTGACACAGGCTGGCGATCATATCGATATGTCACGACTCTGTCAACGGAATTCCCGGACCGTACGCCGAAAAATGGCGGCAGAACACTGTCCGCTCGATACGAAGTCCACACCGTTCGTCAGTCCCGCCGAGAACCCGCGTGAGAGAGTGCCTGTTGATATGCTGCAAGTACACTCCGGGCCGATCATGCCTTGGCTTTGAAGCAGTCGCTTCTCCAGCAGCACTGCATCCAGGGGCAGTCGCCATTGGAGCGGCCATAGCAGGGCGTGCATCCTTCCGCGATCTGGATCGCGTGAATCAGTTCGGCCTTCTTCATCTTCCCGGGCTCGATGCCCAGGGTCTTGGCCTTCGCTTTGATCTCAGTCACCGTCATACTTTTCCGCGCCACGCCTATTGAACCCATCCTTAGTACTCCTTCGGTATCGGGAGCGCCGAAGAAACGACTCGGGCCTCCCATGAAGAATCCGTGATAACGCTCACCTCGGAAGGACCGACGCCACCCCTTCTCCCATTCTCGTGCCAATTCAGCGATCCGAAGGATCTCCAACCAGCAATCCGGCAGTCGGTCTCAATTAACGCTGCTATTTTGCGCGCATTTCTCACACGAGCAAGCGCTTTTCTATGAGTTTTCACAGTTTTTTTCGGGACCTGCCCCGGGGGCGGACGAGCCCCCCAGCCGTGTCGGGCCGATGTCCTGGGAGCATCGCTTTTTCTGTTGCCGGCGACAGTCGGATCTGATATGAATTCCTCGGACCACTCAGTCGGAGATACGCCATGAGAAAGCTCGCCTCACCGTTGTCAGCAATCGCCGTAACTTCTGCTTCCACAACAAGTTCCAGCGGAAGCCGCTGCCGCCCCATGGTTTTGGCGGCCTGCCTGACCTGCCTGGCGGTGTCCGCAGCCCAAGGGCAGGACTTCGTGCCGTTTGTCATTCCCGCGCAGATCGACACCGCCCAGGCGATCTGGGTGAGCGACTACAAACCCATCGCGGTCGATTCCGAGCGGCTCGTCGCTCACGACGCACATTTCTACCAGGGCGAGCGGAGAGTGCGGATCTGGGGCGTGAACCTGTGCTTCGGGGCCAACTTCCCCACGCACCAGGATGCCCCGAAGGTCGCGACTCGCCTGGCCGCGGCGGGCGTCAACTCCGTCCGGCTCCATCACATGGACACCTCCCGCTGGCCAAGGGGCATCTGGAAAGCCCAGGATGGACGAACGATCGAACCCCAGGCTCTCGACCGCCTGGACTACTTCATTAATGAGCTGGCCCAACGCGGCATCTGGATCAACGTCAATCTGCACGTCGGCCACAAGCACAGCGAGGCCCTTGGCCTGCCGGCGACCAACCGCGAGTTCGACAAGATCTCCGGCATTTTCACCCCGGCTCTCATCGACGCTCAGAAGCAGTACGCCCGCGATCTCTTGACGCACGTAAATCCTTATCGCAAGGTCCGTTACGCCGACGACCCTGCGGTAGCCTTCATCGAGATCACCAACGAGGACAGTTTCTTCATGTGGGACGCCGACGACACCCTGCGGACGCTTCCCCCCTACTACGCCGATATCCTCCGCGGCCAGTTCAACTCCTGGCTGATGAATCGATACGAATCGGATGAAGCCCTGGCAGCCGCCTGGGGCAAAGGCACGGAGCCCCTGGGCGACGACATGCTCCAGAACGGTCGCTTCACCGAATGGGAAACCGGCCGGAGCACACCGAAGTCCTGGAATCTCGAACAGCACGAGGCGTGCCAAGCCGCCCTGTCCCGCCCTCACGGCTCAGCCAAGGACGCCATCCAGGTCGATGTCATGAAGGCAAACGATACGACGTGGCACCTGCAGCTTGCTCAGGGCAGGCTTAAGCTGACCGAGGGCCGGTACTATACGCTCTCGTTCGAGGCGACCGGGCAGGCGGCACGCCGGATCGGCTGTGTCGTCAGCCAGGCGCACGACCCATGGGGCAACCTCGGGCTCTCCCGGAACGTGGACCTGGACACAGACTGGCAGACCTTCCGCTTCGGTTTCGTCGCCACAGCCGGCGACGACAACGCCCGGGTCAACTTCTCCTTCGGCGGCGACACGACGCGGTTCTATCTCGCCAACGTCGAGTTGCGGCCGGGCGGGCAGGTGGGCCTGGCCCAGGGCGAATCGACCAGCACGGGCAACGTCGGGCTGTTCCGCGACAACGAGAGCACGCCTCGCATTTTGGACCGGATGATCTTCCTGGCCGAGACGGAGAAGGCCTGTTTCGATGACATGCGAACGTTCATCAAGAAGGACCTCGGCTGCAAGGCTCTGGTGACCGGCACAATCGTCTTCGGGCCGCTCGGCTTGTACGCCCAGAGCGACATGGACTTCATCGACAGTCATGCCTACTGGCAGCACCCCACCTTCCCGGGCCGGGCGTGGGACTCGACCAACTGGCTGATCGAGCAAAGACCCATGGCGGACCACCCGAGCCAAGCCACGCTCTTTCGCATCGCGGCCGAGCGACTTGGCGGCAAGCCCTTCACGCTCAGCGAGTACAATCACCCCGCCCCGCTGGACTCCCAGGCCGAGTGCGTGCCAATGGTCGCCTCGTTCGCTGCGGCCCAGGACTGGGACGGCATCTGGCTGTTCACCTATTCGCACGCCACGGACGACTGGGGACGCGAATCGATGAGCGGGTTCTTCGACATGGACACAAACCCGGCCAAGTGGGGATTCATGCCGGCTTGCACGCTGATCTTCCGCGAACAGGCCGTTGCGCCCTGGGAACAGATCAAGGATGTGCTGGTTGCTGCGACGCCCGACGAACTGCCGACGCTGGCGAGATTGCACCGCAAACACGGCACGAATATGCTGCGAGTGCTGGACGACGTAGCCGGTATCGGCTACGAGGATATGCTCGATGCCCAAGTTGTCCCGAGCTACGCGGGCGCCAACGCACGGACGTCGGACAGCGGAAGAACCACGAAGATGCGATGGACCGTGGACGCGGCGGGCAAAGGGCTCTACCAGGCCACCGGCTCAAAGGCCCAAGCCTACGCCGGCCACGCCGGCCGATTCGAGGAAGTCACCCAAGGCACAATCCGGCTAACCGCCCCCGAGTTCGTCGCCTTGACGATGACGCCGCTGGACGACGGTGCACGAATCCTCGTGACGGCCTGTGGACGGTGCGAGAACGTCGGCATGCAGTTCTCCGCAGATCGGCGGACGGTCGGCCGCAACTGGGGCAAGGCGCCGGCGCAGATCGAGGCCGTGCGCGGGACGGTCGTCCTGCCGGAAGGGAAATGGACGTGCCACGCCCTGGCCCCGGACGGCAAGCCCAAACAGCAGGTCGCCGTGACATACAACGACGGACGAGGCACGCTCGCGATGTCGCCGGAATATGGAACGATGTGGTATCTGCTCGAACGACAATCGAAGTAGTGGATGGGCATCTCGTATGAGAAACCATATCACAGTTGCAGGCCGTTCGTCGATCTCAGGGGCTCTGCCCCCGAACCCCCGACATTCTTCGCTTTGGACCAATAGCATGATGAAATTGCAGGTCTGCAATTTGGGCCATCGTCCTGAGGCCTTCACGACCCACATAGAACCGCACGACTCATCCAAATCGCAGGTCTGGCTTGGCCTTTCACTTCATGCTGCTGGCTCAAAGCGAAAAATCTCGGGGGTCTGGGGGCAGAGCCCCCAGGACGTCGGGGCACGCTGGGTCTGGGTCGGGCTGATTCTGATCGCCCTGTGGGCGGCGAATCCTGTAAGAGCGTTCGACGGGCATACGGTCACCGAGGGACCGCTTGTCCTGTCCGTCGGCCAATTGAGCGGCGTGACGCAGGTGAACCAGTCCTATGATGTCGCGGCAACCCTGAAGAACACCGGCTCGACGCCCCTGGAGGTGGACGTCCGAATCGACGATCTCGTGGATGAGTGGCACGCGGTCGGTGAAACGATTCGGCACGTCACGGTTGGTCCGCAGGCTGAATTACAGGTGAGCTTTCCGATCGTCGCCGCCCCGGGCGTGTTGTCGGCGTTGTATCCGATTCACGTCTACGCAGCGTTTCGCCATGACGGGCAGGACAGAGTTGCCCATGCGGTCCGCATCTTCGAGACGGACTTGGAGAAGCCCGTCGTATCCACGACCCGGCCGCCGGACCTGCCGGTCAATGTCATGTCCGCTCAGGGCGCGTTGCCTCTGTGGTCGCTGAAGACCCACAGGATGGCCTGGCAGTTCTTTGACAAATCGCTCGTCTATATGCCGGCGGGCTGGCAGGGCTCCTCGCCGGAGTCCTCGGCGCATCTGGCAATTGGACCAGTCGCGCGCGGCGAGACGAGACAGGCGATCTCCATGCACCCGCCGTGGAGACCTGCCAGTGGCACAGTCTTCGCGGAATATCGGGTCAGGCTGCCCGACGTCGCGCCGCTGACGCTGGCCTTCGCCAACGCCATTCGCGACAACACGGCCGCCGAACCACCCAGCGACGGCGTGACGTTCCGCGTCTGGGCCGGCGGCCAGAAGCTTTTTGAGCGGCACACCGACAGCAAGCGATGGGTGGACGGCACGGCGGATCTCTCGGCGTACAGGGGTCAAACCGTGCTGCTTCGCCTGGAGAGCCACCCCGGCCCCAAACGCGATACGACGTGCGATTCGTCCTTCTGGGGCGAGCCGGTCATCATTGCGGGAGAACTGCCCGAACCCACGCCCGAGAGCGTGAAGCAACAGAGGCGGGATGACGTCCGGGCTATTGTGCGGACCGACAACGGCAAAGGGACAGTGTTCTTCCTCGACGGCGACTATCGCGTCGCCATCCTGCCGGGCGACCCCGGGCTTTCCGGTGCGACACTCGCCATCGGGAACAAGAATTCGTGCGTCGTGTTCGACGGCCTGCGGGTGTCCGTACTGGGACACGAAATCGGCTCGGGTCCGTCGGTAGTCGCCGTGGCAGGCGATTCGGACTGGACCATCGATAGTCACGGCCTGAACGTGACCCAGCCTTTGGAACTCGCAGGCGAACGATTCGATTTGATCGTGCGGATGTGGTCGGAAGGCAGCGGCCTGCGAATCAAGGTCGATTGCCCCAAGCGGATTACGGATTTCGCCCTCGGTTCGGCGGATCAGAAGGCCCCCCGCGTCTACTATGGCCACGGCTACTGCATCGTCGAGCCGCAGGCATTCCGCGCGGACTTCGGCGGGCACAATCTCTCGACCAGCCACGTGGGCTTCGACTTCGAGGGCGGCCTGTCGCTCCTGGTCGCCTGCGACCATCCGCCGGACTTCCTGGAGGTGAACCCGGAGAGTCGCACCTACGCACTCCACACGCATCTGGACGCCACAATGACGCTCGTGCCCAGCACGGCGGGTGCGTTCGACTGCGCGAGGAAATATCGCCCGCTCTACGACAAGCAGGCGTCGCCCGGATTCACCCGCAAGGCGGGCCGGTTCGTCTTCGACATCTGGGGCGGCCGCTACGCCGAGATCGCCCGGACCATGCGGGAGATGATCGACTACGGCCTGACGGATTCCCTGCTGACGGTGCATGTCTGGCAGCGATGGGGCTACGACTACCGCCTGCCCGACATCTATCCGCCTCTGCACTCGCTCGGGAACGTCGAGGACGTGCAGGAGATCGCGGCGGTCTGCGCCGAGCACGACATTCCCTGGGGTCTGCACGACAACTACATCGATTTCTATCCGGACGCCCAGGGGTACAGCTACGATCACATCTGCTTCACCGAGAACGGCCGGCCCGTTCGTGCCTGGCTCAATGAGAGCCGCGAGGCGCAGAGCTATCGCTGGCGGCCGGACCGCTTCATGCCGTGGCTCCAGCGGAACCTGTCGCTCATCGGGCCCAACCTCAAGCCCACGCACTACTTCATTGACGTCTTCACCTCCATCGGCTGCATCGACTTCTACGACCGCTCCGGGCAGTACCATTCGATGCTCGAAACCCGCAAGGGCTGGGGCGAAGCCTTCGCCTGGATTCGCGACACGCTCGGCGGCAACGCCCCGATGACCTCGGAGGCCGGGCACGACCAACTGATCGGCTACCTCGACGGCGCGGACTGCCAGCACCTCCAGCTTTCGCCCGAGAGCAAATCGTTCTGCATCGAGCTGAACTGCCGGGATTGGGAGCGCGTGCCGTGGTACGACGCGGTCCTGCACGACAAATTCAGCCTGCACGGAGTCGGCTACTCGGACCGCTACCAAGGCGGGCGGAGCCGCCAGGAACACGGCATCGAGAGCGACGACTACCTCAGCGCCGAGATCCTCGAAGGCCACGCCCTGATGATCGATGCCCAGGCGTTCGGACGCGGGGCCGTGCGGAAATACTGGCTGGCCCAGGACTTCGTCCGGAGCATCGCTCTCGACGAGATCGCGAGCGTTCAGTTCGTCGAGGGCGACATCCACAGGCAAATCGTCGGGTGGAAATCCGGCGCTACGGTCCACGTGAATCGCGGCCCAAGCGACTGGCCGGTTGCCGGCAGGACCTTGCCTCAGTACGGGTACTACGCCGTCAACGGTGGGATCGAGTCAAGCATCGAGCGGATCGGCGGCATCGTCGTCGAGCAATCACGCGGCCCGGCTCAATGGTATTTCAGCGCCCGCGGCTTCGGGCCCGAGGGCCAGTTGGCGATCCGCCCGCAGGCCGAGAGCGTCGAGCATCTCGGCGACCGGCGGTTCAAGCTCATCACAAGCTGGCAGGCCCACGAACCGGCCCCGAAGGACTTGCAGGTGTTCATTCACTTCACAAGTGGCCAGTCAGGCCGCTCGGACGGCATCGCGTTCCAGGGCGGCGGCCGGCCCTCGCCTGGCACGAGCCAGTGGACGGGCACGGTGCGCCTCGGCGACGATTGGGTCGTCTCGATCCCGACGCAGTACGGCCCGGGCGAATACGGAATTCTGGTCGGCCTGTGGGACCCGGCCACCGGGCGACGCTACAATCTGCTCGGAAACGACGACGGCACGACGCGGTATCTGCTCGGGACGCTGATCGTGGAGGGATCGTCCAACCGCGTCAGCGGCATTCGGCTGGTCCAGACCGATACGACGAGCCCGGAGACTCCGGCATGGAACATCGATCGGATTCCGATCGATTTCGGGCCGGCGATCACGGATGGCGCGATTCGCTGCCAGCGGATGGAGAACGCGTTGGTTGTTACCCCCCTGCCGCAGCTTGCCCCGTTCTCGGTGACGCTGCGACCCGGCAGGCTGGGCCTGTCCGGCACATCGGCCGTGCAGTCGATCGCAGCGGTCGCAGCCGACGGCAAGGAACTCCGGCGCGTTGGTTTCGAGAAGACGGGCGACCAGCTTCGCTTCACGACTCGTCGAGAGGAGTTCGCGTATCGAATTGGATTCGAGCAGTAGACGTAACGCCGCGGATGGACCATCGGCAGGCTCCGAAGACTTCGCTTGCCGCTGCCACCCGGAGTGGAGTACCTCTTGTCTTGACGGAATGATCTGAAGACTTCAGTGAGGAATAGTCCCATGAAGAGACATT
>Ga0209347_1005328_pt1 | contig 12331 bp, 14 predicted proteins | sample AutmiccommuBRH23_FD_187382 | JGI IMG/M metagenome (GOLD analysis project Ga0209347, IMG submission 187382) | Deep subsurface microbial communities from Mt. Terri, Switzerland - Autotrophic microbial communities BRH/23 (SPAdes) (version 2) | ecosystem: Environmental > Aquatic > Deep subsurface >...
GCAATCTCATAGAATTTTTGCCCCTGCTTTTCTATTTCCACCGCCAACCGGACAATTTCCGCACCGGTAAATTTGGTAATGCTCCAGGCCATCCTTATTCCCCTCCCGGTTTACTCTTTTTCAAACTGGTCTTTACCGGCACCGCACACCGGGCATACCCAATCATCGGGCAATTGCTCAAAGGATGTTCCCGGGGGGATATCATCCGCCCCCTCGGCGGGATCGTAAACATAACCGCAAATTATGCAAACATACTTATCCATTTCATTCACCTCTTGTGCTTTAATAGTTTCTTTTGTTTTTATTGTTTACATCTTAACTGCTAATAATTACTTATCAATTACTATTTTATTAAAAGTTCATTAAATTATCCGCTGCCGGGGAACTCCGGGGAAATGGTGTTGTCCGGGCCGCAGCGGCCGGCCATTTCCTATCTCCAAAGTCTAAACACCTTTTTACCTTCCGTTACATAGTCTGGTATAGAGTCTTATTTGCCGGAAGGAGGGAGAGTAATGGAAACTTATACGATTAGGGCCGGGGATACCCTTATTTCAATAGCCCGCCAGTTCGGCACTACGGTGCAAGAACTAATTCGCCTGAATAATATTGTAAACCCGGGCAGCATCCGAGTAGGACAGCAGCTGCTGGTTCCCATCGGCACGGGCACACCCCAACCGCCCACCGGTACACCCCAGCAGCCCGCCGGGGGTACTTTTGCCACTACCACTGTTGCCGGTCTGCGTTATACCCTGACCACTGACCGCAGGCAGTACCAGCGTGGCGAACAGGTGCAAATCACTTTTGTCAAATGCAACGTGTCTTCAAGAACCATTCAGTTAAACTACAACACCGGTCAGCGTTTTGATATAGCGGCGCTGCGTGACGGCAGGGAAGTCTGGCGCTGGTCAGATGACCAATTTTTTACCCAGGCCGCCGGCACCGAAACGCTACGACCAGGCCAGTGCCGCACCTACACGGCTACCTGGGATCTGCGCAACAGGCAGGGAAACTTCGTCGCATTGGATAACTTCACCATCCGGGCCGAAAATGTTGCTGTGCAGTTACGCAACCGGTTCGTGCAAACCAGGATCGAAGTGGTATCCCGTCCGGGCCCCCCCCAGCCCGCACCCGGTCGCTGCCCCAGGACCAACATGCTGGCCAACCCGGGATTTGAAGAGTGGGTTAACCCCACTACCCCCAGGTTTTGGGTCGGTACCAATGTCCGTCGTTCCGGGCTGGTCCACTCCGGACAGTTTGCAGCGGAAATGGGCGGGGACAGCAGCAGACAAGCGATTTTGCGCCAGTCAGTCCCGGCGGGCCCCAGGCTTAATTACCAGATTACTTTCTGGGCCCGAGAAAGAATCCGGGGTTCTGCTTTAGGCAGGTATGTTCTAGAAGCGGCAATTTATGTTTACGACCGGTCGGGGCGCTTCATCGGCCGGGTGGACCCGTCATTCACCTCCAACACCATACCAGACCGGACTTACCAGCAGTTCCGGTTTACCACCGGAGTGCTGCCGGCAGGTACCGACCGGGCCGAGTTGCGTTTCATATTCCGCCCGCTCACAGGAAATACCAACAGTGTCATTATTGATGATGTGAACATGGTCTGCGTCAGCTAATATTTAAAAAGGCAGCCCGCAAGCGGGCTGCCTTTTTAAATATCGATTCAAATTAAGGGGGTCAGGCCCTGCATAACTGCATAGGGCCTGACCCCTGCAGTTTGTCAGTGACCGCAACTGCCGCAGTTGGATGAGCTGCAAGAACCGCAGCTGCTCCCGCCACTGCCGCCGCTTTCTGTGCCGCAAGCACAAAAGCCTGACATAACCCGTTTGGGCGCTGGAGCGGTACAGGCAGGACACTTCATTTCCGCACCGGTTTCCCCCATGGGGCATAGCTTTTCAAAACGGTGTCCGCATTTATGACAACGGAATTCGTAAATCGGCATATTTGTACACTCCCTTCTTCTATTTAATTTATGACCTGCGTCTTTTAATGTCAAGGGTAGAATTAGTGCGGCGACACAAAAGTCCTGATCTAAAACACAGACAACCAATCAGGAAAGGGTAACCTCCTGTTGAGGAATGCCCTCCCTTCCTGATTAACACTGAATTTTTGAAATAACTAAACTAATTTGCAAAAGTGTGCAAAGATAAATCCGCCAAGGTGCGAGTTTTGACTTTTTTCGGCAGGGAATGACGGTTAATGTAGTGAATAGTTATTTAGGTTGTTACTACTCAAGGGTAAGGATTAAGGACTCGGAATGATCAATGACCTAGTTAAAGAATTCTGAATTCAGGGTACCCGAATAGTAACCTTAGCTTAAATACCGGGAACATGGGAGTTCATTATTACATATTGGAGGCATAACCGAATGCAAATAACTTTTCTCGGCGCTGCGCAGACTGTAACCGGGTCCTGTCATCTGGTTGAAACGGCGGACAAAAAAATTATGGTCGACTGCGGTATGTTTCAGGGGCCCCGGGTAATCAGAGAGCGAAATTACGAGCCTTTTGCCGTTAATCCCCAGAGCGTGGACTACCTGCTGCTGACCCACGCGCATATTGACCATAGCGGACAAGTACCCAGGTTATACAAGCATGGTTTTGAAGGGCGGGCGCTGGCCAACGATGCCAGCGTTGACTTGCTGGAGGTAATGCTCCCCGACAGCGGTCATATCCAGGAGATGGAGGTGGAGCGGCTCAACCGCAAAGCCAAGCGGGCGGGTAAAAAAATGTTAACCCCCATTTATACCGCTGAAGACGGGTACCAGTGTGTAAAAAACTTTGAACGGGTAAGGTATAATCAATTAATCAAACTGGACGAAGATATTTCCGTGCGTTTTGTGGACGCCGGGCACATCTTGGGTTCTTCCATTCTGGAGATGTGGATCCGGGAAGGCGGCACCCGGACTAAACTGGTGTTTACCGGCGACCTGGGCAGCCCGGGCAAACCATATGTGCATGATCCCACTATTATAGAAGAAGCCGATTACTTGGTTATTGAAAGCACTTACGGCAACCGGTTGCACCAGGACAATGACAAAAACCGGATTGATAAACTTTCCGAGATCATCGATGAAACCTACCGGAAAGGCGGAAACCTGATTATACCTGCCTTTGCGGTGGAACGCACCCAGGATTTGCTTTACGACATCAACCAGTTGGTCATCGCCGATAAACTGCCCCCCGTAAGAGTTTATATCGACAGCCCTATGGCAGTGGCGGTCACAGAAGTTTTTAGGCGGCACCCTGAATTATTCGATGTTGAAACCAGTAAACTAATTATGGCTGGCGAAAACCCGCTGACCATGCCGGAACTGCATTTTTCACGCACCACCGACGAGTCCAGAATGCTGAATGAACTCCCGGGCGGGGCTATCATATTGTCTGCCAGCGGCATGTGCGACGCCGGGCGCATCAAGCACCACTTGAAACACAACCTGTGGCGCCCCGAATGCACGGTGCTGTTCGTCGGCTACCAGGCTCCCGGGACCAAGGGCCATCACCTGATAAACGGTGCCTCCTCCATCCGTATTCACGGTGAGGAAATAGCAGTCCGGGCGGATATAAGGCGTATTGACGCATATTCTTCCCATGCCGATCAGCAAGGGCTGCTGGATTGGGTAGGACACTTCAAAAATAAGCCCCGCCGGGTATTTCTAGTACACGGTGAGCCCGCGGCCTTAAAAAACATGACCATGCTAATGCAAGAAAACCTGGGTCTGGAAGCCTATGCCCCCCAATGGCAGGAAACAGTTGGTTTAACCCCGGGTTCCGAGTTGACCACCGCGGACCTGCTAAACGCTTACCAGGCAGTGGCGGCCAAAATGGAGAGTTTTGCCGGTTCCGCCCCGGACCGCTCAGAGCTGGAACGGGTTATGAAGCGGATTAGGGAGATTAACATGATTCTGGATAAATCCGACCAAGCGGGGTAATTTGGTAAGTTGGGAAAGGAATTAACGTATGCCGGCTGGATTTGCACTCGAACAGGATGGCGCCTTGACCATCTTGACCATCCCTACATTTACGGCCACCGGTGCGGTGACCCATGCGTTTACCACCAGGCACACCGGTGTCAGCCTTGCCCCCTTTGATTCACTGAACCTGGATTACAAAGTCGGTGATGATCCTTTAAGGGTGATGGCAAACCGGGACCGGGTGTGCGGTATCCTGGGCACCGGGCTTGACCGGTTGGTGGCGGCGGACCAGGTACACGGTGACCGGGTGCTGACTGTTGATTTATCACATGCCGGGCAGGGCGCCCGGTCTAACGGGGACGCCCTGCCCGGGGTTGACGCCCTGGTTACTGCAGTGCCTGGTTTAATTCTGTCCAGCTATTACGCAGACTGTGTACCCCTGTTCTTTTTGGACCCGCTTAGCCGGGTGGTCGCCCTGGCCCATGCCGGGTGGAAAGGCTCAGTGCTGCGTATCGGCGAAAAGACTATCCGCCACATGGTCGAAAGGCACGGATGCAGGGTGCAGAACATCCTGGCCGCAGTAGGTCCTTCCATCGGGCCATGCTGCTACGAAGTGGGTGAGGCGGTTATGCCATTGGTGGAAAAATGCCTGCCCGGGGAACACCGTTGTGCCGTTCCAGGGCGACCGGGCCACTGGTGGTTGGATCTGCCGCAACTTAATCGCCAAGTTCTGTTGCAGGCGGGCATAAAAGCTGAAAATATAACACTGTCTGGTTACTGCACCGCCTGCCGTGAAGACCTGTTTTACTCTCACCGCAAGCAAAGTGGTCGGACAGGACGGATGGCTTCTTTAATGATGCTGAACGGGGGTTAATCCTTGTACAGGATACTCATGGTGGACGATGAGAAGCACATTGTAGAACTGGTTAAATATAACCTGGAGCGGGAAGGTTTTGAAGTCTTGGCGGCCTATGACGGCCTGGAAGCCATTAAAACTGCTCTGATTAAAAAACCCGATTTAATAGTCCTGGACATCATGCTTCCATCATTGGACGGGCTGGAAGTATGCCGGCAACTGCGTCAAAACGAGGAAACCAGAAACATCCCTGTCATTATGCTCAGCGCCCGCGGAGAGGAACTGGATCGCATATTGGGCCTGGAAATTGGAGCCGACGACTATGTGACCAAACCATTTAGCCCCCGGGAATTGCTGGCTCGAATTAAGGCCAGACTGCGCCGGTTTGGAACCGCCGGGGGGGGGCGAGCCCCGGGATGCGAAAAAAGGATGGTTCTTGGCCGTTTGGTTATTGACCAGGAACGGTTTGAGGTGCTGGTGGATGGTGAGCGCCAGGAGCTTACCCCCAAGGAATTTGAATTGCTGCGGTTTTTAGCATTGGAGCCGGGCAAGGTGTTTTCCCGGGACCAGTTGCTGGAAAAAATTTGGGGTTACGATTTTGCGGGAGATTCCCGGACGGTGGATGTGCACATCCGACACCTAAGACAAAAACTGGAAAAATATCCCGGGATGACTCAATACATTGAAACCGTACGTGGAGTAGGGTACCGGTTCCGGGAGGTGCCCAGTTGAGAGTACGGAGTGTGCTGGAAGGAATAGGCTGGCGCCCGGTGGCCAGTTATTTCTTTATGCTGCTGGTCTTTTTTACCCTCCTGCGACTCTATGCCATAGATAAAATCACCATTGGGGTCATGGTGGCCGTATCGTTGTTATTCTCGGCTTCTCTGGCCCTGGTGCTGTATAGGCGGGTCATCGGCCCGCTTAATGTAGTTATTGAAGCGTCCCGGGATATTGCCCGGGGTGACCTGAACCGAAGGATCGGTATCGTCAGCCGGGATGAGATTGGTGATCTGGCCAAAAGCATTAATGATATGGCCGATCGCCTCAGGCACACCATAGATGAGATAACTGCGGAAAAAGACCGGGCCCAGGCAATGCTGGACAGTATGTCGGATGTAGTGTTGGCCCTGGATCGCAAGGGGCGTATTATTATGGTCAACCCGGCGGTGGAAACCACTTTTGGGATCCCCCAGGCCGATTGCGTGGGCCGAAGTGTGGTCGAAGTAATCCGTAATTTCGATCTGGACATGGTGCTGCAGCGAGTACAGGCCACCCACAGCCAACTGGTCAGAGAGGTAGCCATTATTTCCCCGGAGCCACGGATATTCATATTGCGGGCCACGCCATTGGTTGGTAACACCAAGGGCGGGATGGTGGTGCTGCTGCGGGATATTTCCGAGCGTAAACGGATGGAACAGATGCGCAGTGAATTTATGTCCAACGTGTCTCACGAACTGCGCACACCACTAACTTCAATCCGTGGATTTGTAGAAACTTTGCAGGACAGCGGTACCGATGACCCTCAACTGACCAGACACTTTTTGGGGATCATTGCCACTGAAACGGCCCGGTTATCCAGCCTGGTGGATGACCTGTTGGACCTGTCCCGAATTGAAGAACGAAGGGTAGTGCACCGCTGGCAGCGTGAGGATATCGGCACCCTGGTGGACCAGGTGCTGACCGTTTGCGGTTCCCGGGCCGAGGATAAACAAATTGCCATTAAAGCCAGTCTGCAACCGCGGTTGCCCCGGCTTTTCGGGGACCCGGACCTTTTGGCTCAGGTGCTGATTAACCTGGTTGACAATGCCATCAAGTATACACCTACAGGTGGAACCATTACCATTAGCGCCCTTGTGGAAGGAGACGAAATAAGGATCGATGTGGCTGACACCGGTGTTGGCATCCCCGCCGAAAACTTGCCGCGCATATTTGAAAGATTTTACCGGGTGGAAAAAGCCCGAACCAGGGGTAAGGGCGGCACCGGGTTGGGTCTGGCCATTGTCAAGCATATTATCAAAGGGCACGGGGGCAGGGTGGATGTTAAAAGTGTGGTAGGTAAAGGCACCGTTTTTTCTATTTTTCTACCCTTGGAAATGCCCGAGACGCCGCCGGCTACAGATTCTTTTTACCTGCAATAACAGGGTTGCAACTGTTTGTATGCTTTTTTTTATAACAGCTTTACTAGTACTACAGCGTAAACTAAAAGTTAGCGGAGCCATGGGGATGGTTCGAGCGCTTCCGGAGCGCAGCGAAGGACCGAAGGGAAAGCGATGGAACCGTCCCCATGGCGTAGCGCGCTTAACGAAACAAGCAATTTACGCTGTAGTATTAGGATGAATTAATACAAAAAGTAAACAATGTTCTGTTATAATGAATAAATCCTAATTGGTTTGCTCATGTCTGCAGGTGTAATTGCAAACCGTATTTGGGAAATAGGCGGTAGGTGTGTATTTACAGACAGGGGGTTGAACATTGGCGCCCAGATATAATTTGGACAAACAGCTTAAAGAAATCCAGCAGGATATTCTTAGACTGGGCAGCCTTGTGGAACAAGCCCTGTATGATTCGGTACAGGCCCTGATAACCCTGGATGTTGCCGCGGCCGGGCAGGTGATCATGAAGGATGAGCTTATTGATCAGCTGTGCCTGGAGATTGAAGAAAAGTGTGTCCGGGTAATAGCAACCCAACAGCCCATGGCCGGGGATCTGCGGATGGCGGTAACCGGGATCAAAATTATAATCAGCCTGGAGCGCATGGGCGATCACTGTGTGGATATCTCCCGGGCCACCATGTGCCTGTCCGGCGGGGGGGGATTAACCGCCCATCCGGTTGAGTATATCCCTGAAATGGCTGATATAGTGCAGCAAATGGTAAAGGAAGGTCTGGACGCTTATGTGAGCAGGAATGTCGAAAAAGCCAAGGCCATGTGCGCCATGGATGATCTGGTGGATTTCATCTATAACCGTATCTTTCGCGAGTTAATTGGCTGCGTTAAAGAACATCCTGCCAACTCATACCAGATGGCCTACCTGTTGTACGTTAACAGGTACATCGAACGTATTGCCGATCACGCCACCAATATCGGGGAAGCGGTTATTTACCTGGTAACCGGCGAAAGACGGGAACTCAATTAAGGGAAAATACAACCGGTTACTTGCATATATTTTAAGCACAGGTTACTGAATTTTTGCCCCTTGCGGGGCCATTTTTTGCTTCTGATTTTTTGTTTCTATAGGAAGGAAATTTATGTTTTAAGTTGTAATTTAATATAAATGAATAGATAAATTTAATAATTAAAGGGGGAGCGGTGTGGGAAAATATAAAATACGACCCGCCCGTTTTATTCCCGCATTGATCATAACATTTTGCATGGCCGGCCTGTTATTGTGGACTCTGTGGGTCTCCGTGGCCTGGGCCAAAAACGTTGTGCTGCAGCGGATGCTGGACATCAGGTTCATGGCCCGGGATGAGATTACCGAAACTGCGCCGGCCTCGGGATTATTGATCAGAACCGAAGAGTCTTTTAAGGCATCGGCGTCGGGGGAACTGGAACTAAAGGTGCGGGACGGGGAGCGACTTAGGGTTGGTACACCGCTGGCTGAAATTAAAGGCGTGGTTCAAAGCACGGTGTGGAGTCCCAGAGCGGGTATTTTCTGTACCCATGTTGACGGGTTGGAAAACCTGCTGGTGCCTGAAATGATTGGCGATTTGGATCTACTGGCGGTTGAAAACATTGAACCGGTGGCACCGGTCACTGATAACACGGTTGACAGCGGCCAGTTTTTTGGTAAAGTTGTAGATAACCTCCAACCGGTGTTTATGCATATCCAATGGGAAAATCAGGGGCCTGAAGCAACCAGGGCTTTCCGAACAGGTCAAACAGCTCATTTTGTATATAAAGGCCAGGAACTGACGGGTCAAATAAAGGATGTCAGATCAACGGGCAGCGAAGTTTACCTGGTGGTGGAGATGCGTGATTACCCGGACGAGTTCGTCCACCTCCGTAACGTAAACCTGAAGTTGGTCATTCGTAAGCTGTCGGGTTGGCTGGTTCCCATGGAAGCGGTGGTATTTAAAAATGGGGAGCCCGGTGTTTAAGTGGTTTTAAAGCAGCGGGTAAACTGGGTTCCGGTATCGGTAAACGACCGCCTTGATGATACGGTGTCTATAACCGGCGGCAACCTTAGCAATGCGCTGCGTTATATCAGCAATCCGGACCGGGTCAGTGAAGGCACCCGGCTGGGAACCGGAGGTTAATTTTTTGAGTGTACATGAAAATCTGCAGCTTATTAGCAGCAGGATCAAGGTTGCGGCCCACAGATCGGGCCGAAACCCCGGGGATATAAAAATAGTTGCCGTTACCAAGCATGTACCGGTAGCCCGCATCAAAGAGGTTTTAGATGCGGGTATAGAAGACCTGGGCGAGAACCGGGTTCAGGAGATGACAGCCAAAAAGGAACAATTGCCGCTCCAAGCTCGCTGGCACATGATTGGCAATCTACAGACCAACAAGGTTAAAAGCGTTATCGGCCGGGTAGAACTAATCCATTCCCTGGACCGCTGGAAGCTGGCCCGGGAGATAGACCGGCAGGCTGCCGAACCGGGCTTTATTGTTCCGACGTTGATCCAAGTTAATGTTTCCGGAGAGGATACCAAATATGGGATTAATTCCAGTGAATTAATGGATTTTTTGGCAGCTCTGCAGGATTTACACCATATTAAGGTGAAAGGATTAATGACCATAGCCCCGTACGTCGATGATCCCGAAGAAACCAGGCCATTTTTTAGGGAACTGCGCCTGCTGGCCCGGCTCTGTGATAAAAAATTTCCCGGCAGCAGCATGGAACTGCTTTCCATGGGCATGACCAATGATTTTGAGGTGGCGGTTGAGGAAGGTGCCAATATGTTGCGCTTGGGCACGGCCATTTTTGGCGCCCGTAGGTATTAGGGTTAAGGAGTCAGTCGACAGGAGTCGGCATCAGGGAACGGTTTAACGTCATCGGGCAGTATTTTTGAATTCCGACTATTAAATTCGAGAATAAATTCAAGAATACCTTGAGTATTAAAAAAGGGGTGGGCTAAAATGCCAAAATTGATGGACAAGATGTTAAATTTCATGGGCTTTGAGGATGAGCCGCTGGACGCCGATAACGAACGTGACGATACCCTTGGTGAAGAGGACCGGAGCCAGCAGCCCAAGTCGAGAAAAAGCCGCGGTCAGGTGGTAAGCCTGCATGCGCAGCGTCAAGTGCGGGTGGTGGTAATGGAGCCCACCTCTTTTGATAGTGTACAGGCAATTGCGGACAACCTTAAAAACAGGCGGCCGGTAATTATCAATCTTGAGCATGCCGAGCCCGACCTGGCTAAACGGGTGGTGGATTTTGTTATGGGTGCCACTTACGCGTTAAACGGCAGTATCCAAAAAGTGGGCAAGGGTATATTTTTATCTGTTCCCAGCAATATTGAAATTGACGGCGACCTAGGGGAACAACTTAGCGAAAAAGGTATTTTTGGCTGGCTGAAACAATAAACCGGGAGGATGTTTTCATTAATGCCGCTAAACAATAAAAAAATTGGCCTAATCGGCGGCGGTGCCATGGCCGAGGCCATGATTTCCGGTATTCTAAAAGCCGGCTTGGCAGCGCCCGAACAGATAATGGTCAGTGATTTGAGTGACGGGCGCAGGGAACACCTGCAAAGTAAATACGGAGTCGCGGCCACCCGGGATAATACCAAGGCAGTACATCATTCGGATCTGTTAATTTTGGCTGTCAAACCATATGTGATGGGTGATGTGCTTGCGCAAACCGGAGGTAATATCTGTGAGCACCAAACGGTTATCTCGATTGCAGCCGGCATCACCACCGGGTTTATAGAACAACTGCTGGTGGGCAAGGTGCCCGTAATCAGGGTGATGCCCAATACCCCGGTGCTTGTGGGTGCCGGCGCCACTGCGGTTTGCCGCGGCAGGTGGGCACTTGATGTTCATCTTCAACAGGCCCTGACCTTGTTTGGGGCTGTGGGGTTGGCGGTGCCGGTGGCGGAAAAGCTGATGGATGCGGTAACAGGTCTTAGCGGCAGCGGACCCGCATATATGTATGTTATCGCTGAGGCCATGGCTGACGCCGGGGTTCGCGCCGGACTGCCCCGTGAAATCTCGCTGGCACTGGCGGCACAGACAATGCTGGGAGCATCCCGAATGATGCTGGAAACAGGCAGTCATCCAGGTGTGCTTAAAGACATGGTTACCACCCCCGGAGGTACAACCATCGAAGGACTTTACGCCCTGGAAGAAGGGGGCTTGCGGGCTGTGATTGGTAAAGCTGTAGAGAATGCTTGCCGGCGTTCCGGGCAAATGTCCGATGGAAAATAGCGTGCTGGACTGGATAAGGAATTTTATGTCGCTGCACAAGTAAAACGACGAGGTGAATTTATGACTATCAGCTTGGCGGACTTGCTTTATTGGGCAATTGAGGTTTACATTTATATTATTATTATCCGCATTATACTATCCCTGATTAAGATTAACCCGTACCAGCCGGGGGTGCGGTTTATTTTCGAAATTACCGAACCGGTGCTCGGCTTTTTCAGGCGCTATATACCGCCCATGGGCATGTTTGATTTTTCGCCCATTGCTGTTTTTCTGGTGCTGAAAGTGCTTCAGGTAATGGTGTTAAGACTGTTCAGTGGGATTGGAATTTGATGCATTTACGGGGTGGGCAGCAGTGAACCGTGAGAAACTAATCAATCTGGCGGCTACTCCGGAAGAAAGAGAAGTGACGGCGCGGGTGTTGGATCTGGCGGAAACGGTATTAAAAACCCGCCGTCCCAAAACCACTGATTTTTATGATCCGTACCGCCGCAGCATGGTTGTCCGGGTCATCGAGGCGATTCCGGACCTGGCGGCCAGGGTCGACGGCGGACACCCCGTGGCGGAGAGGTCGCGGGTTTTTATTTGCCCCGATTTCATGGCAGATCATGAACCCGACGCCGGGCTGGCCGTCCTGGAGATCAGGGGCAATTTTCTATATGCCGTTGCCGGCCACCGTGATTACCTGGGGGCGCTTTTAGGTCTTGGGCTGCAGCGGGACAAACTGGGTGACATTTGGGTGAGCGATAGTGGTGCCCAGGTGGTGGTTGCCCGGGAGGTGTCGAGCTATATAATAGCCGGACTGACGTCGGTGGGCCGGGTAAATGTGACGGTGCGGGAAATTTGTCGGGAGGAAATAAGACCCCCGGAGCCCGAGACCAGGGATATCAGCACCACTGTGCAGTCAATGCGCCTTGATACTGTGGCGGCGCACGGGTTCGGCCTTTCCCGCAGTAAAATGGTACGTGAGATTAACGCCGGAAAAGTATATCTTAATTGGCGGCCCTGCCTGGACCCATCAGCCCGGATCAACGCCGGTGACATGCTCAGCGCCCGGGGCAGAGGACGGGTGGAAGTTGCCGAAGCCGGCGCTCGCACCAAAAAAGGCCGCATGGTGCTGCTGTTAAAAAGGTTTAAGTAATTGCCGATAGATAAAGATTTAGGAGTTAGAATTAAAGAACTGGT
>Ga0209347_1005331_pt1 | contig 12328 bp, 13 predicted proteins | sample AutmiccommuBRH23_FD_187382 | JGI IMG/M metagenome (GOLD analysis project Ga0209347, IMG submission 187382) | Deep subsurface microbial communities from Mt. Terri, Switzerland - Autotrophic microbial communities BRH/23 (SPAdes) (version 2) | ecosystem: Environmental > Aquatic > Deep subsurface >...
CGGTCACTGTCGCGGTGCCGGTATTTGGCCATTACCCTTTTAAAGGCGTCTTCCAGGTCTATGTTCAGTGAATTTGCATAGCAAATCACGATAAAAAGAATATCTGCCAGTTCCAGGGCCAGGTCACCCATAGGCTCATCAGGCTTCTTTGTTTTTTCGCCAAACTGGTGGTTTATTTCCCGGGCCAGCTCGCCGACTTCCTCGGCAAGGCGGGCCAGCATGCTCATGGGGCTCCAATATCCTTCCTCAAACTGGGTTATCCACGCATCAACTTCACCCTGCATATCCTTGATATTCATATTAATCCTCCGGATAGTGTTTTTTCTACAAAAATAAGGAAAAACCCGCACCTAATAAATTTTAACCGCCCGGCCGTTATTTAGCAAGTCCCAGTAACTCAGCCCCGGGAGTTGCCAAATGTTAACATGGCATAATTAATATCCCCTTAAAGTATACATTTGGTAAACGGCATTTAAGGAGGTGATCTCCCAGTTTATGTGGCCGCGCTGGTATGTATTAAACAGAAAGCTTTTACTGCCGGCTGCCGGAGCTGCATTTATAATTGTTATCTTATTATGGGCTGCGGCTTCAATAATAGGCAGCGGGCTATCGGAAAAAGAGCTTTTTGACAGGTCCCTGGCCAATACAGTAGGGTGCTCCAGCTACCGTTTCAACGTTGAGGTAAAACAGGCGGGCAGGGACACAATATCTATGGTGGAGGGAGTCAGGGTAAAGCCCAACAAAGTGCACTTAAAGGGTGCGATGCAGAAATCAAGCATGGAGTTCATACAGATTGACGACACCACATATATGAAGGACCCCTGGTCGGAGAGGTGGTTCACCTTAAAGGGGAACTCAATTACCCAGTCCGAGCTTTTTATGACGGAATTCAATCCGCTGGGGCTTTTAAACTTCAAGGATGTTCCCATAATTAAAAAAACAGGATCGGATAAGATTAACGGCATAAAAACCGATATTCTAGAATTAAGCCCAAATGTAGCCAATCCACTTATGGACCAGAAATACACTGATTTTAAATTCAGAGTCTGGGTGGACCCAAAACAAAAGTATATAATGCGCAGCGTCATGCAGGCTTTCCTGCCCGGAGGAGCGGAAGGCCTGATAGTGGACATGAGGTTCTGGGGATTTAATGAAAAAATTGAAATAACTCCTCCCCAGGAAAAAGACCTTAGCTTAAACTGAGGGAACTTTCGGTCGGAGGGGCTAAGGGGTATTCCCGACTGGTCGGAGGGGCTTAAGGGCATTTCCGACTGGTCGGAGGAGCTAAGGGGTATTCCCGGCTGGTCGGAGGAGCTAAGGGGCATTTCCGACTGGTCGGAGGATCTCAAGGGCATTTCCTCCTTTCGGAGATAGGAGAGGGCGGGTAATATCTCTTGTCTCCGACCGTCCGGGAATACATCTCCGGCTCCTCCGACCGTCCGGGAATGCATCTCCGGCTCCTCCGACCATCCGGGAATGCACCTTCGGCCCCTCCGACACTCCGGGAATACATCTTCGGCACCTCCGACCATTCGGGAATGCAACCCCGGCTCCTCCGACCCTCCGGGAATGCATCCTCGTCCCCTCCGACCCCCCGGAAATACATCTTCGCCCCCCCCTTGTCTAAATTGGTTTTTTCTTATATGTTATATAGGTAGGAAAAGACAGCCTCAGTTTTTGACTTGTAATAGCGGAGGTGTATAGGCATGCATCCGGACGTTCAGGAAGTACTCATTTCTGAAGAGGAAATAGCCGGTAAGGTAAGGGAACTGGCTGCCAGAATAACAGAGGACTACCGTGGGGAAAGGGTTCTCATGGTGGGAATTATCAAAGGGGCGGTTATTTTCCTTTCAGACCTGATCAGGCACATAGAAGTGCCGGTAAGCATTGATTTCATGGCGGTCTCCAGCTATGGGAAGGCCAGCAGGTCCTCAGGGGTGGTTAAGATATTAAAGGATCTTGACCAGAGCATAGAGAACAGGCATGTTATTGTGGTTGAGGATATTGTGGACACCGGTCTTACATTGAAGTACATGCTGGATAATCTTACCACCAGGAAGCCGGCCAGCCTTAAAACCTGCACCCTGCTGGACAAGCCTTCCAGGAGAAAGGCTAAAGTTGCCCCTGACTATAATGGGTTTGTCATACCGGACAAGTTCGTGGTGGGATACGGGCTGGATTATGCGGAGAATTACAGGAATTTAAGAGAAATATGTGTATTGAAGCCTGAAATATATACAAAAGGTTGATGGAGGTATATAAAGTGCAGGGAATAGGACAGGAGATGGTTATTGTACTGGATTTCGGTGGGCAGTACAGCCAGCTGATAGCCAGAAGAATACGGGAGCTAAAGGTATTTTGTGAAATGCTGCCCTATACCACCCCCCTCGGCCAGATAAAAGAAAAAAACCCCCGGGGGATAGTTTTTTCCGGAGGCCCTTCCAGCGTATATCAGGAAGGGGCGCCGGCCTGTGACCCCGGTATCTACCATCTGGGCATACCGGTGCTGGGAATTTGCTACGGCATGCAGCTTATGACCCAGCAGCTGGGCGGAGTGGTGGCCAGGGCAGACCTTCGGGAATACGGAAGGACTTCACTGGATGTAACCTCGCCGGACGACGACCTGCTGTGCTGCCTGGAAAAGGTTGAGCAGTGCTGGATGAGCCACGGGGACAGGGTTGACTCACCTCCTCGGGGCTTTTCGGTGACTGCCAGTACTGAGCTTTCACCGGTGGCGGCCATGGCTGATTACGGCAGGAAGCTTTATGCTGTGCAGTTTCATCCTGAAGTGGTGCACACCCCCAGGGGGCAGGATATTCTGAAAAGGTTTCTATACAATATTTGCGGCTGTTCCGGCACCTGGAACATGGGGTCCTTTATTGAACATTCGGTGGCAGAAATAAAGTCCCGGGTGGGGGATGGCAAGGTGCTGTGCGCACTGAGCGGGGGTGTGGACTCGTCGGTGGCGGCGGTGCTGGTGAACCGTGCGGTGGGCGAAAGGCTGACTTGCGTATTTGTTAACCACGGTCTGCTGAGAAAGGGAGAGGCAGAAAAGGTGGTGGAAACATTCCGGGAGGACTTTAGTATCCGTTTGGTTTATGTTGATGCCTCCAGGAGGTTTTTGGGCAAACTGGCGGGGGTCACCGACCCGGAAAGAAAGAGAAAAATTATCGGTGAGGAATTTATCAGGGTATTTGAGGAAGAGGCCGCCAAACTGGGGGAAATTGACTTCCTGGTGCAGGGCACCCTATACCCTGATGTGGTGGAAAGCGGCACTCAAACCGCTGCGGTTATAAAGTCCCATCACAACGTGGGCGGGCTCCCTGAAAAAATGCAGTTTTCACTGGTGGAACCTCTGCGCTGGCTTTTTAAAGATGAGGTCAGGATACTGGGGGAGGAACTGGGCATGCCGGAAGAGGTGGTCTGGAGGCAGCCCTTCCCGGGCCCCGGCCTGGCGGTGCGTATTATTGGGGAAATCACTGATGAAAAGCTGGCCATACTGAGGGAGGCCGATCATATAGTAACCGGAGAAATAGAGAGGGCCGGTCTGGGAAGGGAAATATGGCAGTACTTTGCGGTGCTGCCGGGACTTAAGAGCGTGGGGGTTATGGGAGATGAGAGAACCTACTGGTACACCATTGCCATAAGGGCGGTGCTTAGCAATGACGGAATGACCGCCGACTGGGCACGCATACCCCACGAAGTGCTGGAAAAAATATCGGGCCGGATAGTCAACGAGGTTAAGGGAGTAAACCGAGTGGTCTACGATATAACCTCAAAGCCCCCCTCCACAATAGAGTGGGAGTAGAAAGATAAATAAGATCCCGGATTTCATCACTGGAATCCGGGATCTTTTTATAGCAGAGGAATGGTTTACTTGTTTGAAGGCCCGCTCTCAGGATTGTAAATACGCCTCATGCCGCGTATCCTGTCCAGATCCTCTTTCCTGTTTCCCTTAAGCTCTTTCTCAGATTTCTGCTTGTTTTTCGACATGCTATCCCTCCCCTTCTCCAGTGAGTTCCTAAGCCGAAGCCGTCTTTATTTATATCATAATCCTTAAATAATCCTGCGCAGCCTCTTCGTTGGCTTCTTTATTAAGCAGATCCATATCAGACTCAACTATAACCACATCATTGGCTGCCAGACCGATATTCTTTTCCCGGGTCAAGCTGCTCACCTCCTTGAAGTTAGCCTTTCCCGTTAAGTAAGGGTCTATAACCAGGTATATTACAGCTTTTTATCTTCTACCGGGACCGATGCGCAGGGGTTCAGAGGATTAATTCTCAGGGCCAGGGAAAACAGGTACGGGTAGTTGTCCCGTAGGTACTTTACATATAGCAGCCACTGGGAAAACAGCGAGGAGTAGGCTCTGGCCATATCGTCGGAGAGATGCTGGTAGTCGGCGCCGGGAAGGGACTTTACATCAGGCCTGTATTCCAGTTCCTCGGCCAGGTGAAAAACCTTTCTCAGGAGGTCTGTAAAGGATTCGTGCTCCAGGAGGTTGGGATTCTGTAAAAGAACAACCATAAATTCCCTCTTTTCTATCAGATAAATACGCAGTCCTTCAAGGTCGCCTTTTCTGGAGTCAATGGCATATGTACCGTTTTTTATATATACACAGGACTTGATCATTTCCAGATCGTTAAAGTCGGTCAGAAGGGTTGCCTTTGCAGGGCTGTAGTCGAATTCTGATAGCCGCCCCAGCAGGCCCGTGCCCACTTCACTGAAAAAAGATCCTATAACCATATTTAATTTCCCTATTTTAATGCTTTTTTCTCTCTCCTCCAGAAGCCGGTGCAGAATAAGCGTTACCAGAAAGACCTCCAGCGGCACAAAGGCCAGATCTCCCAATAAATATATAAATATATGATGGGCATCAGAAAATATGGTAAAATGAATAAGGTATAAAAAAGTGGACGCCGCAACCAGGGATAGTCCCAGGAAAAACCTCCAGTTTAGATGTTTCATGACAGATCTCCTTTCTTAAAGACAGTACCTATTAATAAATAATATACTGATCAGGTTATATGTTTTTATCCAATAAATATTGACACTCATTGGCTCTATTGTTATGATACAATTGATTCGAGGAAGTGTGCCTCAGGGTTCCGCGCCCGCAGCGGTAAAGAGCGGGCGGCATGGTCCGAGCGGCACAGACACCTGATAAGGCCCGCCGCTGTTTCCATTATCCCGATCGGGGACATTTATCTGACCACAAGGCCAGTACCGATCGGGGACATTCCTCTGACCGCCAAAGATAAACAACAAAGAGAGGTGTGTCCCCATTCATTAATCAGGCGTACCTTCATTAGGCGTTACACCGACAGGGGTAAAAGCCCAGGCGGCAGGTTTCTCTTTTGCTGAGTAAACCTGTTTGCCCGGGCTTTTTTAATTTTAGAAGGCTGAATTAATAGGTTTTAAAAGATAATAATACCCTGCAAAGGATTTATTAGGGGGATTTACACATGGGTAAGCCACTGGTTGGAATAGTAATGGGGAGCGACTCCGACCTGCCGGTAATGAAAGACGCTGCTGATATACTGGAAGAACTGGGAATTGCATACGAAATGGTCATCTCATCAGCCCACCGGGCCCCGGAAAAGACTGCCGGCTACGCAAAAGACGCAGCGGGCCGGGGTCTAAAGGTCATTATAGCCGGGGCCGGGGGGGCGGCGCACCTGCCCGGGGTGATTGCCTCTTTCACTGCCCTGCCGGTTATTGGGGTGCCTATAAGGTCCGGGGCGCTGAATGGGGTAGACGCCCTCTATGCCATTGTGCAGATGCCGGCCGGCATACCGGTGGCCACGGTGTCCATAAACGGGGCCAAAAACGCCGGAATACTGGCTGCCCAGATAATAGGGGCCGCTGATCAAACCGTTAGGTGCAGTATTGAAAAATACAAGGACTCACTGGCCGCCGGGGTGGAGGAAAAGGATGCCCGGCTGAGAACACTGGGAGCCGAAAAGTATCTTGGCTCATAAGTAATAAGAATTGGAGGCCTGCAGATGATTGAGCGCTATACCTTACCGGAAATGAAAAAAATCTGGTCCCAGGACAACAAATACCGTAAGTGGCTGGATGTAGAGATCTATGCCTGCGAGGCAATGGCCGATCTGGGACTGGTGCCTTCCGGCGCATTGCAGAATATAAAGGAGAAGGCCAATTTCACCGTGGAGAGGGTTGACGAGATAGAGGCGGTTACCAACCACGATGTGATTGCTTTTTTGACATGTGTGGCGGAGTATGTCGGGGAAGACTCCAAATACATACACATGGGGCTTACTTCTTCCGACGTGCTGGATACCTCCCTGGCGGCCCAGATGAAAGAGGCCGGGGAACTGGTCCTGTCAAAGCTGAGGCAGCTGAGGCCAGTGCTGCTGGAAAGGGCTGAACAGCACAGGAACACCATAATGATGGGAAGAACCCACGGGGTACATGCCGAGCCCATTACCTTCGGCCTCAAGATGCTTTTGTGGGCCTCTGAAACGGAAAGAAACATCGCCAGAATGGAAAGGGCACTGCAGTCGGTAAGCGTGGGCAAGATTTCCGGGGCGGTGGGGACTTACGCCAACATTAACCCGGCGGTGGAGGCCCATGTGTGTAAAAGAATGGGGCTGGCCCCCGCCAGTATTTCCACCCAGGTGGTGCAGCGTGATCGCCACGCCGAGTTTCTCACCACCATGGCCATAGTGGGAAGCTCGCTGGAAAAGTTTACCACCGAAATACGCAGCCTGCAGAGAACGGAAATTCTGGAGGTTGAGGAGTATTTCGCCAAGGGACAGAAGGGGTCTTCGGCCATGCCCCATAAGCGCAACCCCATAACGGCGGAAAGGATAACCGGAATGGCGCGGCTGTTAAGGGGTAATGCCCTGGTAGCCCTGGAAAATGTGGCCCTGTGGAATGAAAGAGATATATCCCACTCATCGGTGGAGAGGGTTATCATACCCGACAGCACCACCGCGCTGGACTATATGCTGCACAAGTTTATCGCCATGATGAAAAACCTGCTCATCTATCCCGAGAATATGCAAAAAAACCTGGAGCTTACCGGCGGCCTGCTGTTTTCCCAGAGGGTTTTGCTGGCCCTGGTCAATAAGGGCGCCACCAGGGAAAAGGCCTATGAGCTGGTGCAGCGAAACGCCATGGAGTCATGGAAAAGCCATCGTAACTTCAGGGAACTCCTCAGGGAAGACTCTGATGTAATGGCTCTTATTGGCGGGGAGGAATTGGACGGGTTGTTTGACTACAGCTACCATCTGGGCAGAGTGGATGAGATATTCAGCCGGTTCGGGCTGTAACAATGAATGGGGACACACCTCCCTTGTATGATTGGCTCTGACGGTCGGAGGAATGTCCCCGATCGGGGTGGCTGGGATACACCAAACAGGAATATCAATTGGCTATGGCTTTAGGTGGGTCTGAGGGATGTCCGCCTTAGCATGGGGTCTGATACTTGAAAAATAGATTTGGAGTGAGATTCATTGTTCAAAAGTAAAGTTGACCTTTCCAGGTACGCAAAGGAAAAGCCGGTTTATAACGGGTCGGTCCAGCAGCTTTACCACTGCAGTGAGTATCCTGAATACATGGTCTGCAGGACTACCTCCGGGGGGTCTGTTTTTGACGTGGGCACCATTTTTTCCATTCCCGGCAGTGATACCAGCAGAACTGCCATCCGGCACAGTATATATACCCTGCTGGGATCGAAAGAGGAGTGGGCCGGGATAAAAAAAGATCTGCCGGGTATGTTCGGGGAAAATGAGGAGTTCCTTAATTTCCTTCATGGAAGGCTTTTGGACCGCTATGCGGAAAGCGGCGCCGATACCCACCACGCCGGCATGATTGATGGGGAAACCGGTGAGGTGCTGGGGGATTCTTTTCCGGCCAGCCCAAGCCCTTATGTTTTGGTTAAAAAGTATAATGTAATGAAGCCCCGGAGGATTAGACATTTTACCAATAATCTGTGGGATTACAGCCAATTCAGCAATGCCGACAGGTATGTTGTGCCTCTGGAAAACATAGTTCGCTTCGGGGTGGTGCCCGGGTCTTCGGTGTACAGAAAATATGCGGGCATGAGTGAAAAAGACCGTAAATGCTATCTTGATGAGCTGGGGCTCACGGGAGAAATGGTTCCCTGGTTGCCCTTTTCCGTTCCCACAGTGGACTTCACCACCAAGTACGAGCCCGAGGACAGGAACTTAAGCCTCCAGGAGGCCCTGTATATCTGTGGGGGCGGGGGAGAAACGCTGCTGGATATTATAAGGATGAGCATTCTGGGATCGGTGCTGGTGCACCGGTACTTTGGCAGGCTGGGCCTCTTTTTGTGGGACCTTAAGTGGGAGATTGCCAGGGATGGGGACAGGCTGGTTTTTGTGGACACTATAGATACCGACTCCATCAGGGTGACCACTGAGGTGATTTACCGGGGCAGGACCTTCTATGTAAGTATCAATAAGCAGTCTATGCGGGACTACTATAAAATAATGCACCCCAAATGGTTTGAGGCCACCAGGGAGGCCAAGAAGGAGGCGGCCGTATCGGGTACGTCTTTCCTTATTCACCTGAAAGACGGCCAGGATAAGGGGCGCTACCCAGTTACACCGGAGGTTGACGGTAGATTTATTTCCCTGCAGGAAGACAAATTCAATGCCCTGGTCTCATATATATACGGGCACCACAGCGCCGGCGCCACCATGGAGAAATTAAAGTCTATAGCCCTGAAGGAGATACAGTATTACGAGGAAAACGGTGCCCTGGAAGAGTATTTCAGGCTTAACGGGGCCGGGGCCTAGTCAAAATTATAGATAAAATGTTGTACGTTATGGGGGGGAAGGGTATGCCAGTGGATTCCGACAAACCAAGAGAAGAGTGCGGCATCTTCGGAGTATATGGAAAAAACCTTAACGTGGCCAGAATAACCTATTACGGCCTCTATGCCCTGCAGCACCGGGGTCAGGAAAGCGCCGGAATAGCCGTTTCCGACGGCAGTAGGGTGCTGCTGCACAAGGATATGGGACTTGTCCCCGAGGTGTTCAGCCAGGGATCCCTTGATCAGATGCCCGGGCACATAGCCATAGGGCATGTCCGTTACTCAACCACCGGTTCCAGCCAGCCTATAAACGCACAGCCCCTGGTTTTCAGATACGCCCGGGGGACACTGGGGCTGGCCCATAACGGGAATATAACCAATATATGGGAGCTGAGGTCTCAGCTTACCTCCACCGGGTCTGTGTTTCAGTCCTCCACCGACAGCGAGGTGATCGTAAATCTTATCGCCAGGTACAGCCAGAACGCCCTGGAAGAAGCTCTGGCCAAGTGCATGATTGACGTTAAGGGGGCTTACTCCCTACTAATAATAACTGAAGACAGCCTGATTGCGGTAAGGGATCCCTACGGCTTCAGGCCCCTTTGCCTGGGTAAACTGGGTGACGGCTACGTGGTGGCATCTGAATCCTGCGCCCTGGATACTGTGGGGGCACAAAAAGTCCGGGATATAAAGCCGGGGGAAATAGTAATCATTGACCAGCAGGGGATAAGGTCCATGAGTGCCCTGTCCCAGCGTAAAAAGGCTCACTGTATATTTGAGTATATATATTTTGCCAGGCCGGACAGTGAAATGGACGGCTTCCATGTCAGCCGGGTCAGAAGGGAAATGGGCAGACAGCTGGCCAGGGAGTTTCCGGTGGATGTGGACCTGGTGATACCGGTTCCGGACTCCGGCACCACAGCGGCCAGGGGCTATGCCGAAGAGTCGGGAAAACCCTTTGAAGAGGGCCTTATGAAGAACAGGTATATAGGACGGACCTTCATACAGCCAAACCAGGACATGAGGGATATGGGAGTGAGACTGAAGCTAAACCCCATGAGGTACGTGCTGGAAGGCAAAAGGGTGCTGATGGTGGATGACTCCCTGGTGAGGGGCACCACCAGCAGTAAGATTGTCAAAATGCTCAGGGACTCGGGAGTAAAAGAGGTATACCTGTGCCTCAGCTCGCCCCCGGTGATCAAGTCCTGCTATTATGGGATAGACACCTCCAATGAAGACGAGCTGGTGGCGGCTCACATGTCGGTTAACGAGATAAAGTCTATGATTGGGGTGGACGGGCTGCACTATCTGAGCCTGGACGGACTGCTGAATATTTTTGGAAAATACCGGGAAAACTTCTGCACCGCGTGTTTTGACGGCAACTACCCTGTTGAGGTAACCAAGCCTAAGGCATCGGGCAAATTTTCACTGGAGTAAACTACTCATAGGCATTTCATTCCGGTCAGGAGACGGGAGACAGGAGATTGCTAACAGGTACTTCTATTAGGCCGGAATAAAGGTATCAGGATTATAAACAGTATAATGAACATATAAAGAATGCTAAATTAACTCCTGTCTCCTGACAGTAGTATGAAACAGAATAAGCAAAAGTGAGGTTGCTTCCGTGGAGAACGGTAATAAAAAGCTTACCTATGCTTCGGCCGGGGTAGATATAGAGGCCGGCGGCAGGGCTGTTGAACTTATGAAAGAATCGGTGAGAAGCACCTTCCGGCCCGGGGTTATGGCCGACATCGGGGGTTTTGGAGGGCTTTTCGCCCTGGACCCGTCACGCTACCGGGAGCCGGTGCTGGTTTCGGGGACAGACGGTGTGGGCACCAAGCTGAGGGTGGCTATGATGGTGGACAGGCATGACACCATAGGTATTGATGCGGTGGCCATGTGCGCCAACGATATACTGGTGCAGGGGGCTGAGCCTCTGTTTTTTCTTGACTATCTGGCCGTGGGAAAACTGGTGCCGGAAAAAGTGGCGGCCATTGTTTCAGGAGTGGCCGAGGGCTGTAAAAGGGCGGGGTGCGCCCTTATTGGCGGAGAGACCGCAGAAATGCCGGGCTTTTACGGTGAAGATGAATACGATATAGCCGGGTTTGTAGTGGGGATTGTTGAGAAGAGCCGCATTGTGGACGGATCGGGGATAAAGGCCGGTGATGTCATTATCGGTATGCCCTCGTCGGGACTGCACAGCAATGGGTATTCACTGGCCCGCAAGACTGTTTTCGAGGTGGCCGGGTATGGTGTGGACAGGTATATAGAAGAATTGGGGCGAACGGTGGGTGAGGAGCTTATTGAGCCCACCAGGATTTACGTTAAAGCTGTCCTTCCCCTGCTGTCCAGCTTTTCCATAAAGGGTATGGCCCATATCACCGGGGGAGGACTTACCGAGAATATTCCCCGCATACTGCCGGCAGGCACCGCTGCGGCCCTGGACAGAAAAACATGGCGGCCCCCGCCGGTATTCAGCCTCATTCAAAAAATAGGCAGTGTGGATGAGGAAGAGATGCTTAAGACCTTTAATATGGGCATAGGCCTGGTGCTGGTGGCCAGGGCAGTAGAGGCGGGAAGTATACTGAAGGACCTCCGGGGGCGGGGTGAAGAGGCCTATATTATAGGGGAGATTATTGAATCTCCCGAAAAATGTGTAATATACAGGTAGGCTGGAGGTGAAATGCCGGTGAAAAAGCTCAGAGTGGGAGTGCTGGCCTCCGGCCGCGGCTCCAACCTGCAGGCTATAATAGACGCCTGTGCAGGCGGGGAGGTGCCGGCTGTGGTGACCGTTGTGGTAAGCGACAGGGCCGGGGCCTATGCCCTGGACAGGGCCAGGCAGCACGGTATTCCGGCGGTGCACATACACCCGTCTTACTATGGCACTAAAGAGGAGTACGAAAGCAGGATAGTGCTGGAGATGCGGGAATACGGGGTGGATCTGGTCTGCCTGGCCGGGTATATGAGGCTGGTGGGCAGGGTGCTGCTGGATTCCTTCCCGGGCAGTATAATGAATATCCACCCGGCGCTGCTTCCGTCCTTTAAAGGGCTGCACGGTCAGAGGCAGGCGGTGGAATACGGGGTGAAGATAAGCGGCTGCACAGTGCACTTTGTAGATGATGGAATGGATACCGGACCGATAATAATACAGGCGGCAGTGCCGGTGCTGGACGGGGACAGTGAGGAAGACCTGTCTGCCCGGATACTGGAGCAGGAGCACATCATATACCCCGAGGCAGTAAGACTGTATGCCGAGGGGCGTTTGCTCATCGATGGAAAAAAAGTGAGTGTTTTGAATGAAAGCGGGAAGTAAAAATTGTAAATATAAATGGGGTGAAATGAAATGGCCAAAAGGGCGTTAATCAGCGTGTCAGACAAGTCCGGGGTGGTGGAGTTCGCCAGGGGGCTGGTGGAAAAGGGCTATGAAATAGTCTCCACCGGGGGAACCTCCAAAACTCTGAAGGAGTCGGGAGTACCGGTAACCTACATAACCAGTGTCACCGGCTTCCCGGAAATACTGGACGG
>Ga0209347_1005332_pt1 | contig 12325 bp, 11 predicted proteins | sample AutmiccommuBRH23_FD_187382 | JGI IMG/M metagenome (GOLD analysis project Ga0209347, IMG submission 187382) | Deep subsurface microbial communities from Mt. Terri, Switzerland - Autotrophic microbial communities BRH/23 (SPAdes) (version 2) | ecosystem: Environmental > Aquatic > Deep subsurface >...
CCAGAATCTCCTGCGGGTCCGAACCCTCAGCAAGACTCAGTTCCGCGGCATTGTTCACGATCGACGCACGGCGCACCGTCGCCAGCTCCCGCAGGAACGATCCGTCTCCGTCGAAATCGATGTGGAGCGTGTTCCGGCCGAACGATCCGCGCACTTCGTCGAGCGAACCCTCGAGCACCACCTTCCCTTGATGAATCAGGATGATCTCGTCGGCCATCCTCTCCGCCTCGGCCATCATGTGCGTCGACAGAAGGATGGTCTTCCCTTCCTGCCGCAACTCGCGCAGCAGGTTCCGCACGAGAACCATGTTCACCGGATCGAGCCCCGACTGCGGTTCGTCGAGGATGATGAGCTCCGGATCGTGCAGCAGCGTTCCGATCAGCTGGACCTTCTGTTGATTCCCCTTCGAAAGCTCTTCGACTTTCGCGTCGCGCTTATCGGTCAGCTCGAATCGCTCGAGCCATCTGTCGATCGTCGGCCGCACGACGGACGGACGGCACCCTTTGATCTCCGCGAGGAACAGCAGGAGCTCGACGACCTTCATCTGCTTGTAGAGACCGCGCTCCTCCGGCAGGTAGCCGATGCGGTCGCGAAACTCCGCGCCCGCCGGTCCGCCGTTCCACTCGATGCTTCCTGAATCGGGCAGAAAGATTCCGGTGATCATCCGGATCGTCGTGGTCTTCCCTGCGCCGTTGCGCCCCAGCAAGCCGGTGATCGTTCCGCGGCGGACGGCAAAGGACACACCGTCCACGGCTCTCACGTCACCAAAGGTCTTTGTCACATCACGTACTGACAGAAGTTCAGCCAATGCTCCTCCTCTCGGAGCCGGTATTGTACGGAGTGCGCGGCGCCGGGTTACCCGAGGTCAGATCGAGGGGTCGTCGCAATGAAGCGCGACGAGCCGATGCTCGTCGACACGGCCCCGCTCCAGCGCCAGTGTGTACGCAAACTCCCGCAGGTTCGCGATCGTCTCGGGGACGGGGCGCGGGTCGAACTCGACGTCGTCCCAGACATCTTCAGCAGTGAGCGCGGTGAGGAGGTTGCGGATGCTGAGGCTCATCGTTTCAGTGTCGTGATCGTGTTGTAGATCTGACGCACCCTTTCGAGGCAGTTGTGGATCAACTTCTCCGCGTAGCGCGGTGACGTGTCGAGAGCGACGGCCATGTCTCTCGCCGTCTGTCCTTCGTAGTAGTGCAGCCAGAGCGTCTCGCGGCAGCGCGGCTGGAGATAGCCGATCGCCTGACGGACCGTGAGATTCGTCGCCATCTGCTCGGCCAGTTGCTCGGAGCGCGCATCGCTCGCCAGTTCGTAGTCGTCCGGAAGCGGCTCGATCCTGCTTGCTCCCCGCCAGTAGTGCCGCGACGCGTTGCAGACCGCCGCGACCAGCCACGCGCGGACATTCACCACACCATCACCCGCGCGCAGCAATCCCAGGAAGACCTCCTGAATCAGCCCCTCTGCATCCTTTTCCGGAACGCGGAACTTGCGGCAGGCGACATGGATCAGCAGCAGCCGGTACTCCAGGTAGAAGGCCTCCACCCGGTCGGCTGCCGCCTCCGCCGCTGCAACTGCACGTTCGCCATCGTGATCGAGCACGCTTCCGCCTCGTTCCGGAACAGTCTGACTGGATTGGATTGGACTGCATCAGTTTACCGCAGGAACGTCAGAAAACCCGCACGGGGATTCGGTTCCTCGGTTCCTCGGGGGCCTCGGGGGCCTCGGTTCCTCGGGTTCCTCGGTTCCTCGGGTTCCTCGGGGGCCTGACGTCCGAGAACCGCAATCACCTGACCTGCCGGGAAGGCACGGAACCGGTGAGAACCCGAGAAAACCCGAGGAACCCGAGCAACTCCGAGGAACTCCGAGGAACTCCGAGGAACTCCGAGGAACCCGAGGAACCCGAGGAACCAAGGACCCCGAGAACCCGAGGAACCCCGAGGAACTCCGAGGAACCAACGCCTGTGACGCTGCGCCATCGCACCGATTCGGGGCTGGTGCTATCCTCCGGCCCCGATGAACGCCGATCAGAACCGCACCATCGTCGATGCCATGTGGAACGAGACCATCGTTCCGACTCTCGAGCAGTACATCCGCATTCCCAACCAGTCGCCTCTGTTCGATCCCGAGTGGAAGCAGAACGGCTACATGCACAAGGCCGTCGAGCTCGCGAAGACCTGGGCCGAGGCGCAGCAGGTCCGCGGGCTCAAGATCGAGGTGCACGAGCTCGAAGGGCGGACTCCCCTCATCTTCATGGAAGTCGAGGGCGACGCCGCGTCGACGGTCCTGATGTACGGTCACCTCGACAAGCAGCCGGCGATGGTCGGCTGGGAAGAGGGCCTCGGGCCGTGGGAACCCGTCATCCGCGACGGGAAACTCTACGGGCGCGGCGGCGCTGACGACGGGTATGCGATCTTCGCGACCGTCGCTGCGATCAAGGCCGTCCAGCAGCAGGGCCACTCGCATGCGCGCATCGTCGTGATGATCGAGTGCTGCGAAGAGAGCGGCTCGGTCGACCTCCCCGCGTACATCGACCTGCTCTCCGATCGGATCGGTACGCCGCGTCTCGTCATCTGTCTCGATTCCGGCTGCGGCAACTACGACCAGCTCTGGATGACGACCTCGCTCCGCGGCTCGATCGTCGGAAACCTCACCGTCGAAGTGCTGACCGAGGGAGTGCATTCGGGAGATGCGAGCGGCATCGTGCCGTCGAGCTTCCGGATCATCCGCTCGATCCTCAACCGGATCGAGGATGCCGAGACCGGCCACATCATTCCTGAATGGCTGCACGTCGAGGTGCCGGAGCAGCGCCTCAAGGAAGCGAAGGAATCGGCCGACGTCCTCGGCGACGAGGTATGGAGCAAGTTCCCGCTGCTCGGCAACATGCAGCCGCTTTCGAAGGACGTGCTCGAACTGCTGCTCAACCGCACCTGGCGTCCTGCTCTCTCCTACACCGGCCAGGCAGGGATGCCCGACCTGGTTCAGGGAGGCAACGTTCTCCGTCCGAAGACCGCGATCAAGCTCTCTCTCCGCATCCCGCCATCACTCGACGCGACGGGTCTCGAAGATCGGATCAAGGACCTGCTCGAGAGCAATCCGCCGTACGGCGCGAAGGTGACGTTCGAGGCCGAGAAGGGTGGCGCCGGCTGGGCCGCACCCGCGATCGCCCCCTGGCTGCAGGCGTCGGTCGACAGCGCGTCGCAGACGTACTTCGGTAAGAAGTCGATGGCGTTCGGTGAAGGCGGCTCGATTCCGTTCATGGGCATGCTGGGCGCGAAGTACCCCGATGCCCAGTTCCTCATCACCGGCGTCCTCGGTCCGCAGAGTAACGCTCACGGTCCAAACGAGTTCCTCCACATCGATTACGCAAAGGCCCTCACCGCCTGCGTCGCACAGGTGCTGGTGGACGAGCGCAAGGGCTGACAAGTCGTCAAGTCGTCGAGTCGTCGAGTCGTCGAGTCGTCAAGAGGCAGCCGCGGGGCTGCCTCTTTTTGTTGGAGTCCGGCCCCCCCGTCATCCTGAGCGTCAGCGAAGGATCTCCGAATTGAATGCACATGCCACGAAGGCCGAATGCACGAGCCTGAAATTCGGAGATCCTTCGCTGACGCTCAGGATGACGGAACGGGGGGCAGGACAATTTTTCACACGCTCTGAGCGATCTCCGCTAGTGCGCCCCTTCGTACTTCTGCTCCCCTGCCTCGATGCGGATCGGCAGGCGGTTCTGGGGCGGAGGCAGCGGGCAGGTTGCAAACGGAGTGAACACGCAGGGCGGGTTGTACGCCTTGTTGAAATCGATGATCGTCTTCCCGTCCGGCCCCGGAGGGGCGGTGTAGAGGTAGCGTCCTGCCGGATACGTCGTGTCGCGGCTCGTCGTGTCCTTGAAGATCACGAACAGGTCGTCCGTCCCCTGCTCGAGCACCGGATCGAGCCGGTACTCCTTCCCGTCGACCGTGAACACGAGCGCTCCCGGCGAGATGCTCTCCGACTTCATCCCGGTCACGTCATCGATCGGAATCTTCTTCGGCGGGTTGTAGGGTTCGAAGCGCGCTTCGAGGCGCCACTGCGGATCGATCGGAAAGTACTCGAGGCCGACGAAGTTGACGCGCGTGTCCGCCTGCGCGTCTTTGACCCGGAGTCCGAATTTCGGACCGCGCTCGATGACGTTGAATCGCACCGTGCCGATCTGCACGATGGACGGTCCCTGTTCGTTCATGTCGTTGCGCAGGACGACCGGCTCGGAGACGGGCTGGCCCTCGATCGTCATTCCGGCCGACGGCTGCAGCGTGACTTCGCTCCCGTTGCGCACGAGCCGGATCGGTTCAGTCACGCTCTTCGACGGGATCGTCACGACGTTCTGCCCCTCGTCGAGCCAGAACAGGCCGATCAGCGACAACCAGCCGTCCTCGGCCTGGAGGCGCTCGGACCGCCGCGTCTGCCACTGCCGGATCTCCGTGGCATGCGCGGCGGTGTCGAACTGCGTCTGCTGCGTCACAGGCTCCTCCCGGCATCCGGCAAGCGGCACCATGACCAGCGAGGCGAATGCGAATACGACAAGCGATTTCATTCCATTAGCATATCGTGCAGGTGGTTTCCTTCACGCCAGAGGCGGTGTCCAACGTGACGTGGCAGAAGTCGCACGATTCCCACTCGCCCCGGCAGAGGACCGGATGATGCTGCCGGACGAGGCTCGCTCCGACGAGAAGAGTCTTCTGGCCGCCATTCGCGCCGGTGACCGCACGGCCGCCGAGGAACTCGTCGAGCGTACCTACGAGGCAGTCTTCGCCTCGATCTGCCGACTCTGCGGCGACCGCGAGCTTGCCGCGGACCTGACTCAGGAGACGTACCAGAAAGCGTGGGCGGCCCTCCCTCGGTTCGACGGCCGTTCGCAACTCTTCACCTGGCTGTATCGCATCGCGTACACCACGTTTCTCAACCACATCCGCCGACCGCGACGCGTGACGTCGCTCGACGAGCCGGACGCCATCGAAGTCCGCGACGAGCGACCGTCGGCCGAAGCGATGCTGGCGGAATCCGAGGAGGCCGGGCGCCTCCGCAATGCGGTCCTGCAACTCCCGGAAGACCTGCGATTCACCGTGACCGCACACTTCTGGGGCGGGTTGCCTGTCCGCGAGATTGCCGAGATCGAGAGCATCACGACGGTCGCCATCCGCAAGCGGCTGCACAAGGCGTTCACGATTCTCGAGTCGATCCTCGACGAGGAAGTTCGATGAGCAAAGAACGAAAAGCCGAGCTGCAGAGAAAGCTCGCGATGACCGCAGTCCCGCGTCCGCCGGCCGATCTGCTCGATCGGATCAAGGCGGACATTCCGGCAGACGTCGGCATGACTCCCGAGCGCGACCCCGTGCTCTGGCGTTCGACACTCGTGATGCGCGTGGCCGCATCGCTGATGCTGCTCGTCACCACGGGCCTCGTCACGTGGCGCGTCCTGCAGCCCGACGTCCGTCCGTCCGCGCCGGTCACCGCGCAGCGCGAACGAATCGTCCCTGCAATCACGCGCTCGGTCACCCGTCCAGCTGAAGAGAAGGTCGAGGCTCCGCCCGTCGCGGAAACGGCAAGCAGGGTTCAGGCGAGTCCCATCGTCGTTCCGCAGTCCGTGCCCGTCGCCGCGCCTGCAAAGCCGGCGGCATCGATGGTCGAATCCGCAGAGGCCGATGAAGTTCGCGACTTCGCGGCGCTCGAGGACTCCTCTGTAACTCAGACGGCTGTCATGGAGAGCACGCGGAGGGCTGACGCGGCTGATTCTCGCGCCGAACGCGCGGCGGAGCGCATCACCGTTACCGCCGGTGCACCCGCGGTCACAGAAGTCGCTGCATCGGCTCCCGCCTCCGCCCCTCTGCCCCCACCGCCGCCTCCGCCGGCAATGGCCGCACAGCGAACCACCATCGGAAAAGCGGCAAGAAAAGAACTCGCCTCCGGGAACCGCGGCCTGTTCGGCGTGTCGGTCGATCGATCCGAGTTCGCGCGTGTGCAGCAGTCACTCGCGGCGGGCCAGCGTCCTGCTGACGTGGACGTCGAAGCGATCATCAATCACTTCGCGATGCACATGCCGTCGGCCGAAAGTCCATTCCTGCTGACGACCGAGCTGACGTCAGCACCAATGGACCCCGAGCGGCTTCTTCTGCGCGTGAGCGTCGATACCGGTAAAGCTGCGCCTACGGATGCAGCGCGTCTGTCGGTGACGTTCTCGAGCGACGCGATCGTCGACGCCCGGCGTCTCGGGCGCAGCGAAGCGTTGACGACCGGCTTCGTTTCGAAGGAGCCGGCCACGGCGACACTCATTTATGAACTGACTCCGCGGGCAACATTGCCTCGCGAGGCAGTCGTCGCCACCGTCGAACTCGAGTGGCCCGCGCACAAGAACTCCGTGACGATCATCGCGGATCAGGCCAGCGCATGGTCGCGGGCGACCCGACGTCACCGCCTGTCGACGCTCGCCGGTTTGTGGGCCGAATCGCTCGCGCAACCGTCCACGAACCCGAGACTGGAAAGTCTGGCGCGGCAGCTACAGGCGACGCTTCCGGACGAGGGCCTCATCACCGACCTCGAGAAGGCCATAGAAGCCTCGGTGCGGTTGCCGCGTTAGCGCTTCTTGCCCCCGCCGAACCGGCGGATCGACGCGAAGTGCACGTCGAAGTAATTGGCCGCGGCACGCAGCGCGTTCCCGACCAGCCCGCCATCTTTCGTCGCCACGTTCTCGAGGCCCATCCTCATGTGCGGCGGGAGTTTGCTCCGGCAGCTCCTGCACAGTCCGTTTCCGACCGTTTTTTCGAGATCACAACGCGGGCAGCTCTTCTTGCGCGCCAGCTCGCTGATTTGTTCTTTCGTCAGGTGCATCGGTCCTCAGAGTAACTGATTTACCACCCATATACGTCCGGAGCATCCCCGATGTCACGCGCAGGTTAGAATCCGCGGCCGATGCGCGTGCGCACTCTCATTCCGAACGGTTCCGGGACCGGCTTCCTGCGGCGTCTGCTGTGATCCGCAAGGCGACGTTCGTCGCGCTGCTGCTCTTCTGTCTCACCCCCTGGTGCTCGCCGCCCATCGCGCTCGCGCTCGGCCTCGCACTCGCGCTGACCGTCGGCTCACCCTTCAAAACGAGTAAACCGACCAAGCTCCTGCTGCAGGCCTCGGTCGTCGGACTCGGGTTCGGGATGAATCTCGGAACCGTGCTGGAAGCCGGGCGTACCGGCATCGTCTTCACGCTCGCCACCATCGCCGGCACACTCATCCTCGGCTACATCATCGGCCGTGCGTTGCGCATCAGCAGCGGCACGACGCACCTCATCTCATCGGGCACGGCAATCTGCGGCGGCAGTGCGATCGCCGCCGTGGCGCCGGTCGTCGGGGCGTCGGACGAAGAGATCTCCGTCTCGCTCGGCACGGTGTTCATCCTGAACTCGATCGCGCTGTTCATCTTCCCCGCGATCGGGACCGCGCTGCATCTGACGCAGACGCAGTTCGGCGTCTGGTCAGCGATCGCGATTCACGACACGAGCTCGGTCGTCGGCGCAGCGGCTGCGTACGGAGCCGAAGCGCTGCAGGTGGCGACAACGGTGAAGCTGACGCGCGCGCTCTGGATCGTCCCGCTCGCGCTCGCGACTGCATTCGCGTTCCGCCGCCGCTCGGCGAAAATCGCGATCCCCTGGTTCATCCTCTTCTTCGTGCTCGCGTCGGTCGCACGCACGTATGTCCCCGCCCCGGACGTCGTGTGGGATCTTCTGGTGCGCGCCGCACGGATCGGCTTGACCGTGACGCTGTTCCTGATCGGCTCCGCGCTGTCGCGCCGCTCGCTCGCTACCGTCGGCGTGCGCCCGCTCATCCTCGGCATCCTGCTCTGGATCGTGATCTCGACCGTCGCGCTGTGGAGCGTGATGGGATGGGTGACTTAGAAGAGTGAAGAGTGAATGGTGAAAGGAGAGGCGAACAGGTCGCGCGCCGCCTTCACTCTTCACTCTTCCGTGACTACGCCCCGATCCGCTCCATCTTCAGATACGGCCGCAGCGCCTCCGGCACGACCACTGAGCCGTCGGGCTGCTGATAGTTCTCGAGCACCGCGACGAGCGTGCGGCCGAGCGGAAGGCCGGAACCGTTGAGGGTATGGACGAAGGCGGTCTTCTTCTCGGCGCGATAGCGGATGTTCGCGCGCCGCGCCTGGAAGTCGGTGAAGTTGGTGCAGGACGAGATCTCGCGATACGTCTCCTGCCCGGGCAGCCAGACTTCGATGTCGTACGTCTTGGCAGAGCCGAACCCCATGTCGCCGGTCGACAGAGTCATCACGCGATAGTGCAGACCGAGGAGTTGCAGGACCTCTTCGGCATTCGCAACGAGCTTCTCGAGTTCGTCCCACGACTGATCGGGCGCGCAGAACTTCACGATCTCGACCTTCTCGAACTGATGCTGGCGGATCAGACCGCGCGTGTCTTTTCCGTGCGAGCCGGCCTCGCTGCGGAAGCATGGCGTGTAGGCCGTGTAGTAGATCGGGAGCTGCGTCGCATCGAGGATCTCGTCGCGATGCATGTTCGTCACGGGCACTTCCGCCGTCGGGATCAGGTAGAGCTGCTTTTCGTGCGTGAGGCGGAACAGGTCCTCTTCGAATTTCGGGAGCTGCCCGGTGCCGCGCATCGAGTCGGCGTTCACGATGAACGGCGGGAGCACTTCGGTGTAGCCCTGGCGCTCGTGAACGTCGAGCATGAAGTTCATCAGCGCGCGGCTGAGCTTCGCTCCCGCGCCGCGGAGAATCGAGAAACGCGCGCCGGTGATCTTCGTCGCGCGTTCGAAGTCGAGGATGCCGAGGGATTCGCCGATGTCCCAGTGCGCCTTCGGCGTGAAGTCGAACGACGGCTTCTCGCCCCACGTGCGTTCGATGCGATTCGCGCTCTCGTCCGGACCGACCGGCACCGACTCGTGCGGCACGTTCGGGAAGTAGGCCTCGACGCTGCGCAACTCTTCTTCGATCTGCGCGAGCCGTTCATCGTGCGACTTGATTTCGTCGCCCAGACGCTTGGTCGATTCGATCTGCGTCGTCGCGTCCTGCTTGTTCTTCTTGAGGACGGCGATCTCCTGCGAGGCCGCGTTGCGCTGCGCCTTCAGCGCCTCGACTTCGGCGATCGCGCGGCGGCGCTCGGCATCGAGTTCGAGGAAGCGGTCGAGCTCGACGCTCGCGCCGCGGTTCTTCAGCGCCTGACGGTAGTGATCGGTGTTCTCGCGGAGGTACTCACGGGCCAGCATAGGCCGCGAATCATAGCGGACGCGCGCCTCAGTGGCGCACTGCGCGGACGCGGGAAGGCGTGGTTTCGAAGTCGCCCGTGACGACGAGCGCATATCCCTGCCGCGTGCCGAACCCGAGGCGGTGCGCCGCGACGGTGATCGCATGGCGGCCGGCGACCGGCGCAGCGACCGAAACGACTTCGACGTTGTTGAGCCGGTCCGGGGCGCCGTTGCCGTAGCGGACGGTCGAACCCGCAGAGACGCGGAGATCGAGATCGTTGACCAGCTGAGGAGTCGCGTCGTGCGGCGGACGCACCGTCCCGGGAGGGTCGGTCCAGACCAGGACGGCCCGCAGCGGCGTTCCGGCCTTCACGTCGAGCTGAATCGTCGTCTCGCCCCCCGTCGCCAGACCGCGATCGAGCGGCACGTCGATCACGCGCATCCGGCGTGTTTCGCCTGCGAAGTAGAGCGCGTCGTCGAGCACAGGAAAGCCCCACCCCTGCTCGTGCGACGGAACCGGTAACGCGGCGACCGTGCTGTTCGTCAGCAGGTCGCGACGGGACGGCACCGCCCGCGCGGCCGCGATCATCGTCGCCTTGACGAGCGCCGCGCTCGGCGCCATCGCATGCGCCGCGGTGCGCGAGCCGGTCGGATAGAAGCCGTCGGCGTAGTACTGCCGGATGAGCGCGGCTGCGCCCGCCGCCGTCGGTGCCGACCATGAAGTGCCACTCTGGTTCGAGGTGTCGCACGTGGCCGGATCGGCGTCGCTGTCGCGATCGCCCGCGAGCACGTATCCCGGCGCAACGAGATCCGGCTTGATCCGCCCGTCGCGCGTCGGCCCGAACAACGTGTACGGCGCGAGCAACTCGTCATCGCGATTGCGGCTCCGCGTCGCTCCGACCTGCAGCGTGTTCTTCGCGCTTCCCGGCGCCGACAGCGAGCTGAGAGGCGTCGCCGTCGTCCCGCCGAGGTTGCCGGTGTTGAAGACGACGAGCATGTCGGGATGCGCCCAGACGAACGCATCGACGTCATGCGCCGACTGCGGGTAATTCGCAGTCGGAGGATTGAAGAGGTTTCCCTGCCGGTCGCCCCACGAATTCGAATGGATGCGCGCGCCCTGGCGATACGCCTGCTCGAGGATCGGCGTCAGCGCGACAGGGCAGCCGATGCCGGGCCGCTGCGAGCAAAGGTCGCCGCCGATGTATCCCGCGTCCTGCACGACGAGCTGTGCGCCGGGCGCAATCGCGTCCGCATAGTCGTGCTCGAGGGGGATTCCGCGATCGCCGGCTGCTGCCGCCGCTGCATGCGTTCCATGGCTGTGGTTGTCGAAAGCTCCTGCGGCCGCCGGCTCTTCACACCCCGGTTTACCCGGGTATTGAGCGCACGAGTAGAGAAAGTCGTACGCGATGATCTTGCGTCGCGACGCATCGACGTTGCTCCACTCGAGTCCGCCCTCGGGCGTCCCCGTATTGAATGGCGGGAGCGTGCCGTCTGCTTCGGCGAAGTAACACGAGGCAGGATCGACGCCGGTGTCGAGAATCGCGATGACCTGACCCTCACCGTGAATCCCACGGTCGTGCAGCGGAGTCGCCAGATTCGCGGACTGCAGCGACCGGTACGCGGTCTCGTTCGCAGACAGAGTCAGCGTCACCGCGAGGATCGCGAATAACTTTCGCACGGGGGTGGGAACCGGGAGAGAGCGAGCCTGGATTCCAGCGTTTTGAATAGGACCTATAGGACCTATAGGACGGATAGGACCTATAGGACGAATGCAGCCTTGCGCAGGGAGGAGCCAAAGGGAACTTCCGTCTCGCCCGGGTCGCCCGCGCCATTTCCGGCACCACATGCTCGATCTCGGCCGGGCTCCGTCCTATCGGTCCTATAGGTCCTATCCGTCCTACAGGTCCTATTTCGCTCCCCTAATGCACGAACTTCCGCCTGTTCCGGATGTAGTCCGCCAGGATGTACTCGCCGAGGCGGTCGGCGGAGGCGTAGAAGGCGCGGCCGCGATTGATCTTCGAGAGCTGGTCGACGAAGTTCACCAGTGTGGGGTCCGTCGCCAGCATGAACGTCGTGATCGGAATGCCGGCCCGCCGGCAGCGCTCGGCTTCCTCGAGCGTCCGGTTCACGATCTTCATGTCGAGTCCGAATGAATTCGTGTAGAGCCGTCCGTTCTCGTGCAGCGCCGACGGCTTGCCGTCCGTGATCATGAAGATCTGCTTGTTCGCATGCCGGCGCCGCCGCAGGATCTGCTGCGCGAGTTGGAGTCCGGCCTTCGTGTTCGTGTGATACGGCCCGACCTGCACATACGGGATTTCGGAAATCGGCACCTCGGTCGCGTCATCGCCGAAGAGCAGCACGTCGATCGCGTCCTTGGGATACTTCGTCAGAATCAGTTCCGTGAGCGCGAGGGCAACCTTCTTCGCCGGCGTGATCCGATCCTCGCCGTAGAGGATCATCGAGTGCGAGATGTCGATCATCACGACCGTCGCGCAACTCGAGTTGTGCTCGGTCTCGAACACCTCGAGGTCCTCCTCGGTGATCGTGATCTGCTGCGTCGGATCGTTGTGCTGCATCGCGTTCTGCAGCGAGCGGATCGAGTCGATCGCCATCGGGTCATCGCCGAACCGGTACGGCCGCGTTTCGCTCAGCCGCTCCGTCCCCTGCCCTGCGCTCGCCACCGAATGCGAGCCGGTCATCGACCGCTGCAGCCCGCCGAAGATCTCGTCGAGCGCGTCGCGACGGATCTGCCTCTCGCCGCCCGCCGACAGGACGAGATTCCCCGACCCGTCGGTGCCGATCACGTTCTGCTCCATGAGCTGCGCGAAAAACTCGTCGAGATCGACGTCGGGGTCGAGGTAGCCGCGCTGCTGCAGCATCCGCATCCACTGCATCGCATCCTCGACATCGCCGCCGCTCTGCAGGAGCAGATGGTTGAACAGACGGCGCAGTCCCATCTCGCTCAGCAGCCGCTGGATGAGATCGGGATCGAGATGAGAGTAGCGGGTGCGCATGGTCGAGGGTCAGGTTGTGGTTCTGTTGTGGTTGAGGGTTGGTTGAGTGGTTGAGTGGTTGAGTGGTTAAGTGGTTAAGTGGTTGAGTC
>Ga0209347_1005335_pt1 | contig 12323 bp, 7 predicted proteins | sample AutmiccommuBRH23_FD_187382 | JGI IMG/M metagenome (GOLD analysis project Ga0209347, IMG submission 187382) | Deep subsurface microbial communities from Mt. Terri, Switzerland - Autotrophic microbial communities BRH/23 (SPAdes) (version 2) | ecosystem: Environmental > Aquatic > Deep subsurface >...
ACAACTGACACAGAGACAAAAAAACGGGCTATCCGCGCTATCGAGATTGCTGACTACCAGTCGAAACAGGAATCTTCAGTGTGCGAATTCCCGCCACTGCGGAGTACAATCCTGGGACTTCACATTGACCGGGACTTGCGCCGTGAGAAGATCACGAAGCGTCTGAAAACCCGACTGCAGGAAGGGATGATAGAAGAGGTAAAAAAAATCATTGATTCGGGTGTTTCTCCGGACGATCTGATCTATTACGGTCTGGAATACAAATATGTGACACTCCACGTGGTGGGGGTAATCAGTTATGAAGAGATGTTCAGGCAACTGGAGACAGCGATCCATCAGTTTGCCAAACGGCAGATGACCTGGTTCAGAGGGATGGAGCGGCGTGGCTTCACCATTCACTGGATTGAGGCATCACTTCCCCTGGAACAAAAAATGGAGCTGGCATTTTCTTTTACCGGAAAGTGAGATAATCACCGAAAAAATCGTAATTTTGTCCTCCGGACAATGTTGCATCCAGCGGCCTGCACCGTATAATATATTAAATAATTGAACTTTCGCATGTTCATAATATTAGGGTAGATGCAGCTAACGTACCATACGAAACTTGAATTAAATAACCCTTTTTATACATTTACATCAATGATCAAAGGAATATTCCCCGTTGAGAAATTTGAAACACTCGAAACACCCTTCTATTATTATAACATGGAGCTGTTACGGGAGACACTCAACACAATAAAAAAAGAGACTGAGAACAAATCCTTTCACATTCACTACGCTATCAAAGCAAACGACAATCCCCGTATTTTGAAGGAGATTGCATCCTATGGTTTTGGTGCCGACTGTGTGAGCGGGAACGAGATACTGCGGGCGCTGGAGTGCGGCTTTTCTGCTGCACAAATAGCTTTTGCCGGTGTAGGTAAAACCGACAGAGAGATACATATCGGACTTGATAACGATATCTTCTGTTTTAACGTGGAGTCCCTTCCCGAGCTGGAGGTACTTAACGCACTTGCTTCGGGAAAAGGCAAAACAGCACGTGTGGCACTCCGGATCAACCCTAACGTAGATGCACATACACACAAGTATATCACCACCGGTCTGAACGAAAACAAATTCGGCATCAACGAGCAGGATCTGCCTGAGGTGCTGCGTATCATAGCTGTTTCAGAAAACATAGAACTTATAGGGATGCATTTTCATATCGGTTCACAAATAACCGATCTCTCCTCGTTTGAAGATCTCTGTGTGAAAGCACTGGAGCTACAGGAATGGTTCAACAAACAGGGGATCAGGCTTCCTGTCATTAATGTAGGAGGAGGATTGGGTATCAACTATCAGCATCCGAATCATTGTCCTATAGCCGACTTCGAATCCTATTTCCGTCTTTTCGGGAAATATCTGAAATTACAGGATGACCAAACCCTCCATTTCGAACTGGGACGTTCAGTTGTAGCTCCCTGTGGCTCCCTGATTGCCCGCACCATCTTCGTCAAGGAGGGACTGCAAAAAAAATTCCTCATCGTGGATGCCGGCATGACAGATCTGATTCGTCCGGCACTTTATCAGGCTTTCCACCACATTGAGAACATAAGCTCCAATGAAGCGTACACCTCTTACGATGTGGTAGGACCTATCTGTGAGTCGAGTGATGTGTTTGCTGAGGGTATGATGCTGAACCGGGCCCGGAGGGGTGATCTGGTAGCGATACGTTCTGCAGGGGCCTACGGGGAGACCATGGTATCACAATACAACTGTCGTGAAATTCCCGCATCGCACTTCTCCGATTCACTATAACTTGAATAGATAATGGATTTTGTCAATTCCTTCTTTACCAATTTCTCTTTCATTGAATGGATCCTGAGCAGTATGCTGCTTTTATCCTTCCTTATACAGCTTTTTTTTTATCTCTCCGTATATAAAAAACCGCAAAGTTACGAGAGAAAAAGAAAAGTGACAGCAATCGCCGATGAGGAGCTTCCTGGCATTTCCGTCATACTCTCATCGAAAAACAATTCGGAAGAACTGGAAAAGAACCTGCCTTTTATTTTGAATCAGGATTATCCCAATTTTGAAGTGATCGTGGTGAACAGTGGTTCGACAGATGAAACGGACATGGTGCTGAAGGCTGCCGAACAAAAATATCCACGGCTCTACCACACGCACGTCCCTGCAGACGCAGCCAGTTTAAACGAAAAAAAGCTGGCACTCACACTTGGAATTAAAGCGGCAAAGAACGAGATACTTCTCTTTACCGAAGCTTACTGCAGACCGTGCACCACAGAGTGGATCAGAGAATATGGAAAAGAGTTCCTTCAGGGACGGGACATTGTGTTAGGATATTGCAGAGTGATTATCGGAAAGAGAGTACATTTGAGCAGTTTTATTCTTTTCGATAATCTCATCCATCATCTGAAATTCTTATCTATGGCTCTTGCCCGTAAGCCTTTTATGGGTATAGGTCGTAATATGGCATATAAAAAAGAGCTCTTTTTTCAAAATAGAGGATTTTCGTCTGTTTTGAATATAGAGGGTGGTGAAGATGACCTCTTTATCAACAGGATAGCTCCCGGGAAAAAGACAGGAGTAGTTGTTTCAAAGGAGAGTATGACCGAGACATACAGCATTGATAACTTCTCCACATGGAGATCGTTAAAATCTAAATATCTATACACCAAACAATTCTATAAAGGCTTCTCCGCTCATCTTTTTGGATTAGAAACGCTCTCTAAGTACTCCTTTTATGCTGCGCTGACTGCTGCTGTCACGACTGGTCTTTTCACCTCAAGCTACTATCTCGGGGGATTTGCACTGATGTTGTTCATTATTAGGTTTTGGATTCAAATTGTTACTATCAACAGGAACAGCCTTCTTTTCGATGGCAGAAGGTATCACATCAATCTGCTCCCTTTTGATCTCTTTCAGCCGTTAAATAATTTACGTTTTAAAAAATATGCCAACAGCAGAAACAATGCGAGACGTTAAAACTGTTCCCTTAAAAAATTGACAGATTGTCAGTTGCTAAATATCGGTCGTTGACCATACAGGTTAAATCGGGTTAATCAGCTATTCATTCCGTTAAAAGTGTTAAAAAGCTATTCTGTCAGCTGCAAATGTGCACACTATTTGTGTTACATTTGTAGTTATAAGATATAAAACAAAATTCAACATTAATTGATATGAATAGAAGTAATACAAAAAACTTTATTGTGATCCTGTTGGTTGCTATTCTAAGCTCTGTTGCTACTTTAGTGGGCTACAATGTTATGATCAGGAACAATGGGAATGCATTTGGCTTTGGTTCATCTGAAAATGCAACCTCTAAAGAGATCGGCGCTTTAGCTGATTCATTTGATCAGGACCAAAACATCCTGCTTACGAACCTCACCACTGTCGAGGGTTACCCCGATTTTACGGAAGCCGCATCACGCTCGGTTGATGGCGTGGTACACGTCAAGACAAAATCCATCAGCCAGCAGCAATACATGAATCCTTTTGATTTCTTCTTTGGGTTTGGCGACAGGGGACCCGCACAGCCACGCGAACAGGTTGGGTTCGGCTCGGGCGTTATCATCTCCAAAGATGGATATATTATCACCAATAACCACGTAGTGGAAAATGCCACCGAGGTTTCGGTCACGTTGAACGATAACAGGGAATTTACCGCCAAAGTGGTGGGAACAGACAAATTGAGTGATATCGCCCTGTTGAAAATTGAAGGGACCGAATTCCCCTACCTCACCTTCGGCAACTCCGATGTGTTGAAAGTGGGTGAATGGGTATTGGCGGTTGGGAACCCGTTCAACCTCACCTCTACCGTTACTGCCGGTATTGTAAGTGCCAAAAACAGAGGCAACGTGATGGGTGGCGGACTGGGTATACAGTCGTTTATTCAGATTGATGCCGCAGTCAACCCGGGAAACAGTGGCGGCGCACTTGTCAATACACGTGGTGAACTGGTTGGCATCAATACCGCGATCTATTCACAGACAGGTAATTTTGCCGGATATGCTTTTGCTGTCCCCATCTCTATTGCGGGAAAAATAGCAGCCGACATTAAGGAATTTGGCGCTGTTCAGCGCGCTTATTTGGGCATCTCCGTTCCCAATATTGAGAACATCAGACGCGAAGATCCGGAAAAAGCACGCGAGCTCTCACAAATAAGAGGTGTCCTGGTGGAAGATTTCAGTGAGAGAAGTTCAGCGAAAGCAGCCGGTATTCAAAAGGGAGACATCCTTACAGCCATTAATAATATACCCATCCGTAGTTTCGCCGAGTTACAGATACAGCTGAACAAGTTCAGACCGGGTGACAAGATCAGTGTGACTGTCGATCGCAACGGGAACAATCGCAATTTCAACGTGGAGTTGAAGAACGATGAAGGCAACACCGATATAACACGTAGCACTGATCCTGTGACTGCTCTGGGTGCGACATTCAAACCGCTCTCCGAGGAATTGAAGAAGGAGATGGGAATCAACAGTGGTATTGAAGTGGTCAGTGTAAAAAATGGAGCTCTTTTAGACACAAAAGGGATCAAAAAAGGTTTCATCATTATGAGAATGAACAACACACCGGTGAACAGTGAAAGTGATGTAAACAGAATCATCGCTGCCACCAGGACACGTGAGGACAAAGTAGTGCTGGTTGCAGGATTTTATCCAAACGGACGAACGCAATATATCGCCATTGATCTGACGAACGAGTGACGTCGAGTTAAGAAAGGTTAATTACCCTCTTTTCAGTAACAAAAACAGAGAGAATTATGTTTGTATAGCAAGGGAATTAGGTTTATGCCGGATTCCTTTGCTATATGTTTAGTATAAGGGCTATTTTCAACGTTATGACAAAAATATTTCGTACTTTTGCAACCCCCTAAGAAATAATGAACGAATATCCAGAAGTAATACATATAAATGAGACAACTTAAAATTACAAAATCGATCACCAATCGGGAAAGCGCATCCCTGGACAAGTATCTTCAGGAGATAGGTCGTGAAGATCTTATCACCGTTGAAGAGGAGGTGGAATTAGCGCAGGCCATAAAGAAAGGCGATCGTCAGGCTTTGGAAAAACTCACCAGGGCCAACCTCCGCTTTGTTGTATCGGTAGCAAAACAATACCAGAATCAGGGATTGAGTTTGCCTGACCTTATCAACGAAGGGAATCTGGGTCTGATAAAGGCTGCAGAGAAATTCGACGAGACCAGGGGGTTTAAATTCATCAGTTATGCTGTATGGTGGATTCGTCAATCGATCCTGCAGGCACTGGCTGAACAATCGAGGATTGTGCGGCTGCCATTGAACCAGGTAGGCTCACTCAACAAAATAAGCAAGGCTTTCCAGAAATTTGAGCAGGAGAATGAGCGCAGACCCTCTGCCGAAGAGCTGGCAATTGAGCTGGACATCTCAGTGGACAAGGTGACTGATTCACTGAAGGTTTCCGGGCGCCACATATCTATGGATGCACCATTTGTGGAAGGGGAAGACAACAGCCTGCTGGATGTACTGGTAAATGATGATGCGCCAATTGCCGACCGTAAGCTTATCAATGAATCTCTTCAGAAGGAAATTGACAGAGCGCTCTCCACCCTTACCGAGAGAGAGAGTGATATCATAAAAATGTTCTTTGGCATCGGATGTCAGGAGATGACACTGGAGGAGATAGGTGATAAATTCCAGCTGACACGCGAGCGGGTGCGACAAATTAAAGAAAAAGCTATTCGCAGGTTAAGACAAGATTCCAGGAGTAAACTGCTAAAAAGTTATTTAGGTTAATTGTTCTTTAGCCTTCAAAGCGAAAAAAGAGCGTAAAACGTGGAAAAACGCCCTATCAATGGGATTTTTACCGTTTTTTTAAGAAAAAAAGAGTTTATATAAAATTTAAGTTTTATATTTGCAACTTAAGTTTATGTGCCCGTAACGAATAGATAATATTGTTCAACTGATACAATTACATATAATATGGTAATTTTATCGAACATTTTTATAACGGAAACGTTATACATGAACCAATAAAAGTGCGTACTGGTTGCAGCACACACTGAACATAACAAAATAATATCGAGTTATTGTAACAAAAAAAAATGTTTAATTAGAATTTAAATTTATGAAAAAGTTTAGTTTACTTTTATTTTCTGCCCTTATTGCTTTTAGCATAAGTGCGCAAGAAGTACAGAACGTTTCTCATGGTACAGTGTACCTGAAAAACAAAGCAAGTGACAACTGGTATATAGGTCTTGGCGGTGGCACCAACCTCTACATGACAAAAGCCGAAAACGATGCAGGTGCAAGCATCGGAGATCGTTTGGGATGGATGGGACAGCTTGAAGTCGGACGCTGGAATTCTCCTAACTGGGGTGCTCGTTTGGTGATTGACGGTGGTAATATCCAACATGTGAATACTGCCGCTAGTGCAATGGAACGCAATTGGTTAGGTGGTCATGTGGATTTGATGTATAACATCATGAACGCATGGGGTTCATACAATCCTGACAGGGTATACAGCCTTATCCCTTACCTGGGTATGGGTTACATGTATGGTATGGATGCAGACTGGAAAAGACCCAATCCTGCCAATCCAATGTTCAAAAATCAAAACCAATCACTTACTTTCAATGCTGGTTTGATCAACAATTTCCAGCTTTCACCGAGCGTTGGTATTTTCCTTGAATTAGGATTCAGGTTACTTGATGGTAGCTTTGATGGTGATGCTCCGGGACTTGCTGAATACATCTCTTATGATGGTATCCTCACCGGTACCGCCGGACTTAAATTCGGCTTAGGTGGCAAACAAGGTTTCACACCTGCTGAATTGATGGACTACAACCTGATCAACGACCTGAACAGCCAGATCAACAGACTTCGTGCAGAAAACGAAGCGCTGAGCCTGAGACCTGAATCTTGCCCGGAATGTCCTGAAGTACAGACTACAGTTGTTTCTGAAGGTGTTTACGTTCCTAACGTAGTATTCTTCCGCATCAACTCGTCAACAATTGACAAAGGACAACAGGTTAGCGTTTACAATACTGCTGAATATCTGAAAGCCAACGAAAATGCGAAAGTAAACATTATTGCTTACGCAGACGCACAAACAGGTACTCCCGATTACAACTTCGCACTTTCTGAAAGACGTGCAAGAGCAGTAGCTGATGCATTGACCAGCGAATACGGAATCGACAGCGATCGTATCTCAATTGACTGGAAGGGTGATACCGTACAGCCATATGCAGAAAACGACTGGAACCGTGTAGCTATCTTCTTTGTAGACTAACAGACAGAGACAGACAATATTAAAAAACATCCCGATCGTAACGATCGGGATGTTTTTTTTGCAATAAACCAGCCTTTTCAATGAAGGGAAATGCAGATACCAGAGACCCTACAGAGGGTGACAACAGTCAGCTCTTCTGCAGTAATGAGCTATTCTTTGATATAGATGCGTTTCACACGCGGAGAGATGGAGGTGAGGATCTCATAGGGTATGGTACCTATACTATCGGCAAGCTCAATTACTGAGAGCCCTTCACCAAAGAGAATCACCGTATCACCTTCGTTGGCCTCAATATCTGTTACATCGACCATTGTGAGGTCCATGCATACATTACCCACGATGGGGGCCAGGTGACCATTGATAAGTACCTTCCCTACCCTGTCGCCAAACTGTCTGTCCAGACCGTCGGCATAACCAAAACGGATGGTAGCAATACGTGCGTCACGTGCCAGCTTCTCTTTTCTTCCGTAGCCGATGGTCTCGTTCGAAGAGATCTGTTTGATCTGTAATATGGTTGTCTTCAGTGTACATACATTTCTTAGTCCATTCAATCCACTGGCGCTGACACCGTAAAGACCTATACCCAGGCGGGCCATATCCCATGTTGTTTCAGGAAAACGCTCCATCCCTGCAGAGTTGAGAATATGCTTGTAGAGCTTGTAATGCAATGCTGCCTCAATCTCCATGGCTGCATGGTTGAATCGCTCCATCTGCTGATGTGTGAAATCATCGAAGAGCCAGCTTTCACTTGCAGAGAGATGAGAGAAGACTGAACGAACTTTAAGACCTTTCTGTGCTTTGAGGATCTGCACCAATGCCGGAATCTGCTCCGGAAGAAAGCCGAGGCGGTGCATGCCGCTGTCTATTTTCAGGTGAACGGGGTAATCTGTTATACCTCTTCTTTCTGCTTCTTTAATAAAAGATTCGAGTATACGGAAGTTGTAGAGCTCGGGCTCCAGATCGTTGGAGTAGAGATCATCAAAACCGTCCACCTCAGGATTAAGGACGATCAGTGGGAGGGAGATCCCTTCATTTCTCAGCAGAACAGCCTCCTCAGCCACAGCCACAGCCAGATAGTCACACCGGTGATACTGCAGTGTCCTGGCAATCTCAACAGCTCCTGCCCCATACCCGTTTGCCTTTACCATGCAAATAAGCTTCACGCCGGGTTGTAATCTCGATTTATAGAAGTTAAAATTGTGCACAACCGCATCCAGATTTACCTCCAGCAACGTTTCATGAATACGCTCCTCAATGAGGGAGCTGATATTCTCGAAATGATATTTTCGTGCACCCTTCAACAGAATCAACTCCTGATGGAAATTTTTCCATTCACCCGACAGGATGAACTCATCTGTTGTTGAATAGAACCATTTTTCCGGCATTGAGAACAGATCGGCATTGGCTGAAATATGCTGCCCTATACCGATTATTTTTTTTATTCCACTCTGTTCCACCATCCCTGCTACCTTTTTATAGAGAGACCTGGGTGAAACACCTGTTTGAAGAATATCAGAGAGAATCACTGTTTTCTTCAGGGGACGGTCCATTTTTCGCTGTTGCTGAAAATCGAGTGCTATCCTGATAGAGTTGATATCGGAATTGTAGCTGTCATTGATTACCATGCAGTCACGTTTCCCCTTACGCAGATCCAGCCGCATAGCAACCGGTTCCAGCAACATCATCCTGGCGGAGAGATCCTTCGGGGAGACGTGCAGATAGAGAGCAACCGCCAGGCAGTTGATGGCATTCTCAATGGATGCCTCATCGGTGAAGGGAATAACAAAGGAGTAGTCGAAGTGCAGAAAAGAGTAGTGTATCTCTGTGTGCTCATCCTTTTTCTGAATGTTGGAGATGAAGAGGTGGGCATCCCTGTTCTGTCTGGACCAGGAGAAGGTTTTTTGAGAAAGCACCATCAGATCGACGCAACGGGAGACCAGATCATTGTCCTCATCGAAGATGAAAACATCACAATTGGTGAATAGCTCCAGCTTCTCCATACACTTCTGTTGCAGCGAAGTGAAATTCTCCTGATGCGCCTCCCCTATTTTCGTCAGCACCCCGATGGTGGGCTTGATAATCGGCTCCAGCAGCTCCATCTCATCGGGCATGGATATCCCTGCCTCGAAAATGCCCAGCTCAGCCTGTTCATCCAGCTGCCAGACAGACAATGGTACGCCAATCTGAGAATTATAACTGCGTGGTGAACGAACCACGCTGAAGCCCTTTTCAAGCAACTGATAAAGCCACTCTTTCACCACTGTTTTCCCGTTACTCCCGGTGATACCGATGACAGGTATATTAAATTTTGCTCTGTGGTGCGCCGCAATTTTTTGCAAGGCAGTCAAGCTGTTTTTCACTCTCAGAAAATTGGCATCGGCAAAAGGCTCCCATTCCGGCAATAGTTTGGAAACAACGAAATTTCGCACACCCAATGCATAGAGGTTACTCACAAAGGTATGCGCATCGTTATTTTTCGTTTCAATCGCGAAAAAAAGAGTCTCTTCCGGCACAGAAATTCGCCTGCTGTCAGTGAGTAAAATGCTTATATCAGCCGGATACAGTGTGGCAGACTGTATGCCCAGTATAGATGCTATTTGTTGTATGCTGTATATCATATCAGGGTGTTATTTTACTGTCAGAAGGAGCCTTTCCTCCTCACACGAAATCTCAGGATGTCTCCCGGCAAAATCCTCCAGCTTTTGAGCTGTTCCTTCTGTAAAGTGTCTGAAAGCCTCCGTTTTGGGATGCAGAGGACGATGATCGAGTGCTCTTCTGATCTCTGCCCACTCATCATTCACCCTTCGCGTTGCATCTGAAAAGTATGTTTCCGAAAAAAACTTCCATATATAGTCAACAGCCAGTGAAGAGGGATGCAACATATCCTCATCGTAAAAACGGTAATCACGTAATTCGTCCATCATCACCTCGTAGGCGGGGAAATAGCTGACACGCTCCCCGAAACGTCTTTGCAGCGCATCTATCGCCAGATGAAGAATAGATTTACTTATTTGATTCTCATGTGCGCCATCTTTCCAGTGCCGTACGGGACTGACAGTGAAGAGTAGTTTTGCACCCGGATTGATGGCGGTGAGCAGCGTGATCGCCTTCTCCCACTCTTCCGTGATATCCTCTACTGATAACCGCAAACGACGAAATCTGTCGGCAGGCAATTTATGGCAGTTTCCTGCAATCTCGCCGTTCTCTTTCCACTGATAGACATAGGACGATCCGAAGGTGATGAGAAAGAGATTTGTTTGCTGGATAAATGAGACCGCTTTATCAAATCTAAGAGAGATGTTATGCAAACAGGTTTGTTCATCGGTAGCAGAAAAATGACCGTGATGCATCAGGCTGTGATATAATTCATTATTAAACACAAGATCGGCCTCTGAAAAAGATTCAGCGGACAACAGCCTTCTGATGGCTCGGGAAACAGAGAAGGGATTGTACAAAATACCGAATGGGTTTACATCTATCTGAAACTTATGCCGCAAAAGTTTCAACCCGATATTCTCAGAAAAGCATGACCCAAATAACATCACTCTGGTGGAGTGATTGATTGAAACATCCGATGCAGGAATATCTATGCATGTTCTAAAATCCATCTTCATACATTTTCTATTACTCTGCAAAAATAGCAATAAACCTGCCAACTAACTCAATCGAATGATTTATAATTTGTGAAAAAGAGATGGGGAAGTATATAAAAGAGATGGGGAAGTCTGTAAAAAAGGAAAGGTTGTCTCACGACAACCAATCTTCATTGTTAACCTTAAATCTAATACCATGAAAAACACGTTGCAAAGATAGGCGTTTTGTGTTATAAAACATAACTATTGAGCAGAAAAATTGCATATTTTACACAGTTTAACAAAATAACGACGCATTAAACAGATTTAAACGCATTTTTATGCCTTATTCAACCTGCAGGACCAATCCTTTCAGATATTCTCCTTCGGGATGATAGATATTGATGGGGTGATCGGCAGGTTGCGTAAGCTGGTGCAGAATTCTCACTTTTCTTCCTGAAATAGCGGCAGCACTAAACACAGCAAGTCGAAACTGCTCTTTTGTGATTACCTGTGAGCATGAGAATGTAAAGATGATACCTCCCGCGGCAATTTTCTCCATAGCAGAGTGATTCAGTTTTTTGTATCCCTGCAACGCGTTATTGATTGCACCCCGATGTTTGGCGAATGCGGGCGGATCCAGCACAATGAGGTCACACTTTCCTTCCGGCATCTGTTTCAGATACTTAAAGGCATCTTCTGCAGAGGATGTATGGCGGCGATCATCATCGAAGTTGAGAGTGACATTCTGATCGGTAAGGGCGACAGCTTTCGCCGAGCTGTCCACCGATTCCACCTTCACGGCTCCTCCCCGCAGGGCGTAAACAGAGAAGCCTCCGGTATAACAGAACATATTTAATACATACCGTCCTTTGGAGTAGTACTCAAGCAGTTTCCTGTTCTCCCTCTGGTCGATGAAAAAACCGGTTTTCTGACCCTTCAGCCAATCTATATGGAATTTTAGTCCATTCTCCAGTGCGATACCCTCCACGTTCTCCCCTCCTGAAAGATAAGCATCTTCCGGTTCCAGACCGGCTTTGAATGGCAGTGTACCTACCGATTTATAGAAAACATGTCTCAATCTCCCGGTGGGGATGATCTCCTTTAAAGCATCGGTAATAAGCGCCAGATCTTTGTGCATACCCACCGAATGAGCCTGTATTACAGCGGTATCACCATAGATATCTATGATCAGTCCCGGCAAATGATCACCCTCACCATGCATCAGCCTGAAGGTGTTGTTATCGTCTCTTACGAGCTGCAGCTCATTGCGAAGCCTGTAAGCCTGTGAAACTCTCTCTCTGTAGAAAGCGGCATCTATTTGTTCATCCCTGAACGACAGAATACGCACGCTGATGCTGCCAATCTGATAATGTCCCACTCCCAGGAAACTACCATCGGAAGCGATTACGCGCACTATCTCACCCTCATCCAACAGCTCTGGTTTGTGTGCAATAGCACCCGAGAAGAGCCATGGAT
>Ga0209347_1005336_pt1 | contig 12323 bp, 12 predicted proteins | sample AutmiccommuBRH23_FD_187382 | JGI IMG/M metagenome (GOLD analysis project Ga0209347, IMG submission 187382) | Deep subsurface microbial communities from Mt. Terri, Switzerland - Autotrophic microbial communities BRH/23 (SPAdes) (version 2) | ecosystem: Environmental > Aquatic > Deep subsurface >...
CGCCGGCGGGATAGACGGGGACAAGGCCCGTGGTGTGCAGGCCCTCCGATCCGCGCCCGCCGATCACCTCGTGGCTGCGGACGGCCAGCTCCCGGCGCCCCTCTCCCCCCACCCTGCCGCGTACCAGAAGCTCGTCACCCGGCTGCAGCTGGGTGGCGAGGTGGCGCTGGTTGAACCAGGTCAGGACCAGGCGTCCGCTCGCATCGTGCACACGGGCCCGCACGATCACCAGGCCGCGGCGACGGGTGGGCTGCACGGCGATCGTGTCGAGCACGGCGCGCACCGTCGCCTCCTCGCCCGGCCGCAGGTCGGCCACCGGGCGCACGCCGTCGTCGAAGCTCTCATAGCGATACGGCAGGTGCTGCAGGAGGTCGGCGACGGTGACGATGCCGAGCGTGCGCGCGCGGGTGGCGGTGGCGGGCCCGACGCCCGGCAGGTCACCGAGCGGCCGCGCCCACCAGCCCGGCGCGGGGTGCCTGGCGGGACGTTCGTCCGGCCACGGTGTACCCTTGGGCATGCCGAGCGGCGGGCCCGGCGGAATATCCGTGGTTGCGTTCGGTGGCACCGGACGAGCATAATCCGGGGCCGCACGGACGCCGTGGTGGCGTCGGGTCGACAGCGACGGAAGTGAGACGGCCGGTATGGCGAAGGTCTGCAGCGTCTGCAACAAGGCGCCCAAGTTCGGCAACAACCGCAGCCACTCCATGCGCGCGACCTCGCGGCGCTTCAACCCGAACGTGCAGAAGGTGCGCGTGATGAACGGGGCGACCCCGGTGCGCGTCTACGTCTGCACCCGCTGCCTCAAAGCCGGCAAGGTCACCAAGGCCGCCTAGTCCAGCCACGCTCCGCTCCGCCCCACCGGGCGGGGCGTCGAGCGTGCCGGCCGGGCCTCAGCCCGCCTCCCGATAGACCCGCACGCCCGCGACGATGCGCGGTCGTGCACGCGGACTGTAGCGCTTCGAGTTGTCGAACTGCACCCGCCACGCCCCCGCCGCCGGCCGGGGCATCGGGAACTGCGCGCGGCGCACCCTCGCCGTGCCGCACGGGCCGCCGGCGGCCGCCATCGGCACGCTGACCCGCACCCGGCCCGCATGCACGTAGTGCGCGTGGATGGTGCGCCCGGGGGTGAACCCCGAGAAGCGCCACAGGACCCGGGTCGAGGGCCTCGCCCTCACGGGCGTGACCGAGAAGGCGAGGGGCGCGACCCGCACGCGCAGGGCGTTGCTCACCGTGCCGGGGACGGCGGCGCCGAGGTCCTCGGCCGAGACCGTCACGGTCCTCACGGCCGGCACGCCGGAGTCGGCGAGGTCCATGATGCTGACCGATGCGCGGAAGGCGCCCTCCGTGTCCGACGTCCCGTCTAGTGCCCTGGCGTCCCGCAGCAGCAGGACGGGGCCGCCGGGCGTGAAGCCCTCCCCGAAGACGGTCAGCGCCGGGGCGACCAGCCCGCCGGTGGAGGTCTGACCGGGCCGCAGGCAGCGGTCCGCCGCGCTGATGACCGGGGCCGCCGACACCGTCGCGACGAGGACGGACATCATGAGCCACGCCCCACCGGCGATGGCCGGCCGTATGAGATCGCGCTTCAGCATGCACCCCTCCGGGATCCGCGGGCTGCCCCACCATCGGGACGGCCGTCGGCGTACCTGAGGGGAGCGCCCTCCCGCCGGGGGAGGCCCTACCGCTCCTCGGCGAGGAGGTTGATCATCGCGACGGCGGCGTCGGCGGCGTCGGCGCCCGCGTTGCCCACGGCTCCACCGGCACGCGCCTCGGCCTGCGCCTGGTTCTCGGTGGTCAGCACGCCGAAGGCGCACGGCACCCCGGTGTCGAGCCCGACGCGCGACAGACCGGTGGACGCCGTGTTGCAGATGTAGTCGAAGTGGGCCGTCTCGCCGCGCACCACGAGCCCGAGGGCGATGACGGCCGCGTAGTGACCACGCCGCGCCATCTCCTGCGCGGCGAGCGGCAACTCGAACGCGCCCGGGACCCAGCGCACGTCGAGGTTCTCGTCGGCGAGGCCGGCCTCGACCAGGCGCCCGCGGGCGCCATCGAGCAGCCGCTCGGCGATCTCACGGTGGAACCCCGCGACGACGGCCGCCACCCGGACCGACGGGTGGGAGAGCGGCGTGGCGGGCGGCCGGGGCCCGCTCCGCGCCATCAGTCGCTCTCGCCGTCGAGGTCCCCGCCGCTGAAGCGCAGGTCCTGGTGGTGGAGCATGTGGCCCATCTTGTCGCGCTTGGTGCGCAGATAGTCGAGGTTCTCCTCGACCGGCGCCACCTCGATGGGCACCCGGTCGACCACCGACAGGCCGTATCCCTCCAGGCCGACGATCTTCTTCGGATTGTTGGTCAGCAGCCGGATCGACGTGAGGCCGAGGTCCACGAGGATCTGGGCGCCGATGCCGTAGTCGCGCAGGTCGGGCGGGAAGCCGAGCTCGAGGTTGGCCTGCACGGTGTCCATGCCCTGATCCTGAAGCTCGTACGCGCGCAGCTTGTTGAGCAGCCCGATCCCGCGGCCCTCCTGCGCGATGTAGAGAAGCACCCCGCGGCCCTCGTTGGCGATCATGCGCATCGCGGCGCGCAACTGGGGTCCGCAGTCGCAGCGCTGCGAGCCGAAGACATCGCCGGTGAGGCACTCCGAGTGAACGCGCACCAGCACGTCGTCGGCGCCGTCGACATCGCCCTTCACCAGCGCCAGGTGGTGCTTTCCGTCGATGATCGAGCGGTACCCCACCGCGGTCCACTCGCCCATGTCGGTGGGCAGGCGGGCGGCGGTGCCGCGCTCGATCAGGCGCTCCGTGCGCCGGCGATGCTCGATCAGGTCGGCGATCGTGATCATCTTGAGGCCGTGCTTGGCGGCGTACGGGACAAGGTCCGGGACGCGCGCCATCGTGCCGTCGTCGTTGGTGACCTCGCAGATCACCCCCGCCGGGATCAGGCCGGCAAGGCGGGACAGGTCGACCGCCGCCTCGGTGTGGCCCGCGCGCTCGAGCACACCGCCCGGGCGGGCCCGGAGCGGGAACACGTGGCCGGGCTTCACCAGGTCCTCGGGGTCCGCGGCCGGGTCGATGGCCACCATGATCGTGCGGGAACGGTCCGGGGCGGAGATCCCCGTCGTGATGCCGTGGCGCGCCTCGATCGTGTCGGTGAACGCGGTCGCGTGGGGGGCCTCGTTACGGCGCACCATGGGACGCAGCCCCAGATGGTCGCAGCGCTCCTCGGTGAGCGCCAGGCAGACCAGTCCGCGCCCGTGGGCGATCATGAAGTTGATCGCCTCGGGCGTCGCGAACTGGGCCGCCATGACCAGGTCGCCCTCGTTCTCCCGGTCCTCGGAGTCGACGATCACGACCATGCGGCCGGCGCGGATCTCCTCGATGGCCTCCGTGACGGTGGCGAAGTATGCGGCGGTGCTACCCATCCGACGAACCTCCCGCGACCGCTCGGGTCGCCCGGGGATGTGATGAACGGCCGGCGCTCACGGCCGGTCCTCCGGTGATCGCACATAAGGCGCGACCAGCGCCTCGACGTATTTTGCCAGCACGTCGACCTCCAGGTTCACGGGACGCCCCAGCGCCTGCGGACCGAGGGTCGTGGCGCGCATCGTGTGCGGGATCAGCGCCACCGTGAAGGCGTCGGGCAGCCGGCCCGCGACGGTGAGGCTGACCCCGTCGACGGCGATGCTCCCCTTCTCGACGATGTAGCGCAGCTGGTCGGGGCCCGCGGCGATCTCGACGATCGCGCTCTCCCCCTCCGGCCGCACCTCGCGCACGACGCCCGTCCCGTCGATGTGCCCCTGCACGATGTGGCCGTCCAGCCTGCCGCCGGCGACCAGTGCGCGTTCGAGGTTGACACGGTCCCCCTCCCGCAGCCCGCCGAGGGTCGTGCGGCGGAGGGTCTCGGCCACCGCGTCCACCGCGAAGCGGTCGGGGCCGATCTCGACGGCGGTGAGGCAGGCGCCATTCACGGCGACCGAGTCGCCGAGGGCGAGCCCCTCCAGCACGTCGCGGGCGCCGATCACGACGCGGGCGCCCGCCTCGGTGGGCAGCGTCCCGAGAATCGTCCCGCCCTCTTCCACCAGACCGGTGAACATCGCCGCCCGCCCCTCAGTCGGCCCATGCCGGGGGACGCAGGCGCCCCCTGACCAGGATGTCATCCCCCACCGGCTCGACGCCCATCCCGAGCAGGCGGGGCGCGTCGGCCAGCGTCGTGGACCCGCGTCCGCCGAGGGCCGACGGCGCCCCGACGCCCCCGATGAGCATCGGCGCGAGGAACCAGGCGATGCGGTCGACGACCCCGGCGTGCACCAGGCCGGCGGCGAGGCCCGCTCCGCCTTCGACAAACAGCGACTGCACGCCGCGTTCGCCCAGCAGATCGAGCGCCGCCCCGGTGCGCTGCGCCGCGTCTCCGCCGACGCGCATCACCTCGGCGCCCGCACCCTCCAGCGCCGCGACCCGCTCATCCGGGGCCTCCGCGCCCGCGACGACGATCACCGGCAGATCGCGGGCGCCCCGCACCAGGGCGGAACCGACCGGCAGGCGCGCGGCGCCGTCGAACACCACCCGCATCGGCTGGCGCACGGGGCCCTCAAGGTCGCGGGCCGTGAGGCGCGGGTCGTCGGCGAGGGCCGTGCCGATGCCCACGGCGACCGCGTCGGCGTCGGCGCGCCAGCGGTGGACCATCGCCCGCGACGCGGGCCCCGAGATCCACCGGCTCTCGCCGGTCACGGTGGCGACCTTGCCGTCGAGGCTGGTGGCCATCTTCAGCGTCACCTCGGGCCGGCCGGTGATGCCCGCCGTGAGGAAGTCGGAGATGAGCTCGCGGCACGCCTCGGCCTCGGCGTCACCGGCGAAGGCGACCTCGATGCCCGCGTCACGAAGCACCTCGCTGCCCCCGTCACGGTCGCGCTCGAGCGGGTCCGCGCAGCCGATCACCACCCGGGAGACCCCGGCGCGCACCAGCGCGTGCGCGCACGGCGGGGTGCGCCCGTGATGCGAGCAGGGCTCGAGGGTGCACACCACGGTCGCACCGCGGGCGGCATCGCCCGCACGTTCCAGGGCCATCGCCTCGGCGTGCGGCAGCCCGGGGCCCTCGTGCCAGCCCTCGGACACGGTGAGCCCGTCGCGCAGCACGACCGCCCCCACGAGCGGGTTCGGGCTGACCCGGCCCCGGGCGCGCAGCGCCAGCTCCCGCGCGCGCCGCAGGGCCGCCAGCTCCACGGGGGCGGGCTCGGGGGCCGCCGCGCTCACGCGGTGGCGAGCTCCGCCAGCTCGAGGTACGCGGCGACCGGGTCGGCGGCGCCGAAGATCGATGAGGCGGAGACGAACATGTTCGCGCCGGCGGCGCGCGCCGCCGCCAGGTTGGCGCGGCCGATCCCGCCGTCGACCTCGATCGCCACCCCCTCGGGCAGGAGGCCGCGCAGACGCGCGACCCGGCCGGGTGTCGCGGCGATGAAGGACTGCCCGGCGTAGCCGGGGTTGACCGACATCACCACGACATAGTCGAGCACCTCGGCGAGGTCGGCGACGTGCTCGACCGGGGTGCCGGGGTTGAGGGCGATGCCGGCGCGGCAACCGTGCTCGCGGACCATCCCCAGCAGCCGGTGCGGGTGGGGGTCGGCCTCCAGGTGCACGCTGATCGCGTCGGCGTGCGCGGCGAACAACGGGATCACCTCCGCCGGGCGCGCGACCATCAGGTGGACGTCGACCAGGCCGCCGGCCGCGTGGATCGGCCCGGCGGCTGCGCGGGCGAAGTCGGGACCGACGGTCAGGTTGGGGACGAAGTGCGCGTCCATGACGTCGACGTGGATGGCGCGGCAGCCGGCCTCGGCGAGGGATCCGAGCTGCGCACCCAGGTTCAGCATGTCGGCCGACATCACCGACGGCAGCACCATCGGCGGCGACAGGTCCACGCTCATCATCCGTCCCCCTTGGTCATGCGCGCGATGAAGAAACCGTCGGTGCCGTGCACGTGCGGCAGCGTCAGCAGGGCGCCCGGGAGCCGCGGGTGCGCGGCCGGCGGGACGCGGCCGGTCAGGTCGTCCAGGCCCACACCCTGCGCGCGCACGACATCCTCATTCTCCTCCGTCAGCAGACTGCACGTCGAATAGACCACGCGCCCGCCGGGGCGCACCAGGTCCAGTGCCCGTCGCAGCAGCGTCTCCTGCAGCTCCACGAGCGCCGGAAGGGCCTCTTCACGGCGGCGCCAGCGCGCGTCGGGGCGCGATGAGAGCACCCCGGTGCCGGTGCACGGCGGGTCGATCAGCACGGCGTCGGCGCCGCCCTCCAGCGGGGCGCCGAGGGCGTCGCCCTCGACGACGTCCACGCGGGCGCCCATGCGAGCGCAGGTGGCACTCAGGGCCCTCGCCCGTGAGGGGTGCAGCTCGACGGCGGTGATGCGCGCGCCGCCGCGCGACAGGGCCGCCAGGTGCGTCGTCTTGGCGCCGGGGGCCGCGGTCAGGTCGATGATGCGCTCGCCCGGCTGCGGGTCGAGCGCGTGGGCGACCATCTGCGAGGCCCGGCTCTGGGCCATCGCGAGGCCACGGCGCCACAGCGCCGAGTCCTCGAGAGCGAAGGCCCCGGTCAGCACGTACGCCTCGGGGGCGAGCGCCTCGTCGCGCCGCCAGCCGGGCGGCAGCGACGCCTCGAGGGTCGCGCGCGGACCGCGCAGGGGGTTCCAGCGCAGCGCCGACTCCGCGGGTAGGCTGGCGGCCTCCATCACCCCGATCGCGTCCGCCTCGCCGAGCGACGCGATCAGCCGCGCCGCGATCCAGTCGGGCATCGAGTGGCGCAGGGCCGCCGCCGCGGGACCCTGCCGCTCGAGTTCGGCCAGGCGCCCGGGGGCCTCCCCGGCCACCCGCCGCAGCACGGCGTTGACCAGCCCCGCGCGCGCCGAGGTGCGGGCACTCGACCCACGCAGCGCGCGCGCCTGGCGCACGGCCTGGTCGACGGCCGCGCGGTCCGGGACCCCGTCGGAGAACGCGATCTCGAATGCCCCGATGCGCAGGATGTCGCGCACCGCGGGCTCGAGCGCCGCCGGGCGGTCGAGCGCTGCGTCGATGAGCCAGTCGAGTGTGCGCCGCCGCTGCACGGCCCCGTAGGCCAGCCGCATCGCCTGCGCGCGCGTGCGCGGGTCGGCGTCGGCCTTGCGCGCCTCGCTCGCGAACGCGCGGTCCGCGTACGCCCCGCTGTCGACGCGGCGCAGCACGCGCAGCGCGAGCGCGCGCTCTGGGGCCACCCTCTGGTCAGGCACCGGGTTCCTCCCAGTCCAGGCCGCCGCGCCAGCCGCGCAGGAAGTCGGGCGCCCGCATGCGGCCCTTGCCGGGCGGCTGCAGCTCGAGGATCTCCACGGCGCCGTCCGCGCATCGCAGCAGCAGGCGCCCGTCGACGGCCGAGAGGGTCTCTCGCCCCTCCTGCCCGCCGGCCCGCGCGGCCCAGAGCTTGAAGGGCTGGCCGTCGATCACCGCGGTGGCGCCGATGTGAGGCGCGAGGGCCTGGATGTGGCGCACCACGGCGCGCGCGGGCCGGTCGCGGCGAACCACGCGGTCGTCCGGGCCGATCTTCGGCGCCAGTGACACGCCCTCCTCGGGCTGGCTCTCGGCGGTCAACGCGCCCGTCTCCAGGCCGGCGAGCGCGTCGACCAGGAGCCGCGCCCCGAGGTCGGACAGGCGCTCTGTCACCTCGCCCCCGGTGTCGTCGTCGGTGACCCGGATGCGGGCGGTGGTGAGCATCGGGCCGGTGTCGAGCCCCGCGTCCATCAGCATGATCGTGACCCCGGTCGCGTCGACGCCGTCCATGAGCGCCCGCTCCACCGGGGCCGCGCCGCGGTAGGCGGGCAGCAGCGAGAAGTGGACGTTGACGCACGGCCAGCGCGAGAGGATGCCCTCGCGCAGGATCTGCCCGAACGCGACGACGACCAGGGCGTCGACGCGGGCCTCCTCGAGGGCGGCGACGACCTCGGGGGCGTTGATCGTCGCCGGCCGCAGCACGGGCAGCCCGAGTTCGCGCGCGGCCTCCGCCACCGGGGTGGGCACCGGCGACCCGCGCCGCCCGCGCGGCCGGTCGGGCTGCGTGATCACGAGCGCGACCTCGTGGTCCGAGGCGTTCAGGGCGCGCAGTGGCGCGACGGCGGCTGCGGGGCTGCCCGCGTAGGCGATGCGCACGGGTTAGCGGCGGCGGAGCGCGCGGAGCGCGTCACGCCGGTCCTCCGGCGTCGTGCGGTCGAGCATCAGGACGCCGTCGAGGTGGTCGACCTCGTGCTGCACCACGCGCGCGGCGTAGCCCTCACGTTCCAGATCGAGCGCATTGCCCGCCAGGTCCTGGGCCTCCACGCGCACCGCGAGGGCCCGCACCACGTTGACCGCGATCGAGGCCTCCCCGATCGACAGGCAGCCCTCGACCCCGTCCTCTTCCTCCTCGGAGCGCCAGACGATGCGCGGATTGCAGAGCACGGTGAGGCGGTCGCTGTCGTCGCCGTCGATGCGCATCACCGCCATCCGGCTGAGCATGCCGATCTGCGGCGCCGCGAGGCCGATGCCGTGGGCGGCGTCCATGATCGCGGCCATCCGGTCGGCCTCGTCGCGCAGGTCGCGGTCGAAGCGCGTGATCTCCAGGGTGGGCGTGCGCAGGACCGGGTCGCCGTACTGGCGGATCCGGTCGAAGACGTCGGGACGGGTCTGCGGATCGTGATCGTGATCGTGCGCGCAGTTCTCGTCGTGCTCATGGTCGTGCGTGTGATCGGCCATCCCGTCGATTATGCCGCGGGGAGGATTCGCGCGCCGATCGAGACGGCGAGTCCAGCCATGTAGGCGCGCACGTCGTCCGTGTCGCCGCTGACGATCAGCGCGCGCTCACCCGCGGGTTCGCGCAGCACCATCAGCCCGTAGCGGTCGGTGTCGACGAAGAAGTCCCACGGCCGTGCGGCCTCAAGCCCGATCGGGCGACCCTCGAACTCGGCCGTGGAGGCACCGTAGCCGTCCCGGTCGAGCGCGTCGCGCACCGCCGCGAGGGCCGCCGCCCCGCCGGGCAGCGACACCACGCGCACGTCACCCGTGGTCGCGGCGACCGCGTCGAGCGCGGGCACCCCCGCGGGCAGGTCGTCGCCAGCCGGCGCCCCGGCGGGGATATCGATGCCGTCGGCTCCGGGCACCGTGGTCACGCGCGGGGCCTCGGCCACCGCCTCGGTCATGAACGGCAGGCTGTCGCGCTGGGTGTACGCGAGCCCGCCGGCGACGCCCACGAGCAGGGCGAGCGCGGCGGCGGCGACCGCCGTGAGCGCGCGCCGGCCGCGCCGGCGGCGGGGCACGGCGACCGTGCGGTCGCGGTCCGGGGCCGGGAGCATCCGCGTCGGCCCCGGAGCGATGGCGGTGACCGTCGCCACCGGTCCCCGGCGGGCGTCGCGCAGCGCGCCGGCGATGCAGGCCACGAGGGCCCGCGCCGTGGGCGGACGCTGGGCGGGGCGGCGGGCGAGTCCCGCCCGCAGCGCCGTGTCGAGCGCGGCAGGCAGGTGCGGCTGCAGTTCGCGGACCGACGGGGGGTCGTGATGCATGTGGCCGTAGAGCACCCCGGCCAGGTCGGGTGCCACGAAGGGCGCGCGGCCGGTGAGCATGTGGAAGGCGACGGCGGCGAGCGCGTAGCGGTCGGCCTCGGGCCCGGCCCTGCCGCCCGCGATGACCTCCGGGGCGAGATAGGCGGCGGTGCCGACGAGCACCCCCTCGCCGGTCGCGATGGTGGCGTCGATCCGGCGGGCGAGCCCGAAGTCCCCCAGCCAGGGGCCGCCGTCGGGGTCGAGCAGGATGTTCGCCGGTGTCACGTCGCGGTGCACCCGCCCGGCGGCATGGACGGCGTCGAGTGCGTCGGCGACGGCGGCGAGCAGCGGGAGGGCCTCCGCGGGACGCATCGCGCCCTCGCGCATGCGCTCGGCGAGGCTGCCACCGCGCGCCAAGCGCATCACCAGGTAGCCGCGCCCCTCGCACTCACCGGCGTCGTGGACGGGGATGACATGCGGGTGGTCCAGTGCGGCGAGGGCATCGCACTCGCGCTGGAACCGCACCCGGAAGGCCGGGTCGGACCAGACGGCCCGGTGGATCAGCTTCACCGCCGCGGAGCGGCGCAGGGTCGCGTGGCGAGCCCGGTGCACGGTGGCCTGGCCACCGTGCCCGATCTCCTCGCGCAGTTCCCAGGGGCCGACCAGCAGCCCCGCCGCGGCCGTGCTCACCGGCGGGCCGGCAGGACGCCCTTGGCGGCCGACTGCGTCCATGCGCGGGCCGCGACATAGTCGTCGGCGCCGGCCACCTGGAGCCGCTGCCAGCCGGCGTCGGCCGCGGAGTACCCGGGGCCGCCGGTCTCCATGTGGACGCCGATGCTCAGGCCGTCGCCACCGAGGGCGATCTCGACCCGTGCGTCGCCGGTGCGGGGGAAGGCGACCCGGGCGGCGTTGTTCTCGGTCTGGATGCGCGGCGCCGGCGCGAGGTCGTTGAGGTCGAAGAACATGCGGGCGAAGCTGGGGCGCAGATCGGGACCGACGAGCGGCATGAGGCCCTCGAGCCGGTACAACTCGGCCACGCGCGGCGTGTAGAAGTAGTCGGCCTCGCGCAGCAGCATCAGGTCGGTGCCCTGGGCGGCGCCGCGCTCGGGCCGCTCCTGGATCCAGTCGCGCACCCGCAGCCAGCTGCGGTGGCGGATGTTGCGCATCCCGGAGGCCGTGGCCTCGAGCACCGAGGCGGGCGGACGCCGGTCGGGGGTGATCGCCACCAGGATCACCTGGTCCTTGGCGGTCTCCACGAGGGCGTCGTACGCGGCCGCGAGCTGCGCCGACTGGTCGACGTCGAACGCGAGGGTGCTGTGGAGGGCGAGGGTCCAGCCGGCTCCGCGCACCACCACATCGACGATGGTGCCGTCGGCCAGGACGCGCTGCTCGCGGACCAGCAGGGCGTCGGCACCCGGCAGGGCCTCGCCGGAGATCTCCTCGACCAGGGCCGTCCGCGTCTCGGGGCCACCGAGGGCGAGGAGGGTCGCGATGACGTGCACCCACTGCTCGCGGGGGTCGGGCGAAGCCTCGAAAAGGCGCGGAACCGGCATTGACGTGCACTCCTTCGCGGGGACGCGGGCGTAATTAACCGGCAAGGGTAGCGGACGGCGCACCGGACTCCGCGCCGGCGTGCGCGAGACGCGAAGCGTTTCACCACATGAGAGCGGGAGCGCCCCGCTCAGGTGTCCTGGGGATCGACGTCCACGGCGACGCGCACCCCGGCGCGGCGCAGGTCGGCGGCGCGCGCGGCGAGGATCGCGCGGAGCGGGCCCGTGATCGCCGAGGTGTGCGGCGCGCGCAGCAGCAGGGCGCGGCGATGGCGCCCGCGCAGGCGGTGCAGCGGCGCGGGGCCCAGCACCCCGATCGGCGCGCCGGTCGCGCGCACGGCCTCCGCGAGCGCCCGTCCCGCGCCGGCCACCGCCTCCGCCGGGTCGCCGTCGAGCACCAGCCGCACAAGATGCGAGAACGGCGGGAGGTCGTGCTGGGCGCGCCGGGCGACCTCACCGGTCAGGAACTCCTCGACGGCATGCCGCGCTCCGAGGCGGACGGCGCGGGCCTCCGGCTCGTAGGCCTGCACGATCACACGCGCCCGCTCGCCGCGGCGCCCCGCCCGTCCGGCCGCCTGGACGATCAGGCTGAACGCCCGCTCCTCCGCGCGGAAGTCGGCGTGCTGCAGAGGGGCGTCGGCGTCGATGACCGCCGCCACGGTGACCGCGGGCAGGTCGTGGCCCTTGGCGACCATCTGCGTGCCGAGCAGGATCGCGCCACCGGGCCGGGCGAACTCGTCGAGCAGGCGGGCGACCGCCCCGCGGCCCGAGGCGCTCGACCCGTCCATGCGCACGAGCCGGGCGGCGGGGACCACCGTGCGCAGCGCCTCCTCCAGCCCCTGGCTCCCCACCCCCTGCCGCGCGACATCGACCGACTGGCACGCCGGGCACACCGACGGCGGCGGGGTCTCCCAGCCGCAGTGGTGGCACGCGAGCCGGGTCGGGCCGCGGTGCAGCACCACGGCCACATCGCACGAGGGACAGCGCGCGATCCACCCGCACGAGCGGCAGAGCGCCATCAACGAGAAGCCGCGCCGGCTCGCGAGGACGATCGCCTTCTCCCCCCTCCCGATCGCGGCGTGCAGTGCCTGCGCCAGCGGGCGCGAGACCGGCCCCGGCGCCTGGGTGCGCATGTCGACCACCTCGACCGCCGGGAGTTCCGATCCGTCGGCCCGGGTGGCGAGGGTGTGGCGCGGCAGCGCGTGCCAGGTCTCGGGGCGCGGGGTGGCCGAGCCGAAGACCGCCGCCGCGCCTG
>Ga0209347_1005337_pt1 | contig 12322 bp, 14 predicted proteins | sample AutmiccommuBRH23_FD_187382 | JGI IMG/M metagenome (GOLD analysis project Ga0209347, IMG submission 187382) | Deep subsurface microbial communities from Mt. Terri, Switzerland - Autotrophic microbial communities BRH/23 (SPAdes) (version 2) | ecosystem: Environmental > Aquatic > Deep subsurface >...
ACCCTGTGTTCCAAGCAGCATCGCTTTCTGTTGTGTACAGCAGTTTAGGGAAACAGTCTGGCATCATGTCGTTGACCTGCTCAGTAGCAGCAGCTGCGATCTTGTCAGTCGCAGCAGAACAAAGGCTTGATCCACCGCCGCTTAGAAAGCCGCTGGTGTCCTCGCTCTTTGCTGCGTCCACTCCGCACATCTTGCAGCCTTGGCCTGCCATCGCGATGTTTACGGCCCAGTCAGGTATCTCCCATAAACGGACATGCATGCTGGTGTAGTCATTGCTATCGACGCCGGCAGAGATAATCCCACCTACATTTCCACCTAAAACCGAATCACCTCCGCCTTTCACAACCTCGCAAAGAACAACCGGCTGGTAGTGAGAGACAATCATGTAATCCTGGCAGTAGTAGCAACATGGGCCGAATACTTTGTACTCAAGAGTGGCCGGATCGATGCTCAACAGTTGGGCAACATTCATATCGGCTGCGCGAGCTTTCGGCGAGACAACACCTAGACCCAGGCTGCCAGCTGCCACAGCGGCAGCTGATAGCTTGGTAAAGCGTCGGCGGGTCATAGGGAGCAATTCGATCACTGAGGTTTCCTCAAAGCCTTATATCTCAGAGTGCAACCCTAACTACCCCTAATCTGCACCTACTTCGGCGGAAACCCTGAATCGAACCGGATAAAGTATTCGAACACTGCATTATTGAGGTGCGACATGACGCAATATCTCGGGCTCTTACTTTTGCTGGTTGGAATGGGGGCTTTCTTTGGCCTATGGCTAATGATGATCAACAACCGTTCGAAAATCATTGAGAGCCAAGTAGTACCCCCTGAGCCCGGCAGCCCTCTCGGAACCCTCAATCGAACGTCCGATTACTCTCTGGCGCCCAAACTGCATTCGGTCTCACATGCGGGCCAGCAGAAAGCTGCGGCCACCTCCGACATACGTAAGCCGGGCGTCTCAACGTCAGAAGCTAAAAATCAGCACATGGTTGAGGAAGCGCCTGTCGAGTTGGATGACGAGACTGCTACTACGCATCTTGAAATTGCGCATCAGTTTTTCGACATGGGGGATTTTGAAGGCGCAATTGACATGTGCCAGTTGGTCATCGAAAACCAATCGGCATCAGCCGTACAGCTAGAATCAGCAAACAAACTCAAGAGTAGCTGCGAATAGCCATTAGCCCATTTCAGCCCATGCCGCCTTGAGTTCAGGATTGCCCAACAGCTTCGCCTGAGCTTTCTTCTCCAGTCGGCTAATGTTCTGCGGCGATGTGTTCAGCATATGGGCAAGCTCTGCAACCTGCATGACCTCTGCACCGCCCAAACCAGTCCGTCGAGTAAGAATGAAGAAATCACGCTCACTTAGCGCGTTACGGATCAGTCCCACGATATAAGCTGTTTCGCTTTCCTCTTCCAGCTCAGCAACGAAGTCGTTGTTCTCGTCCGCTATGAAACCGTGCATGCCCGAATCCTCACCTTCTGAGGTGGGCAAGCTGTCCATAGACATAGCTCCGTTACCCTGTAAATAAGGTCGCAATCCCTCAAGGTCGAACATACTGATGCCAGCAGCATGGCAAACGTACTCATCGCTTGCGTTAGGCAAATCGGCATAGACCGCACGCACCCTGCCAAGCATCTTGTGACTACCTTCCGGCAGACGGATCAACTCCTGCTGTATCAGGCTACGAATGATGGTTTGCTTGATCCAAGTGACGGCATATGTGCTGAACTTCATACCCTTCTCAGGCGCATAAAGACTGATAGCTCGGGTGAGGCCCTGATAAGCGGCTGAGCGCACCTGATCGAAATCAACAGCGAAGCTGTGCTCGCGTGCGACCTTTTCGGCGAGCCCGGCATTGATCATCGCAAACGAGCCAGACAGACGATCAATCCGCTGGTGATGTTTGTGGAATGCCGACCAGCTAGCTAGAAGCTCGGTAACTGGCACGCCTGTAGACAAAGCAACCTTCGCAATGCGCTGTTGGCGCTCAAGAACAGAAAATCGGAAGTCGCGTTTAGCCTTGGCCGGCATGATCGCTTGGACATACCGATTAGCTCTAAAGCAGATAGCTGGCAGTTTGTTGGACAGCCAGAACTGATTACACAGATGCTGTACGGTGGGGCGACTTAGGTGCATTTCGTCAGCTACGTACATGACCAAATCACGACATGCGGCGCTCAGGTCGCTGCAACGGTCACGGAAGGCCTTCGTGGCTTTGGCCAGGATCATGTCGTATGGCACCAGCTGGGACAAACTTCGACGGAGCGAATCCAAAGCGCCGATGTAGAAAAGATCACGATCTTTTCCATCCAGAGAATCCATACCCGCCAAGGCTTCGCGTACAGTTGCAATGCGCTCTCGGGCGTATTTTGAGAAGACTTCACCTGGAATACTTCCGTGGCGAAACCAAAGCCCATCGACACGAACCAAGGCCACTGCTTTTTCGGCTTTGTTGTCCTTGGTGAATGCGGCTTCCATATCAGCTAGCAATTCTGCGACTACCTCGCGATCACACGCCAAAGCCTGTATTTGATCCAAGGTAAGCTGGAAAACCGTAAATCCAAATGACTGCTCTTGCTCCATAGTGAGCAGCAAACCTGGACGGGGAGCGGTTGGGAAGTCAGCAATAAAGTCTGGAATTGCAAACCCTACTTGAGCGCTGCTTTGAGAGATTGTTGCTTGATTAGTCATGGGTAGCTCCCCATCGATTTTGATTTGATGGAGTAATGATCCACCTCAAAATCGTGTGTCATCGGCAGCCGCCAAAAAAAACCACAGCCTGTATGTCTGCTCAAAAAACATACAACGCAGCTAAAGCTAGAGTGCGCTTGGTGGACAGCGAGTTATCCACCGATTAATGCAGAGAAACGGTGGATAACCTCATCAAATGACGCCTGGGGTTAGCGAGAGAATAAGACCGAGCGCCCGGACACGATCTAGCTTAACGGATGACTTTTGGATGAACCTCACCGCGTCTCCCATTGCCCGCGTAGCGATATCCTTGCGATCAAACTGTCGAGCGATCACAGTCAGAGTCAAGTACGCATGCAGTCGGGCCTCATCAGACTGATAGTCGTAGAATTCTTGCAGCATGGGGTAATGGCCATCCCCGACATTGATGGCCATTGCTATCAGCTTCCTGTCATCGGCTGACAGTTCACGTCCGTCTGCGTAAGCCTTACGAACAATCGCTCCCGCATCGTCTTTTAGACCCGCCATGGTGTAGCAGCTAGCTACATAGGCGAGCATAGAAAAATATCGAGGCCTTGACGATGCCTCCATAAGAGCGTCCCTAAGCGCAGCTGCACGCTCCAGATCACCTTCCTTCAGTAGCCCTGGTAGTTTCACGATCAGAGCCATTCCGTATTGCCCTTTATCAAGCGCATACAGGTCGTTCAGTACGTCGTTGGTTTGTTCTTCTGACAGCGAATTAGCATGGAGAGTTACTATGCTGGCCAGCACCTCAGACCGCAGCGCTTTGTCATGGATGGTCTGCGCCTCATTGATCCGGGCGGAACTAAAGCCATCCTGGTTCAGGATTGATCCGGCAGTAAGAGAGTGAGTTACTGCCTCACTCGGTACGAAACCATCCGCGTCGGCAGCTGACGCGCCAATAGCCGCGACCCCTAAAGCCAAGGTGGGTATTGAACCTTCATGGTTGTCGGTTCTTTCTGCCGAAGCGTCTGGATGCGGTGGTATGTCTTCTTTAACGTGCGGGGTGGCATCGAGGTCGTCCGGCAGGTCTTCACTTAGTTGCGGCTTCGAATCTTCTTTCGCTCCGTTCCCTTCTGATGGAGTAGCTGTTACCCCATCGGCGCCCTCCCCGCCTCGCTCAACCTCTGCTTCATTTGATGGTGCCTGCGAGGACGTTGAAGGCTCAACAGCACTTTGATCCGTAAGGTTGCGATTACTAACAACGCGTGCCGTCGATTCGGTGTACGACTTCTCTGCAAAAGCTTTCAGACACTCCTTAGTGATCGCGTCGGCACAAAAAGCGCCAGAGGGTTGTGCGAGCCATTCGGGGTTATTTGACGCACATCCGGCCATCACAACGGAGAAAGCTATGCAGGTCACAGCGAAAACTGTGCTAGCCGAAGGACTCATGGCTTCGGCTGAATAGGCGTTACAGTAGTGCCGGCCTCTGCCGCTAGCGCCAGGACGCGATCCGACAAGTGAGCATTGCTGGAACCCAGGAACCTAAAGACGTGTGTCGTTCGGCGTTGAAGGTTTTCGACAATTGCCTCGTCCGACAACGATGAATCCAGCAAGGTGAACGCTGTTGACGATTCTCTCGCATATTCAGATATGGCGAAGGAGCAAGGGTCATCCTCTATCGCAAACAAACACTGAGGGAGCCGCCTCGCAAAGACTATGTTGAGGCAGCTCTCGATATACGCTTGATCATCACACCCCCCCGCAAAAGCAACCTTGAGCTTGTCATTAGGACTCGACACGTCATTGATGAATTGGCCCAAAGCCTCTGCCAAATCGTTGCTGTATGAGCCGCTGGCTACCGAGAGGCCCGTCTGGTTCATCAGCTGAGAGTAGCGTTCTCTATTGGCAACAGCCTGCATGAATATGCCTGCATAGATGATGCGAGACTTCCTCTCTTGCCATCCAGAAGAGTCGTTCCCCAAGTATCCAATGCCATCAACCTCCAGGCGAAGAAGCTCTGCATCTTCGAGCTTCAACAAGTACGCCCTATAGTGCTCATCCACACCTCGAAGTCGTTCCGAATGGATGAAGTGAGCAAGGGACTGATAGCGCACCTGCCTGCCGCTCGCGGGGTCGATATACCCTGTGAAGGGCATAAGCTCGTATGGGTCAAACGTTCCTGGGCTCATTCCCGATCTCTATCGTGTGTAGCCAATGTCTGGCAGCAGCGCGCACGCCCTGCGGGTAAGCATTCGAGGCAGCTATCCATGAGCAGTAGTCCTTGGTAGTTGCTATCCGTGTAGAGTCTGCTCTGCCTCGTATTCTGCTCGCGCAATGCGCGTGCCACCGTTTTGCTTCCTCCACACTTAATAGTGCAGGTTCAAGGCGCCCTATTAGCCTGTCAGCAAGCGTGATAATTCGAGCATCGTTCGCGTCCCCAACGATTGCCGACCATTCGGACCGAGGGGAATTGTGGAGATTGCTCAGCAGCAAGCGATCCGGCTCAAGATATTCAGCGCCGAATAGATGGTAGTCAGGGTCTCCTTTCATTTCTGACGCCCCAGACACCTCCATCAAGGCGAGGCATATATCGCGTTGTGAATAGAGCAGGGTCGCGTTGTGTTTAATCGAAGCGGGGCTGATTCCGAGCCTTGATGCAGTAGCTGGATCAATTACGCCAAGAGGGCTGACGAAAGGGATTCTGTTGAGATTTACCCGAACAATAGGCCTGTCGGTCTGGGTGGAATCAGTCCTGATAAAACGAGAGACACAACCACCAGCATCTTCAACCAGCTCGCTGAGGTCACATTGCAGATCGACCATATAAACCATGTTGCTGTACTGGGGGTCTGTCGCCAACGTAAGGAAAACACCCCATTGATGCTCTGCCATGAGCAGTTCATGACAAACAAAAACCGGCCTGAGCGATGAAAGACTTTCGACCTGACCGCCCACAAGCCCACATAGCTCCGCAATACGAGCCGGTGATGCATAAGAAATAGCATGGGCCATCATTTTGGGGCTGGATTCGTGAATAGATCGCGCTAGCTCCAAGACGGTATCCGCTCTTGATCCACACCCCAGTACGGTATGAATGTAGTCACGTTTTCGCTGCTCGGCCCAAGCGGCTGGTAGCTCGATTGGCATAGTGGATGGCCGGAGCAAACCAATAGCGCGACACACCGTCAGCAGATCAAGGTAATAGGCGCCTTCCGGCAGTTCGGTATTGGGAAGAGTGCTGAGACAGCGATACAGGGCATAGCGGATGAAATGATCCAGAGCGGCTGTGTTGCCGATCCCTACATGCAGCGCCCCATGCATACCGAAAAGCGACTGCGCATTGCGCGACCATTCGTATTCTGTGACGCCATCGCTCAAGTTCAGATCGAAGCAATCGAGCAGTTCAACCACCTCGGGTTGGAATGCAACGTCTGGACGCAGGCTTATCTGCACGCCATAGCGGCTTTCTCCGTCCGCCCCGTAACAAAGCGAGTCAAAAGACACCAGCTGCCCCTGTGATGGAGAGCCGAGGAACTGCGCATCGTAGAAATGGATTGTAGGGGGCATGCTTGGCTTCGATGGATTCGACAGAGCCTGTTCAATATCCATGAAGAGTAGGTAACGTTTCCACCCAACCAGGGTGCAAACGCAACAGGTTGTGATTACTGGCAGCAATGCACTCGTTAAAATGCCTCTATCAATCCCCCCCCTAGGGCTCACGCTATGGGCACGCCTGACATTCACGTTGCTTTCGCGCTTCAAGGTGGCGTAGTGCATTTGTGCCTGGATTCGTTGGTGACAAAAAAGTCGCCAGCAGTCTCTCTATGCAGGGATCACGTCCTATCAACCCCAAGGGCGCCCGTTGAGCGACACGACCTGGGCAACATACAGAACTTTATAATCTGCAAGGGATGCGAATCCCGATTCAATCTGCTCGGTTACCGCAAACACTACGCGCCAAAACCTCCACGGAAAAAGCACAACCCTGCTCAACTTGCGCTTTTCTGACCCTTACTAAAGCGCGGGGAGTTGACCCCAACGAAAGCTGCTGGATCAAGCGCCGGATACTCAGGAACATCCTTACGGACAACCTCACCCCAGCGGTTGATTGCTTCAATCTGCTTGGCAGTTAAGCGCCATTGCTCTTGAAGACTAAGCAGCATCTTTTCTAGAAAATCACGCCGCTCAGGTTTTGTATGCTTGATCGCGAGGCGAAGCCAGTGCGCGGCGCCGATACAGCGCTCGACATTGCGAAATGAGTAGATCGTGTTTTCGGCTTTGGCTTTGGCCTGGAGCCGGCCAATGTAAAGACGAGATTCGTCGGAGAGGCCTCGTGGTGAAGCTAGCTCGCCCTGGCAATTGCGCAGTTTCTGGGTTGCATGCCCAGCGAATCCAGGCATGTGATCTAAGCGCATGACTAGATACAGAGCGCACATATCAGCCTCGACAGCTACCTTGGCCTTGGTTGCTTTTCGCTTATTTTTAGCGCCGGGATCAGCAGGCCCGTCATTCATATCAGGCTCGCCTGCCAGCACCATCAACATAGCCATCTTCGATAGGTCAATGACCTGCTCAGAAGGGGCACCAGCATGTTTTCTTGCACAGGCTGGACCGGCATAGGCGTCAGCCCCGTTCTCGTCATTTAAAATGATCACACGGCCACTGCGGAGGGGGCGATTGCAAAAAACGCAGTGGACCTCACCGGAGTCAACCCTGTCGATTCTGGAGTAAGTCCACTGGCTCATAGCTACTCCTTAACGGTGAGAAGCAATGTCGTCTTGCCATCTATCACCATGACCTTCGGCTTACCAACCTCGATCATGGACGTGTCGGAAAATGCAGCATTCTCGATCAATGGAACCATATTGGGCCCGCAGCTGAGAGCACCCTTTTCCTCTATGGACTTGAGATTAGATACCTGCCCAACCACCTCTACTTTGTATTGCCCTTCCCCTGCTTCCTCTACCTGACGCAGAGTCATAACCATGCCGGTTCTGTATTCTGCCTCCCGACAGATATCTTTCTTCCGGGCCTTGTCCTGAACGGCGACGGTATAACGGGCCGACTCCCGCAAATCGAGCGTTTGGCGCTCATCGCTTAGTTGGTAAGTGTAGCTTTCGGGTTCTTGGCTGCCTTGGGAAACGGCGACCTCAAGGGTTGCTGCGTTAGCGGAGCCGCCCGCTATCAGCAGGCAGAAGGCTATATTTCTCATTCCAGTTCCTATGAGCAATTAATAGTGCTCGCGAATGTTTGAGCAAGAATCCGCCCGACGTGCAGGTCTTTCCATTGCGCATCGGGCGTAGGATTGGCTGACACGCTCAGTACGCGTAGGTCAACCACATCGATTCCCACTGAATCACCACATGGTGGGAGCCCGTACCCTTCGTTCAGCGCCAAATACAGCAACTCGGGCTGCCCGTTTGGATAAACCGGCTCCATGAACGTGAACAAGCTTTCATACCGCGTCACGATATCGGCCAGAAGCTCATGTATGAGACAGGCAGGGAGTTCTACATAAAGACGGCGGTTGTCTAGCTTGATCACGCATGCATTCATTTGGTGGGCTGCACCTTAATCTCGGCAGTATGTTGGAGTTTGTTACCGAACGAGACTTTAACGGGCTGGCCTGAGTGATCCATAGCGAACGGTACAACTACGCGATCCAGATACACAGGTGGATTCGTTGAGCTTTGTAGATCGGACTCCAGCACGTACATGTGGTCGATCCCGATACAAGACGTGAAGTCCCACCCCTTAACAGCAGGCTCGCTGATTCGGACGTAATACCCTTCTGGGTAAGTGAAAAGCTCGCCTTGCTGTACTAGGCCATTCGTCTGGGTGCCCAGCATGTAGCTTCTGACTATTTGAAAATCTTTCGCAAGGACTCGACTACCAAGGTCTTGCGGAACGTTAAGACTGATGGTCTTGTCGTCCTGGCCAACCGCTGTCAGTTCTATACTGATGTTCAGATGGTCATGCCCCATGGGGATGATCCCCTTGGGTGTGTAGACCTCCCCTTCACGCCACCGGGCACCGCATGCAATTGCTTCTGTGGAGTAATGCTTGTCAGTGACCTGAACAGTGCCCGAGTGGACCTTCGATTCGTAGCTATACGACGTAACTGGGGGTTCCTGGGGAGCCGAAGCGCAGCCGGAAAGGATGGCAGCAGAGATTGCTGCCATGGTGAATTTTCGCATTAGATACCTGCCTATCCTCCCCTGCTCAGCCCCAAAGTCTGCATGACCTGATCGAAGTCCCTTCCGGTTACCGGGGCTTTCATTGTCACGACAGAGTGGCTGTCATGACCGCCAGCCAAAACTGGCCCCTTCCAAACTCGAATTATAGGAATTGAGGACTTCGGTCCAGGCATGCTTCGTATGCGGTTGATTAGGGTATGAGCTGACGTGTTCGGGACGAACCCGTCTTCAATAATAAGCAAACCCGACCTAGGGTCCAGGATGCAACTCAATAGGGGTGCAGTTTCTCTCACCGCCAAAGCGGCGTGCCCCAGCCCGCTGATGAGCAGAGAGTAACGAAAGGCGATTTCTGGGCATCGCGAGCCTACTACCACGATCATTTTATAAGCCTCACCGCCGCCCTCCATCATGAAGGGACATGAATTGGAGCATAACGAGTAAAAGCACTGACTTGACATGCACTCAGAGCGCCATTGCTCTCCAATAGAGTTATGCCGAGGGGGGTGCTATGGAAGAATCCAGCGGGTTATCGGGTATGGACAGCTGGCCAGTGCCAGTCCTTGTACAAACCCAAAACGAGAAATTAGTCCGACTGACGGGATTACCTAAGAGCCTAAAGCAGAGGGCCTGGGACGATATAAAAGCCAACAGCCCTACCCTAGCCAGCCTGCTTAAAGACGAATCCTTACGTGAGGTAGTAGAACATTTCAGCGCTGAAATATTCATTGAAGCTCACATCGCGCCCTGCCTCCCACCGGAATCATTGAAGGGTAGGAAGGCAAAAGCGCCGGAGTAAAAAGCAGACTTAGAACGGCCTCTCTTGGCTCTTATAGCCCGCATCGCGCTGAATCTGAGCCTTGAGTTGCAGGAACGCGGCTCGTTTAACGTCCGGCTCCAGGCTTACTGCCGGCCCGTCCGATACGGTGTAGAGCGGCGAGCTATCCAGGATAGGAGCGTCCACGGTTGAACATGCCGACACGGATGATTTCTTAGCTTCTATCTGGCTCAGCAGGTCGTCTAAAGAGCCACCAGCGGCGCCGTAAGCGCACACCAGCAGCTCTAAGCATTCATCTGTATCTCCGCCAGCAAGGTGAGGCTTGGAATCAACCAGGGCCAGCATTTTAGTGTATGCGCCTTGAATTTGATCAGGGGTTGGCTCGTGCTCTTTGAGCCACCCTCGCGCTCGTTCTGTATAGGTTTGGTCTTCATCACACATGTTGGCCTCTCCAGTTAAAGAATCAGCCAGTATTGAAAACCGAGCTACCCCTGTGTCATCGCAAAGGGGATAGTGAAAATATCTATTGGCAGCTGCTGACCTATAGCAAACAACATTTTTTCCGCGCATGCGCGGGTAATTATCCTCAAAACCATGATGCACGGGAGGTCAGTCATTTCATCTGTTTGACAGGCTTCGCAAGACGCAAGGCTTTGAAATACAAAGAAATATTTAGCTAGATTCGTGCGAACCAGAGTTGAGCGGCGCTTTCTGTGCAAAATCTGGCAAAGTTGCAGCATGAAGGTACGCTAGATTTCTCTCAGCGACGGGTTATTGAAGTGAGCAACCCGCGCATGCGCGGGTTTTCTACAAAGCTGGCAACGTAATCATCATGACCCTGCAACCACCTCCAGAATTCGAAACTGGCAGTCACTCAACCCAGCGTTAGAATCAAGCATGTCATTCAGCTGTAGGTTGATTCCAGGATAGACCGAAACCTTTTCTGCAACTGCCGAAAGCTCAATGTATTGCTCAGCCGACACTTCTTCAACGGTACATACAGGCATTCCATCAACCCGAATCTCTGAGAGCTGTCTGGCCAACGCTACGATGTTGAATTCAGACTGATTGCCTTGACTTGATTGCAATTTAGCCGGCAACGCCTTAATGAAATCATCATGCTGTGCCCATCTATCTTCTGGTTGGGAGTTGAAAGCTATTGCTATGGCCGATGAGGCAAATACTACAAAAATCAAAGAGCCTATAACTAATCTATTACGTCCTGTCATGGGATACCGTCTAAGTGTGGCAAGTTGAGTGGCGTAACGAGCGGCAACTCAGTAGCGTTGTGCTTGTTTTGCTAACGGAGTGTCGAAATTGCCGTGTCCTAAATGGTTATGTGCTGTGAGCTGTTTGCTACTTGCAGGCTGCGCTAGTGGCTGGATCGAGAACCCCAGTCCATCTACTCGAAACCTAGTGAATGACCTTCGCCTTGAAGGATTCGAATGCAAGGCCAGACTCACAGATATCGAGTGCACCCAGATCGAGCCGATGAGAAACAAGCAGCACTCTAAATGCGACTCCAGCAATGGCTGCGTGGAACAGCCGGATATCTTGATCTATAACCGCTACCGCATCGATCAGCCTGAGAATGGCATACCTACGCTAAAACACGATATTGTTGAGCGGATTGACGGGTAGCGGGCCGGTGATAGCTCGGTAACGCCCAATTGAATCAAGCATTCATAAGCGGGTTTAGCAACTCGCTTATTGAAGTATCAAGTGGCAAGTCATCGACAACGCGGCCTCTCGAAGGCAGTACGATAAGACGCTGAACAACCAAACGAACGTCCTCGTTGGATGGCTCAGTACACAAGCTAGCCATTTTCATTTGCAGGATTAGCGAGCAGTTTACTCCATAGCTGGTATGAAGAAATTTGAGGCTAGCCTGCTCAGACCCGTCTCGCACAAAGCACCCTTGATATGCCCCACCAAGACGCTTTGAAATAATGGAGAATAAAGGTTGGGCTACCGTACCTACCCAGCATGCAGCGCCCCGATGTTTTTGCTTGAGCGAAGCTAGTTGGTAACGGTACAAGCTTAGACGGGCAGCGAGCCGGCCCCCAGGCGTAACATTTGGCTTCCCTTCGATCCGAGCTATTCGAGCGCTCAACTCTTGGGCCTCTTTATTAAGCGCAATCAAGCTCCGCTCGTATGCGAATACGAAACTGTCGAGTTTCAAATATGCTTCCCCCAAGCGTTTGTTTAACGCCTGTTAAACTGCGGCGCCTTTAGCCCCGAAGGGTCTGCCAGCGCTCAATTTGAAGACTTGGCCGGGTCAATAACCATACGCTCTGCATCGGCCCAGTGATCTTTAGATATGCTGCCAGTAAGTATCGCGTAGCGCATCCCAACTGATGGTCTTTGCAGCTTCATGAGGTAAGTGGCGGCGCCAGCACACATTTTCTCGCCCTGGAGATAAGGGCGTTGGCGTTCTGAGTCTGTGCCGTCCTCTACGTCTTCATCTAGGTCCAGATGATCATCGTTTTGAAGGGTTTTATGGCAGGTAAATGTTTTGCGGTCGTTGGCCAATAGATCATCGAGAATGCCTTCCAAACGACCCGGACGTAGCTCAATTGCGCCTTCTTTCCGAAAGGGGCAATTCGAGCAAGGCTTACGGAGCTTGAAGTAACTGGCGAAAGAGTCTGTAGCGTCGTGCATGGAGCATGGCCTTGAATACGCAATGAACGAAGG
>Ga0209347_1005338_pt1 | contig 12321 bp, 10 predicted proteins | sample AutmiccommuBRH23_FD_187382 | JGI IMG/M metagenome (GOLD analysis project Ga0209347, IMG submission 187382) | Deep subsurface microbial communities from Mt. Terri, Switzerland - Autotrophic microbial communities BRH/23 (SPAdes) (version 2) | ecosystem: Environmental > Aquatic > Deep subsurface >...
TAGGGGCTAGGGGCTTGGGGCTAGGGGCTAGGGGCTAGGGGCTAGGGGCTAGGGAAAACCAGGGACCGGGGGAAGGGAACCAGGAAAAGCTTGGCAGACGATGCCGCCTTTCCTGGCCCCTGGCCCCTGGTCCCTGGCCCCTGAACCTCACAGCTTGATCTGGAAGCGGACTCCGTAGGTGCGCGGAGTGCTGAAGCTTCCCTTGGCCACGCCTTCCGCGGCGCCGCCCCAGTACTGGATGACCTCATCGGTCAGGTTGTAGCCATAGGCTTCGATGAACCAATCGTTGCGATAGTAACGGACGGTGGCGTCGAGAGTCGTGAACGCCTCGCGCTTGTCGTCGGTGTACCGGATGTCCTCGTCGGCGATCGCGAAGTTCATGTCGTCGGTGTGCTTGTCGACGTTCCAGATCGTGAGATAGGAGTCATCTTCCCAGTGAAGATTGATCCAGGGAACGATCGCGCCGCGGGCGCCGAGGTCGAATGCATGTTCGTACTTCAGGTTGAGCTTGAAAGGCGGTGACACGGCGAGCTCATTGCCCTTGAGGTTGACTCGGAGCAACTCGTTCTCCGGATCGACCGACTGCTCGTATTCGATTCCGAAATAAGCAACGGCGTCGTAGTTCCACTTGGTGATCCAGTCGTCGGTGATCTCGGTATCGAGCCACGCGCCGTATCCGGAGATCCTGCCGCCCGGATAAGGAGTCATGTCGAACTCGAGCTCGAAGCCCTGGATTCTGGCGCCGGGCACGTTCTGCGTGTAGTAGGCGATGATCGGAGCCGTGACCCAGCCGAAAACCGGCTGGCCGTTCTCGTCTAGAATCGGCTGCCCGTTCTCTTCCTGGAGAACTTCCCATCGGTCGGTCATCGCGATGGCGCCGACCGAGGCGTACTGCATGTCGGTGTAATCCGAGTAGAAATAGGCACCGGATAGATTGAGCATCCCCTCGAAGAGCCGGTTTTTGAAGCCCAGCTCGAGCGTGGTGACTTCCTCGGGGCCGAACTCGGTCCGGACGTTGATCTCCTCGTTGGTCCGGGGATTGGTCTGATGGAAGACGTCTCCGATCCCGCCCGACTTGAATCCGGTGGCGAGATACGTGTAGAGAAGCGAATCGTCATTCAGCTGGAAATCCAGCCCGATCCGCCAGTCGTTGTGATCCCACGATCCTTTGTTGTCGTTCGCACTGAACGTGGGGTACTTCGAGGGATCTTCGAAATAATCCGTCGGCAGTTCGTTGAGGGCGTTTCTCGCCCACCAGTCGGGGGCACAGCCGTTGTCATTGGTGCAGGTGTAAGTGCGGCCGCCCTTGTCTTCCTTCGTCTCGTCGCTGTGGCGCAGGCCGCCGGTGACGTGCCACCGCTTGTTGATCTCATAAGTACCCTGGGTGAAGACCGACCAGGCGTCGGTCGATCGATCCGGCTGCAGCCAGAAGGCTTTGTCGTTGATCGAGTTGTCGTAGAAGCCGCGCGTGGCGGTCTTCTCGTTGAAGACGTTCGCGCCGGCGATCCAGTCGAATCGTCCCGCTCCATGCGACTGCAGCTGCACCTCATGCGAGTACGAGTCGGATCCGGTTCCCGGAAGGAAGAACATCGCTCCGTCCCAGGCATTGAGGCTCTGTTCCATGTCCTGGGCTGACTCACGGCTCTGGTCTTCGGCGCCTGCCAGGTAGACGAACGTCAGGTCGTCCGAGATCTCCCAGTCGACCGTCGCTCGAAGGTAGCCGATGTCGAGCTTGAACATGCCGGGCACATTGACGACCGCCTGATACGTGTCGTCGGCCGGAAACAGCGTCGAGCAGTCGGCGAGCCCGATGGCCACGCCGTTTTCATCCCTCATCGGGCGTCCGCGCAGCTTTTCGCAATTGACCAGGTCGACTCCCCCGGCGCTGTCGTTCTTGTACTGCTGGTAGGCCACGGTGAACGACAGGTCTTCCCGCGGCTTCCACAGCGCGCTTGCCCGATAGGCCCACTCGCTCGCGTTGTTGTAGAAATCGCTTCGGTCGGCGCTGACGAGCTGACGGATGTCCGCTCCCCCTTCCACCCAGTCGATCCACCAGTTGGAGTGCTGGGTTCGCGAGGCGCAGCCCGGTCCTGTGCACTCGCCGAAGGATCCCGGCGCCACGGCGGGCGCGCTGCCGATCCGATCCCGGATGTAGCGCTGGTCGTACTGGTTCGGATCCCAGTAGCCGTTCAGATACGAGTCTCGGTCATGAAAACGGCCGGACACGCGGAAGGCGAAGGTCTCCGACATCGGAATGTTGAACATCGCCTGCAGTTCGCGGCTGTTGTAATTGCCGAACGAGAGGCTGACCGTGGAGTCGAACTCCTCCGTGTCGGGCTTCGCGGTGATGTCGGAAGAGTAGGTCAGCTCAGTGCAAGGGAGAAAATCATCAAACACGTGAGCAGGATCAGAATCCGTCGAGTCAAAAGGAGCCTCCTCTGTCTTCGGTCATTCATTTCTAATCGCCAACGAACGTCTGCATGGTGCGTGGAACGCCTGCAAAGCCATGGGACCGAGAAAAAGTGGTGAGGGGCGATGGGTGCCCTGAACCGTATTGTTGAATGAGAGACCTCTGCGGGGGCCCGATTCAAGTTCGCCACGCACCGGAGGGCGTGACGCGTTGACGATTCTACTCCGCTACAGGGGGGCCTGCCCGCTCTGGACAGGGGACCATCCGGTCTGCTGCCATTCCCGAAGCAACCCCTTTTTCACTCATCCCTCCGGCCGGCGCGCCCCTGAACGGTGCACACATGCCGTGGTGTCGGCCCTCACCCGCAGAGCGTGTCCAACAATACGTGCCCCTGATTGGACGCCCTATACCCTTCTGTCTGAGCGGAGGATTCAGCCATGCAAGTCACCGAGTTCCCAGGCCTCGCGGACCACGTGCGCACGTTGCCGGCCGGGGGCGCCGGGCGAGACCGTCAGCTGCACCGCCTCATTGATCTCTACGCGTCGGCCGAGGCCTCCGCAGCATTGCGATTCGCCGCTGCCCACCCCGAGGATGACCGAGCCCTCGACAAGGTGCTCCGGCTGGCCGACAGAGCTCTACGCGACGACCTGGCGAGACACGGCACACCGGCCGACGATGAAGCCTGCGATCAGTTGCGCGAAGCCGTGGCGTCGCCCTCCTTCCTGTTGCTGCTCGCAGGCGAGATCCGCAGTCTGCGGGAGATCGCCTCGTCGCTTCCGGAGACCGGCGCCTGCAACCTCGCGACCTCTCTCGAGCTGTGGACCTGGACGATGCAGTACTTCGTCTCTGGAGACGGGTCCCGGGGAGAGTGGGCCCTCCGAGCCGCCGACGAGCTGGCCGAAGTCCTCGCACCGCTTCTCGCATCGCGCTGTCTCATTCTCGAAGTCGCGGCCGCACTCGCGTCGGGCGCTCAGGCCGATGCCGAGCTGCGCCCCGACCTGTCGCGTATTTTTGCCGCCCGAGCTTCGGCAGCGGCCGGGGCCGCGTGCGCGGAGCTGGTCTTCGGGTACCGGCGCCACCTCGCATGGGATTCCGAAGGATGCCGAACCTGCTACGAAGGCGATGCGCTCGACGATCTCGAAGCATTCATGCCCGGCTTGGCGGTCGGGGCGCGGATGAGCTCCGACGTGATCGAAGCCGACGGCGTGCATCCCCCCAAGGCAGGGCCCTGCGCGCGCTTCGACGGCGTCGACCGATTCATGCAGCTCCGCAACCGGCTCGATGGATGCCTCACCGGAGCGCGGATCGCGAGAGACCGCGCGGCATCCGCGATGGCGCGCTTCATGGCCGATACGATCCTGGAAGGAAGAACTTGATGACTCTCGCGCGACTGGAAACCGGCGATCTGGAACTGATCGTCGACACTCTGAAGGACTTCACCGACCGGAACACTCCCCTCGGACGCCGCATGGCCTGGGACGAGAGCGACACCTGCCCCGCCGACGTGGTTCGGGCGATGCTCAGTCCCGAGGTCGGACTGCACCTGCCGTTTCTCCCGGCGGAGTACGGCGGCATGGGCGGAGGCGCCTACGACGTCTACCGCCTCTCGACCGAGTTCGCGCAGATCGACCTCGGCCTGGCCACCTCGATGCTGGCGATCGCACTCGGCACGGACCCGATTCGTGTCGGATGCACCGAGGCGCAGAAGGAGAGATGGCTCACCCGGATCGCTGCCGAGGGGCTGATCGTGGCCTACGCGGTGACCGAGCCGGAGGCGGGGTCGGAAGTCCAGAACGTGAAGACCCTGGCCCGCCCCATCGTCGACGGCGAAGGTAAGGTCACCCACTACTCCCTCAACGGCGTGAAGCAGTTCATCTCCAACGGCTCGATCGCCGACCTCTACACGGTTCTGGCGAAGGCGCCGGATGGCCCGTCCTTCTTCATCGTCGAGCGCGGCTCTTCCGGCCTCACCCCGGGCAAACACGAGGTCAAGCACGGCATCCGCCTTTCGGACACGGCCCAGGTCATCTTCGACGACGTGGTCGTACCGGCCGACCAGTTGATCGGCGGGAAGGAAGGGGAAGGACTCAAGCAGGCCAACGAGGTCTTCGGCTTCACCCGCCTCATGGTCGCCGCCTTCGGTCTCGGCACGGGGCTATCGGCGCTGACCAAAGCGATCGCTTATTCGAAACAGCGCCGCACGATGGGCACTCTGCTCTGCGAGAAGCAGGGATACACGCACAAGCTCCTCGTGCCGAACAGCGTCCGGCTTGCGGCGGCGAGGGCGTACATCGAGCACGTCGCCGATCTGCTCGACTCCGGCAACGCGGACCGGCAGGTGGAAGGCGCCATCGCGAAAATCGTCGCGACGGGTGCTGCGAACCTCGCTGCCGACGACGCGGTGCAGGCGCTCGGCGGCTACGGCTACTGCGTCGAGTTCGAAGTCGAGAAGATCCGCCGCGACGCGCGCATCCTGACTATTTACGAGGGGACGACCGAAATCCTGCAGAACATCGTCGGCCTCTACCGGATGCGGGAGAGCGTTCGCAGCAAGGGAGCCTTCTACGGCGAGATGGCCGACAAGGCCGAACCGTTCACCCATGCCGGCGGGCCGGCCGCGGCCAAGGCAGCCAGGTTCCTCACCACGGCGCTGGAGCTTCTCTTCCGCGAGAAGCTGGCGAAGCAGCAGCACATCCTGATGGAGTGCGCGACGGCGATCACCGAAGTCGAGACGGCGGTCGCGCTGGTCCTCGCGGCCGGCATCTCGGGCGATGCGCTCCTCGAGGCGCAGTCCCGCGTGTGGGCGGCCGACGCGGCAGTCTCCGTCCCGACTCGCCTCTTGAAACTCTTCAGCGCATCCAACGTGCTCAGCGCCGCTGCATTCGAGGAGCTCTGCGCCGCCGCGGATCTGCGGGGCGCGATGGCGCTTCAGGCGGGAAGTCTCGCCGATCAGGATTTCATCGCGCACGCCATCACCCTCGGAGCGGAGTAGCCGACGTCCAGCCGCAAAGATGACGACCGGCCGCCCCGAAAGGGGCGCGCCGAACACCTGTCGCCGATCCGTGCATTTTCCGCCACGGGAGCGTAACCGAGAGCCGTTGCGGCGGACCGAATTGCGTCCCTATACTCCCGCCATTCCTGCGTCAAACAAGATCACCGGCACCGCCGGAAATGGAGGGTGTGAATGAAGTACATGGCTGGGGCTGCGGCCCTCATCATCATGATTGTCGGCGGAATGCCGGCAGAGGCACAGATCGCCGATGTCGCCGTCTGGGGCTCCTGGGCCCAGTTCGGCAGCCAGGAGTTCGCCGATCCCGATTTCGACGTCGAGCTCGAGTTCGATGACGGCAGCGGCTTCGGCGTCAGCGCGAACTGGTTCTGGAACGAGAACTTCTCAACCGAGCTGTTCGCGATGGCTCTCGAGACGGACGCGGTCTTCCGCGTCGGCCTCGGCTCCCCGCTCGAGGACATCAATGTCGGGTCCATCGACCTGACGCCGATCATGCTGACCGGGCAGTACCACTTCGCTCCGCGCGGCCGAGTCGATCCATACGTCGGCGCGGGCCTGGCTTACGTGCTCGCCGACGACCTCGACGAGTTCGTTTCCGAGGACCTGGAAATCGAGCGCGTGACGATCGACGACGAGCTCACCTTCGTCCTGAATGCCGGACTCGGTGTCGCGTTCACTTCGTCGTTCGGATTGAATCTCGACCTTCGCTATCTTCCGCTCGAGCCGGCGTCTCAGACCGTCAGCGATCCCGAAGAGCTCGATCTCGAGATGAATCCCCTGATCGTCTCCGTCGGACTGCGCTACCGGTTCGGCTCCTGATCTCCGAGTCACACCAAACGAGGGAGCGCGGTACGCCGCGCTCCCTTTTCTGTTCGTTCCGGCACGTCCCTGGTCAGGCGGGTGGAGGGTACATCCGCTCGAAATCCGCCTCGCCGCGCAGCAGGGAGAGGTCGGTGTCGTGCCGCGCCCAGTTCGGATCGCGGAAGCCTGCGTCGTACGCTTTCTTGATCGCGCCGAGAGCTTCCGGTTTCTTGTTGAGACTGCAGAGCACACAGGCGACGTTGTACATGATCAGAGCGTCGTCCGGCCGGAGAGTCATCGCCAGCTTCACCTCGGCGAAGGCCTCCTCCGTGCGTCCCATGTAGGCGTAGTCGTTCGCGAGCAGCACTCTGGCCCGCGCGTCTTCCGGGACTTTCTTCAACTGCTCCTCGAACATCTCGATCTGCCGCTGCGTGTGGTTGAGGACTGCATCCTTCTTTCCGAGCGCCTTCAGGGCGTTGCTGATGGGAACCATGGCGTTGTAGTTATCACCGGAGTGCGCGATCGCATCATCCGCAATGTCGGCCAGCTCCTGGTACCGTCCCGCGGCGAACAACGCGCGGCCCAGGAGGTAGTACGCACCCTCGGCATCAGGCTTCTTTTCGATCGCTTCCCGGACGCGCGCGATCGATTCGTCATACTTGTCGTGAAGGAACGAGACCCAACTTTCCGCGATCCTAACCTCCGGCGCGGCATGACCGTGTGCAATCGCCTTCTCGGTCGCCGCGATCGCCCGGTCCGCCCACTTACGATCCCGCTGGAAGATGTAATAGTAGGCCGCGCAAACATTCGCGATCGCCGCATGAGCCAGGCCGAACTTCGGATCGAGGGAAACCGCGTTCTCGAACATCTGAAGGGCGAAGTCGAAATCCTGTCGCGAGAATCGCCGCGCGTACGTCCGTCCCCGCAGGTAGAGGTCGTACGCCTGGAGATCCTCGGTCGGCTTCGCCGCCAGCGCGTTCTCCTCCTGCGGAGACAGCGTGAACCGCAGCGCATCCGCGATGTTCCGGGCGATCTCGTCCTGTACCTCGAAGACGTCCTTCATCTCCCGGTCGTACCGCTCGGTCCAGAGCGGGAAATCGGTGCGCGTGTCGACCAGCTGCGCTCCGATTCGAAGCCGGTTACCGGCGCGACGAATGCTACCCGTGAGCACGTGTGTCGCGCCGAGCTGTTGCCCGATCTGCCCCGGTGTCACCGGCCTGTCGCGGTACGGCACGATCGTCGCCCGCGAAAAGATCTTCAATCCCTGAATCTTCGCGAGCTCGTTGATGATGTCCTCGGTCACCCCGTCGCGAAAGTACTCGTCCTCTTTCACGCCGCTGATGTTCTCGAAGTAAAGGACCGCGAGCGAGCGCTCAACCGCGGGCGTTCCGGGACTGCTCTGGGACTCCGCCGCCCGCTTTCCGCCCGAATCCAGGTCCCGCCTGAGCCGCAGGAGCGCGGTCTTCAGCTCGGTCGCGCTCTGATAGCGGAAGTTCCGGTCCTTTTCCAGGGCCTGCCCCAGAATCCGGCCGAGCTCCGGCGGGAGGACGGCGTTGGCCTGAGCGAGAGGGATCGGCTCCCGGTTCAGAATCGCTTCGAAAACGACGGCAGACGTCTCCCCCTGAAACGGCAGCACCCCTGTTCCCATCTGATAGAGGACGACTCCGAGCGAGAAGATGTCGGTGCGGGAATCGGTCAGATGACCGCGCGCCTGCTCGGGCGACATGTACGAGACGGTGCCGAGGGTCGTGCCGGCGGCCGTGAGCTCCTCGCGCACTGCGGTTCGGGCGTCGCCTTCCGCCGGACTTTTCAGCTGATCGATCTTCGCCAGCCCGAAGTCGAGGATCTTCGCCTGTCCCCGTGAGGTGATGAAGATGTTCGCCGGCTTCAGGTCCCGGTGCACGATTCCCTTCGAGTGCGCGGACTCGAGGGCGTCGGCGATCTGGATCCCGCAGTCGAGAAGCGTGCTCACTTCGGCCGGGCCGCGGCGCATCTTGTCCGCCAGAGTCTCTCCTTCGAGAAGCTCCATGACGATGAAATGTTCCGAGTCATGTTCGTCGATCGCGTGAATCGTGCAGATCCCCGGGTGGTTGAGCGCCGAAGCAGCGCGCGCTTCGCGCTGGAAGCGCTGAAGCGAAGGCGCATCCCTCGCCAGCTCCGGCGGCAGAAACTTGAGCGCGACGGCGCGGCCGAGAGTGGTGTCGTCGGCCGCGTAGACCACGCCCATCCCTCCGGTGCCGAGCTTTGCGGTGATTCGATAGTGCGAAATCGTGCTCCCTATCATCGGGCGGATATCCCTTTCCCGTACCCCGTCCTGGTTCCAGGGCGCGGCCTTCAGATCAAAGCTGGACGGTTGAGCGCTGAATCTACGCTGATCGGTAGACGAATGATAGATGCGCGCGGAATTCGTGCGCATGGCGAGCAAACAGGAAGCAACTCGCCCGCCTGTCGTCATATCCGAGTCAGCCGCGAGCCAGTTTCACGTCAGCGGAAGATCGCGAAACCATGTGACGAATCGCAGCCACCAGGCGGTCTGCGCCCCGGTGAACCAGAAGACATGCAACGTCACGAAGATGGCGAGCATCACCGGAAATGCAGCTCGCCCTCTTCCGCTAAACCGAACGAGACATTTGGAGCGGTTTCTGAGGGTATGCGCTCTCTGGGAGGCCCTTCGCCAGCCGTTTGCGCCGTGCGGTCGGGTGGCGGCGCCTCCGCCTGCGTTGGCTCGTCACTCCAACCACCCCTGGCGGCGTTCACTCCTCTTCGACGAACGCGCGGAGGCGCTCGAGTGTCTCGTCCCATTGAGACGACACCGCCTCGAGGTACGCCTTCGCTTCCATCACCCGCTCAGGCCGGAAGGCGAAGCGGCTCTCCCGCCCTACTCTCTGTCCGCGTAGAAGGCCGGCCCCTTCGAGCACGCGAAGGTGCTTGGTCACCGCCTGGCGTGTGATTGCCGAATCGGCCGAGAGTGCGGAGATCGATCGCGGTTCCCCGTCGCTCAATCGCGCGATCAGCGCGAGCCTCGTCGGATCTCCGAGAGCGGCGAAAACCGGCGACGGGTCGGATGTCGTCAGCATGAGATCAACCTTCGACATGGTGCCGGATGTTGGTCATCTGAATCTGCCACCCTTCCTCGTTGCTGCGAACGATGTCGGCCCGACGCTCGGCAGGGATGGCCTCGAACCCTGATTCCACGAGGTGGAGACGCGTACCGTCCTGAGTCGGCTCGAGCTCGAACTCGACGAGCGTGGACGGATCCCCGGGCTGAGGATTCGCGGGATCCTCCGGGTGGGTCCACGTGAACGCCAGCCTTCGTCTGCTCCGGTCGAGCTCCGTGGTGCGCGAAACCCAACGGTAGTGCTCGTACCCCACGTAGGTGATCTGCCCGGTCGTAATCTCCCCGACGGCGAATGGCCCGTCGAGCCGCACGCGGAACCACGCACCGAACTCACCCGGATCGGTGAGCGCTCGCCACACGCGCTCCACCGGGGCTTTCAACTCGATTGTCTTCTCAATGCGGTCCGCCATCTGCAACCTCCTGGTTGCATATACTAGCGGCTGTCCAGGCGGTGATGCAACCCTATTGGGTGCGACCCATCAGTTGGTCGAGGTCCCCGAAGATCGGGGAAAGACGCTCATCAAACGCGTCCCTGGAACGGTAATCTCTTCGTCACTCCCCGGATGAGCTCGTCGATTCAGAGGCGTATCATTCATCGCATCCCATGTCAGTGAGCGAATCAGAAACGCGCCTCCTTGTGGTCGAGGACGGAAAGCTGGACCAGAAACTCCTGGCCCTCCACCTCGGTCGCGCCGGCTACACCCCTCGCCTCGCTTCCGACGGGATCGAAGCGTGGGAACTGATCTCGAACGAGCCGTTCGATGTCGTTCTTCTCGACCGGTCGATCCCGGGCCTCGACGGCATCGCTCTTCTGCAGAGAATCAAAGCGCATCCTCGCCTTCGGATGCTGCCCGTCATCCTCCAGACCGCCTCGGTCGCCTCGGATGAGATTCTCGAAGGAATTCGCGCCGGCGCCTACTACTACCTCACCAAGCCGTACGACCCCGAGATGCTCCTCGAGATCGTCCGCGCAGCCGCCAGCGACTACGCCGAATACCGGGAGGTCCAGTCACGCCTGAGGCAGGGCCTGAAGACCCTCCGCCTCCTCGATCACGCCCAGTTCACCATTCGGACGATCGATGAGGCGAAGGCGGTGGGAGCCATTCTCGCCAACGTATGCCCCGATCCCTTCTCGGCGGTCATCGGACTGACCGAGCTTCTCCTCAACGCGGTCGAGCACGGGAATCTTGGGATCACCTACGAGGAGAAGAGCGAGCTGAAGGACCGCGAGGAATGGACCGCTGAGATCGAGCGGCGTCTGGCTCTGCCTGAGAACGCCCGCAAGCAGGTCACCATCCGGTACGCGCGCACCGGCGAGGAGTCGAAGTTCACCATCACGGACGAGGGTGAAGGATTCGACTGGCGCCGGTTCCTCGACATCGATCCATCCCGCGCCTTCGACACGCACGGCCGCGGCATCGCCGTAGCCTGCCGCTTCAGCTTCGACTCGCTCGAATACATCGATCCGGGGAACGAGGTAGTCGCGACGGTGCGGCCGAAAACCTGATCGGCCCGGACGCGATCATTTGCCGTGGAGAGCGAATCCACCAGGAAGACGGCGCGGGAATGGCTTTCATCCCACTATAGGCCTTCGAATCATCTCCCTCGCTATCGCTTCCCCATTCGCGTCGCGAGGCTCCTGAAGGTGACGGAGTAGCGAAGCGCCCCGGGAGCCCGGATGCTGTGCTCCCACTGGCTGCGAGCGGCTCCGCGAAGCAGATACGCCGATCGCGGTTCCACCGTCAGCGAGTAGCGGTTCCATCCCGCACCAGACTTCTGGCGCAAGCGGAATACGCAAGGCGCCAGCAGCGAGATGCCGACGACGTCGCCGAACACCGCTTTGTCACGGTGCCAGCCGATGGCGGCTCCGGCGGCATACTCGGTCACCAGAACGTGCGCGAGCGCCTCCGGCTCGATTCCGGCGAAGCGCGCGGCGCGATCGCGCAGGGGAAGGAGCAGAGCTGGAATCGTCTCCGCCTCCTCGAGCCTCTCCCCTTCGAACTCATATTTCCACCCGAAGGAGATCACGCGCCGCTTCCCGGTGTAGCCGTGGAACTCGAACTCCCTCAACGGCAACTGCGCGATCCCGGCAGCCAATACCTCCTCCTCGGCGGCTGAGACGATCTCCGCTTCAACGGAATCCTTCCGGGGGCTCCTGAGCTCGAGAATTCCTCATCCTGAACGGCGCCGCGCCTGACATCATCAACCTCCCCACCTCACCCGCAAAAAGAACGCCCGCGTGCAGTGGCAGGGGATTTGCGCTGCTCAGCCGGAGAACTGGCGATGAAACGCCCACTCTCAGAGTCCGTCGAGGAGTACGGCCGCGGGGTCGCGGGCGGGTTTCTCTTCAGCCTTCCCCTCCTCTACACCATGGAAGTCTGGTGGCACGGCTTCCTCGCCACGCCCCTCAAGCTCATCGCTTATCTCGCATTCACCTTCGTCCTCCTGCTCGGCTACAACCGGTTTGCCGGCATGCGTGAAGACGCCGGGTGGCTCGACGTCGTGATCGATTCGGTCGAAGAAATGGGGATCGGAGTCCTACTCTCTGCTCTGGTCCTTTACCTGATCGGCCAGATCGACGGGGAGATGACCCGCGGTGAGCTGATCGGAAAGATCGCGATCGAAACCGGGATGGTCGCCGTCGGCGTTTCGGTGGGCACGGCGCAGCTCGGAGGCGGAAATGGGGATGACCAGGACCAGGGTGCCGAGCCGAAGTCGGGAATGCAGAAGGATGGCGGAAAAGGGAAGCGTCGCCACGCTTCGGTTGCGGACATCTTCATCGGTTTCTGCGGCGCATTCCTGATCGCGGCCAACGTCGCCCCCACCGAGGAGATCATGATGATCGCCGCGGAGGCCAGCTCCGGAAGACTCGCAGCTCTCGCTCTGGTCTCCCTCGCAACGGCCACGGTCGTTCTGTTCTTCTCCGACTTCCGCGGCAGCGCGCGCTACTCCGTCGTCGAGAGCGGATGGAAACTTGCGGGC
>Ga0209347_1005341_pt1 | contig 12316 bp, 7 predicted proteins | sample AutmiccommuBRH23_FD_187382 | JGI IMG/M metagenome (GOLD analysis project Ga0209347, IMG submission 187382) | Deep subsurface microbial communities from Mt. Terri, Switzerland - Autotrophic microbial communities BRH/23 (SPAdes) (version 2) | ecosystem: Environmental > Aquatic > Deep subsurface >...
AACCTGGAAAGCCCCGGTCATAAAAACGTATCTCTCAAAAACGATACCTCAATTCAAACACCGCGGGGTGGAGCAGCCAGGTAGCTCGTCAGGCTCATAACCTGAAGGTCGTAGGTTCAAATCCTACTCCCGCAACCAAAAAACTACAAGATATCAAATAGATATAACCCGACGTAAAAAGTCGGGTTTTGTGCGTCGTATTCCATGTCAACGCCATGTCAACGTTTTGAGAGTCGACCCCCGCACGACAGCCGTAATCATCGATAATCACTCGCGCCCAGTGACAGCCGGTGACATTCGATGGTATGGAGCCAGACTGCCCGCAATCTTGTTTGCCACCCCCAGAGCAATCCTCTCGGTCCCCTTGGCAGCGCCGTTCAGCTTGTGCCATTAAGGGCACATGATCGAATTCCGCCAACTCCCTGATGACCATCCCGATCTCGCGTATTCGCCCATGCTGCGCGCAGCACTCTCGACCCTGCAATACGCGCACGAACACGGCTCGATCAGCCTCACCAAGACCAAGGCGTTCAAGCGGGTCTTCGTCCATTGGGCTGTCGAGCACTTCGGCTGGCCGGGCAAAAGCGCGGAAGAAATGTTCCGCTACAATAAAGTCATCAACGAATACGAGTTCCCGCCGCTCGAGGTGTTGCACTACCTGCTGATCTCCCTTCGCCTGGGGCGGCACTTCAAGGGCGAGTTCCGGCTGACCAAGCGGGGCGCCGAGTTGGCGCACGCCCCGGGCCGCCTGTTTGCCGAACTGATCCCACACTTCGTCCTGCGGATTGATCACGCTTCCTATGCGCGCTTCGATGATCGCCCCTTTGGGAAATGGGACGTCTGGATGAACGTCATCAATGTCGAGGCCGACCACGGCACGACCGAGGCCGCCTTGTTCGAAGCCTTCTACGGTGAGCCGAAGGATTGGCACACGGCCGGCTGGCGCGAGATGGCCGCGTTCTCCTGTTGCGTTCTCCTGCCCCTCGAATGGGCAGGGCTTTTGGTGGAGACCCGCGAGCACAGCCCGGGCAAGCATGTGTGCCATGTCTTCAAGACCCCGCTCTGGCGCAGTGCGCTGAAACTGGACACCGATGGCATGCTCAAGCCGATATCGGTCCAGTAGCATTTCCGGCTCAACCGCAGTGCAGACGTTCGGGCCGACCGCAGCATGTGTTGCGCCATCGACGTGGAGGGTGGAAAGCCGACTTGCGGCGGCGCGGCGTGGCAGCTGCGGCGTATCGGGGGAAAGCGGTCACTCAAAATGCACTCGACGAAGCGGGTGGATACTGCTCATCTCGGGGCGTGCAGCGGTCATTCGCTACGAGTGCAGCTGTGATATCAACTGTCCTAGTTTGATGATGGAAGATAGTGATTAACGTCTTAGTCTTGCTGGTAAGATGGGAGTGTCCTGAACTTTGTGTATCTGGCCCGGCCCATGCGGTTTCAGATACTCAAGCGTCGAAGCGCTCGCCGAACATTATGGCGAACTGGTTGCGGGCTGCAAACCATTCCCGAACGTTTCGGCCATCCTTTTCGAATTTGCGGATGGCGAGGTAGATCAGCTTGGTCGCGGCTTCGTCGGTCGGGAAGGAGCCCCGCGTCTTGATCGATTTCCGGATCACACGGTTCAAACTTTCTATAGCGTTGGTGGTGTAAATGATTTTCCGGATCGCCGGATCGAAGCCAAAGAACGGGATCACCTCCTGCCATGCTCGGCGCCAGGCCGGGGCGATGGACGCGTATTTTCCGGCCCATTTCTCCTCGAAAGCATTGAGCTCGGCCTCGGCCAGATCGGCGGTCGGGGCGCTGTAAATCCGGCGCAGGTCGGCGGCCACGATCTTGCGGTCCTTCCAGGAACAGAAGTTCAGGGAATGGCGTACCAGATGAACGATGCATGTCTGGACCATGGCGTCCGGGAAGGCGGCGGTGATGGCCTCAGGGAACCCCTTCAGCCCGTCCACGATGGCGATCAGAACATCCTGGACGCCCCGGTTCTTCATCTCGTTCATCACCGAGAGCCAGAATTTGGCGCCTTCATTCTCGGCGATCCAAAGACCGAGAACCTCGCGCTGGCCATCGCGGGTGACGCCGAGGGCGACGTAGACGGCCTTGTTCTTGACCGTCCGGCTGTCCGCATCACGAATCTTCACGCGTAGCGCGTCGAAGATCACAATGGGATACATCCGGTCCAGCGCGCGGCTTTGCCATTCCCGGACCTCGTCCAGTACCGCATCGGTGACGCGGCTGATCAGGTCGGGCGAGACCTTCAGGCCATAAAGATCGAGCAGGTGGGCCTGGATGTCCCGCACCGTCAGACCGGCGGCGTAGAGGCCGATGATCTTGTCATCCATCCCGTCGATCCGGGTTTGACCCTTCTTTACCAGTTCCGGCTCGAAGCTGCTGTCCCGGTCACGGGGGATCGCCACCGGCAATTCCCCGTCCTGGCCTTTAAGAATCTTAGTCGAGGTGCCGTTGCGCCGATTGGATTGGCGCGGCGGCGCGTCCTCGCCCTCTGCATAGCCAAGATGCGCAGTCAGCTCCGCACCCAGCATTCGCTCCATCAGTCGGATTTTCAGCTCTTTCATCAGCCCGGCATCGCCGAGCAGGTCTTCAGGGCGCTCCACGCCCTTCAGCAGTTCGTCCAGGATTTCTTTCGAGATGGTCATTCATGCTTCCTTTCGGTGAAGCATGAACCGGATCAGTCATACACAAAAGATCTGACACTCTCGGTAAGATCGGCTATGTCTCTGACATCGGTAGGGACCATTATGAACGATCTTGAAGCGATGGCCAGGCGCCTTTCCGATCGCATCTAGATACAGTACAAATTACAGTCCGGGTGGATGAATGCACATATCGAAACTGCAGCTTGTCAATTACCGAAACTTTGCCCGCGCTACGGTGAAGTTCGAAAAAGGCGTAAACACGATCATAGGCGAGAACGGGTCGGGCAAGACGAACCTGTTTCGCGCTATCCGGCTGCTGCTCGACGATAATCTGCTCCGCATGGCCCATCGTCTTGACGAACGCGACTTCCATCGCGGCATCGGCGAGTGGCGCGGGCACTGGATCATCATCAGCCTCGAGTTCACCGATGTCTCGCAGGACGAGACGATCCAGTCGTTGTTCCTGCATGGCGCCGGCAACATCACTGCCGCTACCGTCGACCGTGCGACTTACAATCTGATTTTTCGCCCAAAGGCTGCAATTCGGCAGAAGCTCGGCGAGCTTGCCGCCGGCGATCATGCCGGTCTAGCGGCGCTCCGCAGCGAGATGAGCCTCGCGGACTACGAGACGATCTTCACCGGCAAGAGCAGCGCCGATTTTTGCAACCCCTATGTATATCGATCACTGGTAGGTGACTTTGACGCGGTCATCTTTCCGACCGAGCTCACCTCGCCAGACATCGGCGGGATCGTCCCCGGCATGTTCTCGATAGCGAGAGAGATCGGCTTCACCTTCGTCCAGGCGCTCCGCGACGTCGTGGCCGAGTTCCAAAACAACCGCACCAATCCACTGCTGACGCTCCTCAAAGGCAAGAGCGGCGAGATCGACCCCACGGCCTTCGCCCCGATCAGTGCTTTGGTGTCCAACCTTAACAATGCGATAGAAGGTCTCGAAGATGTACGCGCGATACGCACAGATATTCGCGAGACTATCACCGATGCCGCTGGCGAAACCTATTCGCCGAAATCCCTGTCGATCCGGTCTGACCTTTCCGATGAAGCTGATCGCCTGTTCCAGTCTCTAAAGCTTTTTGTCGGCGAGTCAGAAGCCGGCTATGAGGGCGGGATCCATGAGCTGAGCCTCGGCGGCGCGAACCTCATCTACCTGACGCTTAAGCTCCTCGAATTCAAATATCAAAAGGTCAAGCAGACCTTCGCCAATTTCCTCGTCGTCGAAGAACCCGAGGCACACATCCACACCCATATCCAGAAGACTCTGTTCGATCGCCTGAAGTATGACGACACGCAAATCATCTACTCGACGCATTCGACCCACATTTCAGAAGTCAGCAACGTCGAAAACATCAATATCCTCGGGCGCGATAATAGCGTTTGCGAAGTCTTCCAGCCCGCCGCCGGCCTCGATCCCGGCCAGATCGGCAATATCCAGCGCTATCTAGACGCCGTACGCAGTAATTTGCTCTTCGCGAAGAGCGTGCTGCTGGTCGAAGGCGATGCCGAGGAGATCCTAGTCCCGATCCTGATAAAGCAGGTGTTCGGGCTCAGTCTGGATGAGCTCGGCATCAGCCTGATCAATATCCGCAGCACTGGCTTCGAGAATGTCGGGGTACTCTTCCACGACCTGCGCATCCGCAAGAATTGCGCGATCATCACTGACCTCGACCAGGCATTCGTCGACCTGACGCCTGATCCCCTCGACAGCGATGCCGAGATCAAGGCGAAAAAGAAGGCGCTTGGTTCGCAGACATCCGGCGCGGCCCGGTCCAGCCGGCTCAACACCTTCTGCCAAGGTAATGCCTGGCTGACTGCCCATTTCGCGCAGCACACCTTCGAGGTCGACTTCATCCTGGCTGGCAACAGTGCTGCCGTCGTATCGGTCCTCAACGACATCTACAGCGATGCCGGAACCATCGCCCAGGCCAAGGCTGACATTGAGTCCGGCGACATCGCCCGCTACGGCGCGCGTGTACTGACGATGGCGAATCATGTCGGCAAGGGTTGGTTCGCGATCATTCTCGGTAAGGCCATCACCCCAGATGTGCATCTTCCCAATTATCTGCTGTCCGCCCTGTTCAGCGCACACAGGCCGATCTCCGTCGAAACACTAGCGAGCATTTTCGAGCATCGGTTGAAGTGGCAGCTTAATTCTGGATCGGTTTTCCAGTCGCAAATCGACGCCATGCGAGATCATGTCGGACGCTTTCGTCGCGGCGAGATCGATTTCGACGCGGTCCGTGCCGAGATGCTCAAGGCGTTTCCCGGCGACGGGATCAACACCATCCTAGCGACGCTCTGATGTTCGTCTGGAATGCGGACGACCTGAATGCGGACCAGGTCAAGGCGATCGAGCAGCCCGGCAGCGTGTTCCTCACAGCTTGTCCCGGGAGCGGCAAGACCCGTACGCTGACCTACAAGATCGCGCGTGAGCTCTCTTTGCTCACCTCCGACAAGCAGCGTGTCGTCGCGATCACGTACACCCACCGCGCCGCCGATGAAATCCATGAGCGGATCGAACAGCTTGGGGTCGATACCAGCCAGCTCTGGATCGGCACGATCCATTCCTTCTGCCTCGAATGGATCTTGCGTCCCTACGCCATCTATCATCCCGAGCTGAAATATGGATTTCGGGTGATCAACGCGCATGACACCGAGCGCGCCCACGAACTGCTATGCAGCCAGCATGGTGTGGGTCTGAGCATCTTCGACTGCGGCCATTACTTCACGTCCACCGGCTATGTCGTCTCTTGTGCTGACTGGAAGCGCGCGAAGGTCGAGGTGCTGCTCCAGCAATATTGGGCAGATCTGCGCGCCAATCGACAGGTCGATTTCGAAAAGATCCTCGACTACGCCTATCAGCTGGTTCGCGATATTCCCTCGATCGGCATTCTGCTGGGATCGATCTTCGCGACTGTCCTAGTCGATGAATATCAGGACACGAAGGAGATTCAGTACGCGATACTCGGCGCCATCCTGAAGGCTTCGAAGGGGAAGGCGAAGGCCTTCATCGTCGGCGATCCCAATCAGGCGATATATGGCTCGCTCGGCGGCTATGCGATCACGCCTGCCGAATTCTCTGTGCTTAGCGGAATCAGTTTTACCGAGATGGACCTGTCGATGAACTACCGCTCGTCCAACCGCATCGTCACCTATTTCGAGAACTACAACCAGCACACCTCGAAGATCAGCGCAGGCGGAAAGTACAAGAGCTACTTGAGCGCGATCTCCTACGATTATGCGACGCATCGCACTGCGCTGGTGGACGAGATCGTACGGCTGATCCGCTACAACGTTGAGACCATGGGGATCGTCCCAAGCGAAGTTTGTATCGTTGGGCCGCAATGGCTGCCGCTTGCAGGCATGACGCGCCAGCTTGTTGCCGCGTTGCCGGATTACAGCTTTTCTGGCCCCGGAATGGTGCCCTTTGCCCGCGATATCGACAATTTCTGGTACAAGCTCTCGCGGATCATCCTGACGGAGGCTTCGCCGCAACTCTACATCCGACGCAGCCGCTGGGCCGGTGAGGTCATCGCTGCGCTCGACCTGGCCGGCATCAACACTGCTGCGATCACGAGAAAAAGCCTGCTCCGCGAGTCGAATGCCATCTCCTCTTCCGAAACCGACGGTCTGAAATTCCTGCTCGAATGCTTCGACGCACTTTTTGCTGCACTCGGTATCGATCGCACCAGCTCTCCCATGCTGGTCGAACATCATGATGCGTTCGTTGAAGGATCGCAGCGAAGGCTGGACAAGCTCGTCGCGGACGGTGCTACCGCGATCGCGGAGGTAGCCATGTTCCGGAAAGTCTTTGATGAGAAGACTGGGATTACCGTTTCAACGATCCACGGTGTGAAGGGTGCCGAATTCGAGACGGTGATCGCGTTCGGTCTGCTCGAAGGCATGGTCCCGCACTTTAAGGAGGACAACAAGATCGCGGCTGCACACAAGCTCCTCTATGTGATTTGTTCCCGGGCGAAGAAGAACTTGCACCTCATCTCGGAAGTAGGCCGGCGGCGGGGACATAACGACGTCTATCAGCCCACCGATATCCTGCTCGCGTGCAGCTTTGGTTATGACCAGATTCCCTGACCTGGCTTTGCTGCGGATGTCCGCCTCTGGGAGCGGCAGCAGCGCAGCATTAGCGGCTGGCGACTGTCCGCTCTGGGCCGTGTGTTACAACCAGAGACAATCAGCCTTGGTTTTTACGATCCCTGGCGACAATGATGCCTGCCTTCCCCAAGAAAAGAACAAGTGCGCCGCCGATCCAACCTGCGACAACCGAGTTGATGGCGATTGCAGTGCCCAACAACACCAGTCCCATGTTCCCAACCAAGAGCGTTAGAGCCATGGCACAAAAGATGGGCACGACCAACAGAAGTTGAACAAATAGTGAGTAGCTGCGGAACTTCTTCCAAATGGCGGAGGCGAGAGGTTTGGCGCGTTCGAACATTCGGTGACCTTCTAAAATTTTTTCTTTGATCGATCGTCCCGTTGCCGATCAGGAATTCTATCGACTATGATTACCCGATAAGGATCAGTTGCTGGCTTGAGACATAACTCTATGACGAAAGCTGATCGTGGATACCAAGGACTGATACTTACATGAGGGAAATTCGCCCTCAGAGCAACAACATTGCTGAACGATGCACGAATGGCCAGTCTGGTGAAGCTGCGCTGCAGCGCCGGTCACCTTGGCGAGCGGCCGCTCTGGGCCGGGCACGTCGAAATGGAGGCCTCAGCGTAAGGTGTAGCAAGCGGTCTGTTCGAAGTATCGCATCGCGGCCACAGCATCATTCAGTATCGGTCCGTCGGTTCAATCTCTTTTTCGGCCAAGTGGCTTCTCAGCGCTCCGCCGTTCGCCTTTTGAAATCTTCGCTTTTCCGGCACAGGTCGGATAGCGAACGCAGCCGAGAAACTTGCCGAAACTGCCGCTGCGTTCGACCAGCCAGCCATCTTTGCAGTCTGGGCAGGCCTGATGAATAGCGCCGCACCCGCAGCGCACTTCGCTCGTCCCTTCGCCATGCCGTGGCAGGGCCGTACTGCAGGACGGGCAGGCGGGCAACAGGTTTCCGCAATGCTGCACATGCTCGCAGCGATACCAGATGCGGCCATCCTGCCCGGTCACGCCCAGCAATCGCCCGCCGCATTCGCCGCAGACGTGAGCCTCGGGTTCAGCTCCGGGGGCTGTCGATATTCCGTAGGCGGGGTCTTTGCGAAGCTCAATCACAAAGGACGACGGTCGGGCATTCGAGGCAAGGATGGTCAGGGTATGTCGGGCCCGCGTCATCGCCACATACATGACGCGCCGCTCCTCTGCGTTCTGGAACGCCTCCTCTTCCGGCGAGACCAGAGATAAGAGTGGGTCGTCGACGATCTCTGACGGGAACCCCATGCGCCCGCTGTCGGCGTTCAGCAGGACGACGTGGTCGGCTTCCAGCCCCTTCGAGGCGTGGATGGTCTTGAAGTCGATTTTCAGCCGCGGGAAACGGCGCCGCAGACCTGACATGTCCGGCTCGTTGAAACGATAGCGGCCGAGGAGCAGTACCGTCACGGGCTTGGCATCGAGCTCCGTGGCGGCAGACAGGGCGGCAAGCAGCTCGTTCAGCTTCGCCTCATCCTCACCTTTGGACACAGAGACGACCCTGATCGCCGGTTCTGTGGCGGTTCCGGCCGGGACGATTTTCTTGTCGATCTGGGCGGGGTTCCGCAGAACGAAGGTTCGGGCGGCAAAGGCGATCTGGTCGACCGAACGGAAGGTGCGGCCGAGGTCGACGGTTCTGTGCACACCAGACTCGCCATCGAAGCGGCCCCCGAACTCTCGCCCGAAATGGCGCATCAAATGAATGTCGGACCCGGCGAAGCGGAAGATGGATTGCCAGTCGTCACCCACGGCAAAGACGCGCACATCCGGATGCTGGGCCTTCAGCGCCTTCACCAGCCGGGCCCGGCTTTGGGAGATGTCTTGGAATTCGTCGACTAGGATGTGGCGGAATGGACTGACGTAACGGCCAGTCTCGGCATAGCGCGCGGCGCGCAGGATCATGTCTTCGAAGTCGATCCTGCCCTCCAGTCGCTTCTGGTACTCATCGAAGACCGGCGCGAAGACGTCGAGGAACGCGCGGGCGCGTTTGCCCAGCTTCATCCGGTCGGACTTGGTCTCGCAATCCTGCAGGCTGTAGCCGCCGCTCTTGAACTTGCGCAGGAAAGTCCCGAGCAGCTTGGAAAAGTCATCAACCTGCTTCAGCTCGACAATCCGGTCATAGATCGTATCCACCGGGCGGGGTTTCAGGGTGACATGCGGCGCCAGCTTCTCGGCGAGGCCAGTCAGCAGGCGGCCCTCCTGCCGTTCATAGCTGTAGGTCTCGATCAGGATCGTCTGATGCTCGACGTGGACCTTCCGCTTCCAGTCCATGCCTGCCAGATATTCGTCGCGGTCCACGAAGGGTGCCGTGACCAGCCTTTCGCTGCCGTCCCGGGCCTTCTCGCGCCGCACGCCGAAATGCTCGATGTAGATGCCGCTTTCGGTCAGGCGGAAATCGGGCTGGTAATCTCGCCTGCCGATCTCGGAAACCTTGTGTTCGTAGAGGGGCTCGTATTCGTATTCGACGCCGTTTTCGTAAAGCCAGTTGGCGATCTGCAGCTCTTCGTAACTCTTGACCTTCTCGCCCTGCAACGTCCGCAGGTCTTGGGCTTCCATGTGGGTGTAGAAGTCGTGCTTGGTCTTGAAGTCCCATTCGGCCTTGGGCTCGACCAGAAAATGCGCAAAGAACCGGATGATCGCATTTGAGACCTCCGACAGCCGGTGGACCAGATCCTTCAAGATCTGTTTGATCAGGTTGGTGAAGGCCATGTCGTCTGTGGCATGATCGGCCAAGGCAGGCTTCGACCCTTCCACGATCCCGATGATGTCATAGGCAACCGCGTGGAAGGTCCGCGCGACGATAGGCACGCCGGATCGGGCCTCGACCCGTTCCGACATCTCCTCGGCCGCATTTTTCGCGAAGGCCAAAAGCAGGATTTCCTCGGGCTGCCGGATGCCTGCCTTGACCAGATAGGCGGCCTTAGCCGTGATGACACTGGTTTTCCCCGAGCCTGCACCGGCAAGGACAAGCGTCGCATCCTCATCGACGACGACCGAGAGCCGCTGCTCCGGCGTCAGCGGCATGCTTTCGATGGAGTCAAAGAAATCCTTCCATCGGTCCAGTTCCGCGGTGACAAAGGTGGCAATGGCATTGGCGCGTGCTGTTAGCGGGTCGGCTGCGAACTTCCGAACGGGCGCAATACGCGCAACGGCCTCGACACCGATGGCCTCGATATTCAGCTTCGAAAGGAGCGACGCCTCCAGATCACGGGCATCATCCAGCAGGGGCGCAATCCGACACGCGGCTGGATATCGGGAAGGTGCTGCCAGCGACAGCACCCCGGCGAGCATTCGATCCAGTCGCGCCGCTTCTTTATCGAGGGCCGCGAGATTGAAGCGGGTCCAAGCTACTGTGAGCTGCGCCGAAAACTCATGGGCTTCTCGGTGGCCCGCACCCTTCAGCACTACATCGCCAAGTTCTCCCGAGCGAATGATCAATGCGCTCCCGAGCATCCCCTTTCGAAGAGAAGGTGCGCCCGCCATCGACTGCAACGGCATGGCGGAAACCTGGCTGCGTCGTGTGATCCGAATGTGATCTACATCCAGCTCTAGGACGCGAGCGGACCTGCCGAGGGGATCAGCGAGGAAACCAAACAATGGGCGTTGTTGCAGTCGAATCAAAGAACTGGGCCTAGTAATTGTGCCTCTTTACCTTGTGCCGCAACCAGACTCGACTGCAACCATGATCGCTTGCCCGGCAGTTCCCTGTGTTTGACGGATGACGGTTAACACGCGGTGCGCTAAGCTGCGTTCATGACATTTGCGTTTTATGATCTTGAAACCACCGGCATCTCGCCCGCCTTCGACCAGCCCCTGCAATTCGCGGCTATTCTGACGGATGACGCATTCAGGGAAATCGAGCGGGTCAATCTGCGTTGCCGGATTGCGCCGCACATAATCCCGTCGCCTTGGGCGCTGGCGGTCACCGGCCTGCGCACGGCGCAGCTTGGCGATCCTGCCTTGCCGAGCCTTTTTGAGTTCACCCAAGAGATCGCGGCCTTGATCGAACGCTGGTCGCCCGCGACATGGACCGGATTCAACAGCATCCATTTCGACGAGGAGATGCTGCGCCAGGCGTTTTACCAGAACCTGCAGCCGGACATTTTCGCGACCCAGTTCAACGGCAACACGCGGCTGGATGTGCTCACATCGCTCTATGCGGTCTGGTATCGCCAGCCTGATCTGTTTGACTGGCCAGTCGATGAAACCGGCCGCGTGCGCTTCAAGCTCGACCTTTTGGCCCCACAGAACGGCTTCGTCGCCCACAACGCCCATGATGCCCTTGGCGATGTCGAAGCGACAATCCATCTCGCACGGCTGATCGCCCAGCGCGCGCCAGAGCTCTGGGCAGAGATCCTGTCCAACCGCGACAAGGCTGCGGTGCAGGCCCGGCTTGCCAGCTTCCAGCCCATGGCGCTGGTCGAGCGTTTTGGCGGCGGCCCGCCCCGCGCCACGATCGGCTGCTTTTGCGGCACGTCAGCCAGCTATGCCAATCAGGCCGCGTTTTTTGATCTGGATGCTGCCGACCCCGCTGATCTGCTGGCCGCCGATGATGCCACGATCTTCGCCGCGGTGGACGCAACGCCGAAGATCATCCGCTCTCTCGCCATCAACAAGTCGCCCGCGCTTCTCGCCGTGCCCAACCCGAGCCCCCTGCACATCCAGCGCGTAGAGGTTATCGCGCAGTCGCCCGATTTCAGAAGCCGCGTGGGCAATGCGTTGGCCGCGCGCTTCCCAGAGGATCCAGCAGCCCCACCGCCCCCGGTAGAAAAGCAGATCTTCGGCGGGTTCTACAGCCACGCAGACAAAGCCCTGCTGACCGAGTTCCAGCGCGGGGACTGGCGGCGGCGTCAGGAGATTACCGCGAGCCTCACCGACGCGCGTCTGCGCCAGCTGGGTCGACGCCTTGTCGCATCCCATGCGCCAGAACTGCTCTCCCCCGAGGAGCGCAGCCAATTCGATGCATGGCTTCGTGAACGTTGGTCTGCGCCCAATGCGCCGGACATCGAATGGACGGGCTTGGCGAAAGCGCAGGACGCTCTGGGTGAGTTGCGCGCAAAGGCAGGGGTTGATCAGGGATTGGTCGGCGAGATTGAAGTCTATCTGAAAAGTTTCGAGCCCTGAGTGTTTTCGCTCGACGGTAGCTTCCTAGGCAGCGCATGACCGTAAGCTGGAGGAGAGGCCCGAATTTCAGCATGTTCGAACAAGGCTGAAGTTGCGCCTTCAGGTTCCAACAGAATAAGTACGGGATATGCCACGCTCGGGCATAAGCAGACCCCCACGGCAGAGTGGAACAATCTGCTGTTTGAAGAATACAATTTCTGGAAGGACGACACTGCATGGCGAGGTTTAACCCACATCATGACAACAGCAAACTCTATCCCGCGATGCGCGAGTTTGCGGCGGAATGTCTGTTGCGCGATGGATCACTGTTGCAGCCTGGGCTAACGCTCTGGACGTCCGAGAACCTGGAAGAGCTTGATCGTTCATT
>Ga0209347_1005343_pt1 | contig 12314 bp, 5 predicted proteins | sample AutmiccommuBRH23_FD_187382 | JGI IMG/M metagenome (GOLD analysis project Ga0209347, IMG submission 187382) | Deep subsurface microbial communities from Mt. Terri, Switzerland - Autotrophic microbial communities BRH/23 (SPAdes) (version 2) | ecosystem: Environmental > Aquatic > Deep subsurface >...
TCTTTGAGTTGCTCCGGCGTGAGCGAGCGCATGACGGCTTTGATGCGGTCTTCCTCGTCGTTGTACCAGTGCATCGAAGCCTGTAGTTCGTATTTCGCGCCGAGCGCGGTATTGCCGTTGAGGTAGTTGATCGCCGCGTTGTAGTCGTCGGTGCCCCTGTTGAGCGCCCGGAGCAGCGTCCGCTCCAGCGAGCCGTTGCCCCGCTCGATCTGCCACTCGTAGCGCATGGCGTAACCCTGCGCCGCCGTCAGACCGCGCAGCGCGCCCGTCACGCCCCCTTCGTCAATTTTGTTAATGATCCCCGCGTCGAGTGACTTTGACAGATCTTCTAGCCGCCGGGTGAGACGCTCATAAACTTTCGTCCACGCGTCATTCAGGCTTTTCTCGAAGAATGCATCCGGAGTGCTCTGGGGCTTGACCCAGTCCAGAAAGCCTTTCTTGCTCTTTTCGACCTGCTTCTGAAACGCCTGTTTGTTCTTATCGAGTTCGTCCTGGTTCGCTTTGATGAAGCCTTCGAAGACCTTCGACAGTGGCATAGACCAGCTCTGCGCCGCCGCGTTAACGCCGTCCGCCACCGCCGAAAATCCGGTGGTCATGTTTTCGGCAGTCTGGTTGAGCGAGTTGGCCGTTTCGAACGCGCGTGTCTGCATTTCGCTGGCGGCGTTGAACACCCTTGCGGTCAGGTTGCCAGCGAGGCCACTCGGGCGAGTTGCCAAACTGCGTTGGACGTTCGCGGTGACTGTCTCAAGCTGGGTGGTTTGCATCATGCGGGCGTCATTCAACGCGGTAATCACCGAGGGCGCGGCGCCGTCCGCCATTGATTGCAGCGACTCGGGCGGCAGGTCGTCGGTTTCGGTCAGCATCGTGTGGAAGCGCTCGACGGAAATGGCGTAGTGAGGCAACGACTGTTCGAACGACGTGCTGACTGTCTGGACGGCGGTGCTGGCTTCGTGACGGGCTGCTGCCATCGTCTGCTGCGCTTCGACTTCCAGCGCCATTCGCGCAGTCTGCCGACGCACGTCCAACTGCTGGATGGTACTGCGGCGCATGCCGGCGATCACATCACGTGCGGCGCGCGTCTGCTTGCGCAAGCCGTCCAGCGCGGTGCTATGCGCGTCGGTGACGTTCTTCACACCTTCGGTGCCGATCTTGTCGGCATGCTGCTGCAAGGCCGGCTTAACGCTATTGCTAATGTCCGCTTGCACCTGCTTCGTGTTTTCGGTGAAGCTGCTCTGGTACTGGATCGTCGCCTCGGACAGCCTGCCCATCGCCTGATCGCCCAGCTTGGGCACGACTTTTTGCCACGCTTCCGCCATCGCGCCTGCTTTGCCGAACGCGAGTGTCACCGGGTAATTCGTGTTGAAGTTGATCTTCCAGTTTTCGATAGCGTCATAGGCTTCGAGCGATTTCATCTCGCCTTCGAGACCGGCGTCGCTCAGGATTTTGACATAGCCGCTGGAGAGGGTCGTCAGGATGGTCGTGATCTGCTGCGAGGCGGATTCGGCGTTGGCTTTGACCGTCTTCAGCCCGCTGCCGAGCGCTCTCCCCAGCGTGCGCTTCGCCTGATTAAACTGGCGCACGACTTCCTGATCGGCGCTTTCCGCCGCCGAGATGACATGGCTGGTGGCGGCATCGAATGACGACTGAAGCTGTGAATCAGCACCGATCAGGATGCCGGGGATTTGCGACGCGACCTGATCATATGCAGCGACCAGCGCGCGCACAGCGGCGTCTCCCTGCTGGACGAGCGCCTCGTGCATGGTTTCCGCGTCGCGCCGGGTTTCGCTGTATCGATCCGCCACCCGCGACAGGATGTGCCGCTGTTGTGCGCGCGCCTTCGCGTCGGGTGCGGGCGGCTTCTGTCTGGACGATTTGGCTTCGGGCGCTGGGGGCAGCTTGACGTGTAGGTCGCCGGGGTTAAGCGCGGCGGGTGACAGGAAAACGTTCGGCATTTCGGCAGGCGCAAGCGGGACGATCACGGGGAGATTCAGCGGCGCGGGTGCGACGATCTGGTCGATCAGGTCCGCGTTTTCCGGGTCGGCGGAGACAGCGCCACCACCCCGCGTATGCGGTGTTTGCACGGGCTGCACCAGCGGTATCCCGGCGGCAGGCATGCTTCCGTCGGGGCGCGCGGTGGACTGCCCACCTTCTCCCTGCTGCGGCTGACCGACCTTCGCGCCATCGTTCCCGGCCGCTTCCTTTGGACCAACCGACCTATTCCGCGGGTTGGCGTAGGACATATTGGGCTGCTGCAGGTTGAGGCGCAGCGCATTCGGGATCGTCGTCGTCGGCTGCGCCGGGGTCGCATTCAGCGACGGGTCAATCGACCTATTGGGCTGGTTAACGTAGGAAGCATTCGGCTGCGCGGACGTGCCGTTCAGCGATGAGTCAATCGACTGATTTGGCTCGTCCGGGTAAGACATGCCCAGCGACGGGTCAATCGACTGTAGCGACTGGTCCGCGGCCGAGGCGCTGAACTGAGAGGCAGAAGTGTAGGTGATTGCCGGGGCCGGGGCATAGCCAATTGACGGCGTGGACGACATCTGCTGCGAGTAGAAGTTTTGTGCCGCCAGATTCCCCACTTGGCTTATCTGAGGCTGTGCGGACTCGCCGTATGCACTCTTATCCGGTTCGTCGGCATACGACACAGCAGCGCTGCTTTGCTGCGTGGGTTCGTACGACTGAAGCGGCTCGGGGTCGGTCATCGGATCCTGCCGGCCTAATCCTGCAAGGCTTTGTAATACTGTTGGAACACGTCACGAGTCGCGAGCTTGCCCATTTTCTGCAGCTCGCGGGCAACCGCTGTGACGATCATCTCCATCGACACCGGGTGATGGGCGTCGGCGGCGAGGAAGGCAGCGCTGAGGGCGGCGTTGCGGATGTGCCCCCCGCTGATCTCGAACTGGCGTGCCAGAAACGCAAAATCGAGTTCCGGCGAAAGCGGCGTCTGGGCGGGAAAAACGCTGCGCCAGATCTGCTCGCGCATCCGGGCGTCCGGTTGCTTGAACTCGACGGTGTGGTGAAGGCGGCGCGCGAAGGCCTCGTCCATATTGCCGTGCAGGTTGGTAGCTAAAATGGCGATGCCGTCGTACTCCTCCATCTTTTGTAGCAGGTACGCGACCTCAATGTTGGCGTAGCGGTCGCGCGCGTCCTTCACTTCAGACCGCTTGCCGAAGAGCGCGTCCGCCTCGTCGAAAAACAGGATGGCGTTACTGGCTTCGGCGGCGTTGAAGATGCGGCTCAGGTTCTGCTCGGTTTCGCCGATGTACTTACTAACCACCGTCGACAGATCGATTTGGTACAGGTCGAGTCCCAACGCGCGCGCCAGAATCCCGGCGACCATTGTCTTGCCCGTGCCGCTCGGTCCGTAGAACAGTGCCGTTACACCCTTGCCGGAACTGAGCTTGGCGTCAAAGCCCCACTGCGAATAGACGACGTGGCGGTGACTGACAGAGAGGTACAACTCGTGAAGCTGGCGCGCGCACAGTGGCGAGAGGACCGCATCCGACCAGCTATGCTTTGGCTCAATCTTGCGTGCCAGCTCACGTAGCGCCTGATTGGAGCACCAGCGCGCCGCTTGATGGAGATCATCCTCCACAAGCTGCTGCGCATCGGGCGGGCGCGTCTGAAGCGTGGCCGCAAGTTGCAGCGCGGCACTCCTGATCTGCCCATCCGTCAGGGTGAATTTGTTCGCCACGCTGGAAAAGGAAAGGCCGGCTTCCTGCGGGAAATCGACGAAATGCTGCTGCCAAAGTGAAAGCCGCTGATCATAGTCCGGCACGGGAAGTTCAAAAATATGCGTTGGCGTGTGCGTATTGATCTGAAACAGTGGGCGCACCTGCCCCCAGAATATCGGAATGCCCATATGGGATAAATCGGGCATGGATTCTTTTTCGGCGTGCAGATAGACCGCCCCGCCGCGCAGAATGGCCTCGCGGCGGACGCGGGCAAGCTGCGTTTCTACGTCTTGGCCGTTCCGGCAGGCGGCGTCCCAGTCGACGGCGATCAGATTCCAGCCTTGGCGCGCGCACAGCGCCGCCGCAAGCCGCCGCTTGCCGACTCCGTTCGCGCCATGCAGACAGATCATGCCGGGCTGCTTGCCGAGCGCACCAGCCGCGCGCTCCAGTCGCTGGAGCAGGTCGCGGCTAAAGGGCATTGCCCACAGGTCGCCCCCCGGCTCGACAGGTTCGGTGAAGGAGCTGATCTGCTCGTCAAGCACCTCTTGGCGCAGCAGGTAGGCGACGACGCGCGCGTCGATCTTTAGCGCGTGGGCCAGTAGTGGCGCGGCGGGACTGGATGGGGGCGGTGTGAGCGCCAGCAAGTGATACTCCCGCAGCGGCCGATCCCGGTAGAGGCAGCGTTGTATGCTGAGGCGGTCTTCGAACTCCTCGCGTAGCAGCTTGAGCGCCAGATCGACGGTCGGGGCTTTGCGCGTCACGTCGTTCTGAACGTAGGCGTAGAAGATTTCGAAGCGTGAATCGAGCGCCGGAGCGAGCGCGATCAGCAGAAGGTCGCGCTCGATCTGCGTCAACCCGAACAGCGCTGCTATTTGGGCGAGCGGACCGGTTGTGTCATAACGCTCAGAAGCGGCAAGCAGGTCGATCTGGTCGCTGAGCGAGCGTAGCGAAGGCGACGACGGATCGGCAGTCTGGAACAGCGCGTCTACATACTCGTCGGAGATGAACATGCCGCGAAAATCGTGCTCGACCAACTGGTGACGCGCGCGCAGGCGCAGGACTTCGCGCTGAAGCATCAATTCTAGCCGGTGCAGCGCGGCGCGCAGGTGGGGATACAGCGAGACGTGTTCGGAAACCGTGCCGTTGGTCGTCATGGGAGCAGCAGCCTGACGCTTAGCGAGTCGTCCCACGGATAGGGATACTCGTCGCGGTGCAAGCCGGTCAGGCGCAGCATCGGCGACAGCGGTACCTCAGCGAGCGCCACGTCGATGCGCCCCGGTCGGCGCACAATCTGACCGCCGCCGAGAATGTTCCTGTGAAGGTAGGCAGGACTGCTCCAGCCAAAGCCGATCAGACGGCGGGCGAAGTTGCGCAGCACGGCTTGCGACAGTGGCATGAGTGCCCGGTTGTGCTCGTCGCTTAGCCCCGTCGCCGTTGGTAGCCGCAGAAATTCCACGTCTGGCTGCGGGGATCTGTAGAAGCGGGCAAAGGTTGCGCCGGGTTCCGCGGCGGGCACGGGATCGCCGGGCTGCCAGACGTATAGAGCAGGCTCAAGCGTCTGGGCGAGCTGGGCCAGCGTCACGTCGGGTTGTTCCGTCAGCGCCAGCCAGTAATCCATGCGCATGTCGTGGATGAGTGTGGCACCGTCAACCTCGCTGAGCGCCAGATGCGTCCCAGTGATGTAGCGCGAGGCGCGCAGTCGTTCGCGGAAGGCGGCCAGCAGGTTTTCGGCAGGTGGCGCGCCGCCGAAGGCAGGCGGCTCGTCCAACCCCAGCGCGAGCAGGAAAGCCGGGTCGCTGCTGTTCTGCGCGGCATGGGGGCCGCCAAGGCATTGCAGCGCGATCAGCGCAAGCCACAGGCGCGCCGCTTCTGGCGTGGGCGCGTGTTCCTCAAGCAGTTCGGGCAGCTTGAGGTCGAGTATGACGGGTAGCAGCAGGAACAGTCCGGCGCACGGCGAGGTAAAGATGTCGGGCGCGGCTTGCGTGCTCTCCGATTTCGGCAGTCGGATGACCGCGCGGGCCATCTTTTCCAGCCACGCGCTGCCACGCGCTGCGCGGGCGATGGCGGGGAGAAATGCCGCGCACATCTCCCGCCGCGCGGCAGGAACGCTGGTGAAGTCGCCGGCGGCGAAGCGTTTGAAGTCGAGGCTGTCCAGCGGCGCGCCCTCGATGAAATCTAGGAACGCCAGCCAAGCTTCGATACTGCCAGCGGCGTCCGCCTGCTCGGAACTGGGGCGCTGTGACCAGCTATCCCCAATGCGGCCGGTCCACAGCCGGAGAAGGGTCTTGCCGTTCGCCCAGAGCGTCGACTTATCGCCCGCCTCTGACCAATGCGCGACCAGCCATTCGATTTCGGCGGCTCGTACGCTGCCAAATGTCAGGTCGCCGGTGCACGTCAGCCAGATTTGTTTGGCGTCGAGGTCGGATAGCAGGTTCAATACCGACGGCCAGCGCCCGGTTTGGTGCAGGATAGCGATCACGCCACGCGCCGTTTCCGCGCCATCGCGGACAATGGCTTCGCGGAGTAGCTGCGGCAGGGGCAGACTGCGCAAACCCGTGAACGCTCCGTACTCCCAGCGATCCCCGGCGCTGCCGTTCAGCGTATCGCGAATGAACTGGGCGGCGAAGGCGGCGCGACTAGGGAAGTAGCGGACGTTTTCGCCGTCGGGTGGCACGGACGTGATTTGTACAAGGCGGCGGCTCACCTGGCGACTAATCAGTTCCGCCAGTGACGCGCTCTCAAGCTGCCCGTTGTCGAGCGTCAGGCTCGTCTCCAGCGAGTTGATTAACCAGACGCCTTCCTGCTGTTCAAGAACAGGCGTAAAGCTGGCCTCCAGCGCCGGGATCAGCCTGCCATCCAGCAGGTTATCAAGCTGGTGGCGCTGCGCTTCCGGCTGCGGGTGGTCGCGCGGAACGCGGTACACGCGCCGCCAATGATGCACTACGAATTGACTGCGCTCGCTCATACTGCGCCCTGATCTCCGGATAAATCTCGTTGCGTTCCGCGCACCTACACGAATTCCAGTCGAATTTCCGTTGGCTCCGCGCCGCCGTTTTGCAGCTCGCAGCGCACCGTAACCACCTGCACCGTTTCCGCCACCGAGCGCAGGCTGAGCGTGGCGCGCCCTTTTTCCAGCGTGACCAGCCCGGCGCGCGTCGACAGCTTGCCGCGCGTGGTCGTGACAAGCACCATGTCGTCGGCTTTGGTGAGCACTTTGCCTTTATCGTTCTGAAGCATGATCGTCAGGGTGGCGCTGTCTTCGCCGTTACCTTCCAGCTCGTCGCGGTCGCTGACCATAACCAGCTTCGGCTGCTCGACAAGCCGGTTTTTTGTGACACGCATCTTGAGACGCGCCTGCATGTCCGGCAGTGTTGCCTTGAGGACGGCAAGATTCGCGCCATCATGGTCGGTTACTTTCTGCAGAGTCGTTTCGTCGTCAGCGTAGAGGGTGATGATGTCGACCTCGTCGATCTCGACCAGCTTGTTCTCCACTGCGTCGAAGTGACGATGCCGACCAACGGGCAAGCCCGTCACCTTGTCGTACACGATATAGCTCAGATCCGGTTCTCCCGTGCTGGTTGGCCTCACCATTGCATCTCGCTCCTACAAATCCTCAAAGAAAACAATCCCGTCTGCCCACGCCGAAGCGTCCTGAACGCTGCGCAGGCGAAAGGTGATCGTGCGCGCCGCGCCGGTATACATACCCGGCAGCAAATTGCTGGACGAGCCGTCCGCGCCGAGATGCGCGCCGCCAAAGGAATAGGCACCCGGCGTGCGCGCGCCGTCCACCGCAGAAATGTCTGCGAAAAAACCATCGCCGTTGTCGAAGTCGGCACGCGGGTCCATCGCGCGCAGGTAGATCATGGCGACGACCCGCATGGTGCTGCCCAGATCAACCGAAATCGTTTCCGTGCTATCGTCGGCATGCAATCGAACGGTACGCACGTTGTTCAACATGCCGTTGGGGTGATGGTGCAGGGTGGTCATGCCGCCGTCGGTCAGATCGTTTTTCTGCGTCAGGGTGAGCAGGCGTGGGTCGTCTGCCGCGATCACCAGGCGCGCGCCGCTGTCGCCATTCACGCCCGTTTCCGTCGAGAGGGCGATCTCGACCATCCCCTTGCTAGTGGTCGTCGCGCCCGGGTGCGTGTGCAGGGTCGTGTCGCCGCCGTCCGTCAGGTCGATTAACTGCCCGGCACTCAGGGTAGCTGCCGCTTCGCCATGCAGGCGGATCGAAGGCGAACTGATGTCGTCGGTTGAATCGAGCACCTCGAAGACCACGCGGTCGTTGTCGTCCGGCTCGATGAACTGGAGTGTTTCGCCGTCGACGCGCAGCGCCCAGTCGGCGTCTGCCTGTCCCGGCTTCTGAAGCTGCAGCTGCCCACCGTCAATCTTGAGGTTGTGTGAGTTGGCAACCGTGAGGTCACCGTCGACGGTCGTGTTGCCGTTGATGTTGGTCGTGCCGTCGTCCTGCACGGTGAAGCGGTCTTCCTCATCCTCGGAGACGATGGCGAAGCGATTTTCCCCGTCGCTGTCGTCGCCAATCTTGACCCGCAAGTCGCTGCCGGCGACGGCCTCACTGGCGACGCGCTGGACATGGAACAGCCCCTCTTCCAAGCCGTCTTCCAGTCGGAAGTCGATCATGCCGCCATCGACATGCACATCGTCCTTGGCCGTGATGTCGCGCTCGACTTGCAGCGAGCCTTCCAGCCCAACGGCAACGCCCGCGTCCGTGTCGGCCATTGGCAAGGCGGTGTAGCGATCGCGGATGGTGAGAGCCGCAGCGGGCGCAAAAAGATCCGCGCCGACCAGCCCGGCATACTGCCGTCCGAGCGTCAGGCGACCGGCTGCGGCTTCGACGAACTGGCCGCCATCCCAGCGCACTTCGCCGAGCGGGATAAGCCAGAAGTCCATGTCGTCCTGCGGCAGTTCCTGATACGGGACGGACAGGTCGGACGGGATGCGGAGGTCGGGGTTGGTCACGCCCGTCTCGTCGCCATCGACCACCACCGCGGTCGGCTGTGGGTCGTCCGGCTCGACGTAGATGCGGAAGGATTCGACGGTTCGGTTGAAAGCATCGTCTTCGCAGTTAAAGGCGCTGTTGTCCCGGTTGGCGTTCTCTTCCTCGTAGCCGATCCACACGCTGTAGTGGTTCGCCGCACCAAAGCGTAGAAACAGAGCCGGGTCTAGCGCGATGGGACGGAAAACGATGATCTCGCGTCCATAGCCGTCCACCGCCACGCCCGGTAGGATGATCACTTCGCGCGCATCTCCGCCGCCTTCGACTTCGCGCTCGACCAGCTCCAGCCCGACCACGATGCCCCACAGGTGCGGGCCAAGGTTGTGGCGGCGGCGCATGTCGCGCTGGTAATTCTGCGCGTCGATAAAGTCCTGCGCACCCAAGTGCTGTCGCTGGTAGTAATTCAGGCGCTCCACGCTGTTGGAAGTCATTCGCAGTACTCCGTACTCTCTGTCTTATCGGTTCAGCAGGGCTGCGATTTGTTCTTCAAGCCGGGAGATGCGCGCGTTCGCCTGGTCCAGTTCCTCGCGAAGGCGTTCACGCTCGACGGTCTGGCTCATGCCAACCACGCGGTTCTCGTTGTCCACGTACAGGCGCACCGGCTGGTCGGCGCGGACGCTCGGAGTCGCCAGATTGCGCAGGAAGGCTTCGGCGGGCGACCAGTTGGCGCGCTGGACGTTGGTTTCTACCCCGCTCAGACGCTCACGAGCGTTATCGACGTTCAATCCGGTCAAGCCGCTGAGGTGAATGCCCGCGGCCCCCTCTGCGCGGCGCTCGACGCGATCCGCCATGACCGTTGCGCGTTCGCCGAAGACACCGCCGACGTCCATACTGCGCAGCACATTCGCCACCACGCCGGCCACCGGCGATGCGTTCGACGCGCCCATGAAACTGGCGGCCATCGTTGTGGAGCGAAAATTGTTACTAATGACCTCGCCGTCACGGTTAGGAAACTCGAACATCTGACAGCACAAGTCGCGCAGCAGTACCGACAGCACAGCCGAAACGGCGTTGTGCGCAGTCAGCACGTACTGGCGCGGCTCGTGGCAGACGCGGATCACGCGCCCGTCGCGCACCGTGACGCACGCCAGCAAGAGCCGGTCTTCGCAGACTTCCGACGGGCACTTCGGCAAGACTTCGTAGCACACGCAGTTGATGAGCAGGTTCATCAACAACTCGACCGTATCCATGAGCGCCTGCTGCATCTGGCTGATGAAGGCGTCGAAATTGTTGTCACTGCTCGGTGCGGAGGGACAGTGGATCGCGTTTAGCTGTGTGATTAGTTCGCACCGGGTCAGCGTGTCATGCATCAGGTGAACGCGGATGCTGTCCAGCAGGCGGCAGAAACGGCGCTCGATCTCAAAGCGGTTGGCGAAGGCATTGTCGCCGCTCACCAAATTGACGATAGCGATCAACTCCTGTGCGAAGCTCGTCAGGTCGGTGAAGCATGCCACCAGGCATTCCAGCGGGAGGTGGATGCCAAGCTTGGTCAGCGTTTCCAGAAAAAACTGTACCAGTTCATTCTCGCCCTCGGTGCTCGGCTCGGTCGGCAGGCAGATCACGCCCAGCTCGAAGCCTTCGATGATGCGCTGCGGCTCGCAGGTCCGCGCGTTGCGCGGCATGGTCGCGGTTGCATAGCCGCCATTGCTGCCGCAGGTGCAGTTCTTACCCTGCTTGCCACAACCACACTTGCCGTTAGTCTGCGAGATCAACGCGGTCGTTGGCCTACCAAGCTGCTCGCGATAGCGGATGGTGATGCACCAGTCCTGCTCAAGGTCATCGCAGTTGCGCGCAGTGGGCGTTCGCCAGGGGTCGCACTTTTTCTTTTCGACCTTTCTGCACTGGGCGATTGCCTTGATGACGTTGAAATCGGTCGCCTCGCATACCGTGACCTCGTTGCCGCAGCAGTCCAGCGCCAGACCGGGATGCACCGTCACATACTCGCTGTCGCAGTCGTGGCAGGTGACTTCCAGCCCGCAGACAATGCCGCAGCCGTGCAAATAGCGGTTGTGCAGCTTCTGCTTCGCGATGCCATATTCCTGCAAATCGTTGAGCTCGGCTTCAGTCAACAACTGCCCGGTGAAGAAGCGTGGGCGATCAAAACACTGCAAGCCTGTACAAGCCGGGCAGTCGCACCCCGGTTTACACTCGGATGTCTTCAACTTCTGCTGCATATTTCGCTCTCCAATCGCCACGCACTGAACGTGAGCTTCTGCGTGCCTACGCTTTGATCGCGATACCCTAATCGTTACGTTGCAGGAAGAACCAGCTAAAGAAACGACCACCTTCGACATCATCGCCCGTTGGCAACTCGCCGCGCAGGAAGTTTGCATCCAGCGCCGTACCCCATCCGCCTGTGGCCGGGTCAAGCGTGCGGATATGGTCACCCTCAATCGTCACGCGGTATTCAAAGCCGGGAATCATCTGGTTGGGCATATATATCGCACCGTTGACCGGGGCTTCATCGTCCGCGTCCACGATGTCGAATTCATTGGTGATGGTGCAGTCTTCGGGCAGGCGAATGCCCATGATGATTTCCGCCGGAATTTCGCACCAGCAGACCGCCCCAAACTGGTTATCCTGCTGTAGACCGACTTCGAGGCGGAAGGTATGGCGGTGGATGTCGCCATTGCGCACCGGAAGGTCAAACGCCACGATCAGTCCTCTGCCAAGCTGAGTTCGGGTAATTTCTCTCCCGTGCTCCCAGTTGATGGCGCAGATGTGGCCGTAATTGGCGCTGTTGCCGTCGCCGCAGCCGGACGGAAGGTTGATCGTCAGGATGCCATTGTCGAAGCTCGACGAGCCGGGCTGGTCGCACGGAATGAAGTTGACGACAACCTGATCGACTCCCTGACCATCCTCCCCGTCAGTCCCGTTCGTTCCGGGCGTCCCCGGCGCACCGTTGATGCCGTCAGCACCGTCGCAGCCGCGCGGGATTTCAAGCGTGAGCGCGCCCGTCGCCGCGTTGAAGCTGAAGCTGCCGGGGTCGGTGCAATCAACGAATGTTACGTCGACCGAGGTAATGCCTTGTCCCGGCTGGCCGGGAGGCCCCTGCTCGCCGGTGCCGCCGGTCGGGGCTTCGCGGTTGAGCAAACACAGCAGCACTTCGTAAAGCACCTGTGTGCTGGGAAGCAGCGGCCGGTCGCGCAGGTTGTCGATGATTTCGTCGGTCACGTCGGCGTCGAAGACGTAATCGGTGACAGTCGCTATCACCAAACAGCACGGCTCATCCTCACAGTCGCAGGCCGGGCATGAGTCGAGTGTCGCCTCAAAAAGGGCCTCGCACTCGCTCTCCGTGACAGTAACCAGCGCCACGCCGCCGCTCGTATCGATCGCGGCGTCGCCTGTGAAGGGTACGTAGACTAGACCGTCTCCGAGCGCCAGCACGGGCCGTTGCGGGTTGTCGCCAACAGCGATGGTGCCACCGATCACCACGTCACCCGCTTCGAGCGCGTGCGTGTCGATTACCCACAGTTGCCCCTCGCCCGCGACGGAGACGGTAGCATACAGCCAGCGCCCGCCCGGCGAGACAGACAAAGCAAGCGGCGCATCGCTGAGCGTTTCGGCCGCGCTGATGGCGGCGAAGCTGGCGGCGTCGAAGATTTGCACGCGTGGGGTCG
>Ga0209347_1005345_pt1 | contig 12307 bp, 11 predicted proteins | sample AutmiccommuBRH23_FD_187382 | JGI IMG/M metagenome (GOLD analysis project Ga0209347, IMG submission 187382) | Deep subsurface microbial communities from Mt. Terri, Switzerland - Autotrophic microbial communities BRH/23 (SPAdes) (version 2) | ecosystem: Environmental > Aquatic > Deep subsurface >...
CCCGCCTGCACCTCCAGGTTGACTCCCCGCAGGGCCCTGACCCCGCCGGGAAAATCTTTGTTCAAACCGGAAATATTGATTACCGCGCCGATTTTAAACACCTCCGTTATTTAACTAATTATCCCTTCATTTTATTCAAGTCCAGATTCAAGATCTTGGCCGTCTCGCGGATTACGTCGTATTCATTGTCCCCGGCCGCGTCGTAGCGGATGATATCACCGTAGCCGCCCAGCGCCGCCGCGTCCTCCTGGTGCATCGTCAGGAAAGCGTCCTTGATCTTCTTTCTCAAGTCTTCCGGCAGGTCTTTCCGGTAGACGATGGGGGAGCCGGGGATCGGATCGGACTTGGCGAGGATGATGTTTTCATCGGTTGAAATGAGCTTCTGGCCGACCATCTTTTCATAGGTGATGTCGTTGTCCGCCCCGGCCGCCACCTTCTTGTTTTTCACCGACAACTCCACTGCGTCATGGCCGCCGGCGTAGATTACACTCTTGAAGTCCTTCTCCGGGTCGATGCCGGCCTTTTTCAGGATGACGCGGGGGAAGAGGTTCCCCGAGGTGGAAGCCGGGTCCACGAAGGCGAAGTCCTTGCCCTTCAGGTCGTCCAGGGTTTTGATCCCGCTGTCTTTGTGGGCTATGATGATGCTCTGGTAGGTCGACTTGCCGTTTTTGCGCACGCCAACGGCAAAGCTCTCGGCGTTGGCCTTATCGGCCGCCAGGATGTAGGAAAAAGGGCCGAAAAAGGCCACGTCGATCTTGCCGGAGCGCATGGCTTCAATGATCCCGGTGTAGTCGGTGGCGACGAAATGTTCCACCTTCACGCCCAGCTTTTTCTCCAGGTAGGCAATCGTCGGGCCGAACCGCTTTAACATCTCTTCCTGATCCTCAGCCGGGATCAGGCCCAGGCGCAGCACTTTAAGCTCCTGGGCGGCCCCGCCGGCCGGCTCCTTTTTAGCCTGCCCGCAGCCTGCCAGCAGGGTCATGGTCAGCGCCGCCACCGCAATTAAAAGGACGAACTTACTTTTACCAACGATCTTTAACATGTTTTAATTTCCTCCTCCTGCTCGATTATTTTCCAATTGACATAGATGACAAAAGGCCCCCGTCCTCAAGACATACCGCAATTTCTGAAACTTCCTCCCGTTTAATTGCCACCCCCTTTCCACCCGAAAATTCTTTTATTCAACCCGGGTTTCATTTTAAAACACTTTTCACAGCATCAGTCGAACCCGACGCTGATCTTGCTGCGGTCTCCCCGGAAGCGGGTGACGCTGTACTGGATAACCGTCCCGTCCTCGCCGGTCATGGCGCTTTCCACCACCAGCACCGGCTGGTTGCGTGGAATTTCCAGGACGGCGGCGTCGTCCTGGCCGGGGAAGGTGGCCTGGAAGGTGGAGTAGGTGCGGGTTGGACGCAAACCATAGTGCTTGTCAAGAAAGTCGTAAAGAGAAGAAATTTCGTCGATCCTGGTTAGCAGCCCCGGCGTCAGGTGAGCCGGAAAATAGTTGGTGGAGATGCAGAAGGGCTCCTGGTTGATTGAGCGCAGCATCTCCAGCAGCACCACCCGGGCCCCGGTCTCCAGGCGCAGGTTCCCGGCCACCCGCTCCGCGGCGGCGACTTCCATGCCCCGCAGCACCCTGGCCCCGGGGATCAGGCCCACATCCATGATGTTGTGGGTAAACCGCGTCCGCCGGGACACTTTGTAATCGATCAGTTCGGGTTTATTCCTGGCCACAAAAGTCCCCTTGCCCCGCTCGGTATAAATCAGGCCGCGGCCGGCCAGTTCCATCATCGCCTGTCTCACCGTGTGCCGGTTGACATGGAAAATGGCTCCCAGTTCCTTCTCCGACGGGAGCCGGTCCCCCGGCTTGTAAACCCCGCCGTCGACCTGCTTCTGAATGTATTCCATCATCTGGCGGTAGTACGATAACCCGCTGTTTTTATCAATCAACACGCTTTCCCTCCCGGCTTAGTTATCCGGATGTCCGTACAACCTGCCTGTAAAAAACAATACCCCGGCGCAAAAACTCCGGGCTATTACTCTGTCCAGGTTTATTGTGACATAGCTTTGTTAAATGGCTGCGCCTTTTAAGTAAAGCAAACATTAAATCAGGGAGAAATTTTAAAAAGAAGGGGACCGGCTGCAGCCGGTCCCCTTCTTTTTAACAGCGGTAACGCAGGCAACGCCTGCCTGGTAAAACCATAAAGGCCCTGTACCAGTTACGGCCATGGCTTTTAGCATCCGCCACGATACTGACACCTCAATAACTGCCAACCGCCGGCAGCAGGTACTTCCACTTCGAGCTTACCCCCTTTTTTCCCTCAACGACTTTAATATCGCGATAAAGACTGCCACTATTTCAGGGTCAAGCTGGCTTCCGGCCACCCTTTTCAACTCTTCAACCACAACTTTTTCACTCGAGCCCTTTCTGTAGGCGCGGTCGGAAGTCATCGCTTCATAAACGTCCGCCACTGCTATGATCCTAGCCCCCAGCGGGATTTCCTCCCCCTTCAGTCCGGCCGGATAGCCCTTCCCGTCGTACCTTTCATGATGGGCGTAGATAATGGGCACGATCTCCCAGGGGAAGTTAATGCCACTGATGATTTTATAACTCAATTCAGGGTGCTTCTTGACCTCCTCCCACTCCTCATCGTTCAGTTTTCCGGGCTTATTGAGGATATCTTCACGGACGCCGATCTTCCCGATGTCGTGAAGAATAGCAGCCATTTCAATGCCTTCCACCTCTTGTGGGGACATGTCCAGCCTCTGAGCGATGGCCACCGCCCACCTGGCCACAGTATCGGAATGGCCCCTGGTATAAGCGTCTTTCACCTCCAGGGCGGACGCCAGGGCCCGGATGGCGCCCTGGTAACTTTCGCGCACGTCCCGGTACAGGCTGGCGTTTTCAATAGCAGACGCGGCTTCGTAGGCCATGGTGGAAAGAATCCTTAAATTATCCTCCGTAAAGGGGCCGGAATCTGCCTTGCGGCTGAGGTTGAGCACACCGATAACACCTTGCTTGGTCTTCAGGGGGGCACAGATAGAATTTATATTCTCATACTTATTCCTTCCTTTGATTTTCGGAGCGTCTGCCTTTCCATGAATGATCAGGGACTCTCCGCTCTGGGCCACCATCCCCGCAACACCTTCCCCAATCCCGATCCTGGTTTTTCTGATCACGTCCTCGTCCAGGCCGTGGGCCTTCTTTATGGTTAAAACCCTTTCCTCAGGGTCAATCAGCATCAGGGAACCGTTGTCTGATCTCAGGCTCCTGACGGCATTCCTGAAGACGGATGAAAGCACCTCGTCCAGGTCGAGGGAGGACCCGGCGATCTTGACGGTCTCATGGAGGGCGGTCATCTCGACCAGCCTTTCACTCAGCCTCCTGTTCAGTTCCCTGATCTCGGCCAGGTAGCCCTCCTTCCTGGTATTCAGGTATTCCTTGTGGGCGATGCCGTAAGCCATGACCCCCTCCATAAGGAAGGTGAAGGATTCGTCGATGGCCTCCTTCGGATAGGCATCTTTATCCTTTTTGATTTTCTGCACGGCATCGAGATGAAATTCAATAATGGACTCGGGGCCCATCCCCTGTTTCATCAATTCCTTGCCAAACTGGGCGACCTGGTAGAGATACGTCTCCTGACCGGTCCTCAGGTAATCAGCGAGGGTTTTGTCGTAAACCATACTCAACCGGTTATCCATAAACTACCTCTCTCATCCCGGCAGACCCCGTCCTTGCCCATCAGAGACGCGTGGTAGAGGTCCATCTCCGCCGGCGATTCCAGATAATCTCTCAACAATTCCCTGTACTCGCAGCAAAGCCTGTTCTTGTCCATTCCCGGTCAAACCTCCGTTTTATCCAGCCGGGCCACCACAATGGTGAGGTCGTCCCTTTCCCTGCCAAACTCGGCGGCAATCCTTTCGGCGATAGCCTGCGGGTGCTGTCCCAGAAATTCCGGCGGATACAGGTTCAAATCAAACTTTCCGGATATGCCGTCCGAGTGCAGGATGATGATGTCGCCACGCTGACAGGGGAACTCCTCCTCCCTCACCTTGCGCAGGTTGGAGCCCAGGATGCCATTTACAGAGACCGGCCTGACCGTCACCCGGCCCTTCACCCTGATCTCGATATTGCCGACACCGGCATAGCTCAATGTTGAACGGTCCAGATCAATCAATGTCATTCCGATCACCGCCCCCCTGGTTGTTTTCAGTTCCTCATGACAGCCCCTGATGATTTCCGTAAGGCTCATCTCATAATTGTCTTTTAAGTACTCCACGGCCCTGTTTGCGGCGGCCGCGGCGGCGGACCCGTGGCCCAGGCCGTCGATCACGGCGATAAGAACCCTGCCCGCATATTCTTTGATAAAATAAGCGTCCCCACAGACTGTTTCACCTTTTAAGGCCCTGTTTACCACGCCATACTGCATTAAAGTATCACAGCCACATTCTTATCCATATCGTCGTCCCTTTCCCTTGTTCAGATTGCATCTCCAGTTCGTCCATCATTCTCCTCGCCCCTGACAGCCCTATCCCCAGGGTGCCGGCGGTGGAGTAGCCGCCCTTGAGGACCCGGGCAATGTTCCCTATGCCCGGCCCCCGGTCGGCAAAGACAATCTCCAGCCCCTTTTTTTCTCCGTCAGAGACCGTCCTGAAGGTAACTGATCCCTTCCCGGCGTGGACGAGGATGTTCCTGGCCAGTTCCGAGACAGAAGTGGCCAGGAAGGCGGTATTCACCTCCCCAAAACCAAACAACAGGGCATACTCGACGGCGACCCGCCTGGCCATATCCACATGGTGCTCCTCTTGGATGGGAACGACCTTCCTGCCGCCGTCCCTCTTGATCACAGCCACTTCCGGATGGTCACAGTGGTTCCCGCCCCGGCCCCGCTCTTTATCTCGAACTCGTCCATCAGCCGCTTTGTACCCGGCAGACCCTGACCCAGACCCCTGCTGGTGCTGTAGCCGTCCTGCATGGCCATCTCAATATCCGGAATACCGGGGCCCCTGTCTTCCGCCACGACCTCCATCCCCTTTCTGACACCCCCGGACATAGCCCTGACGACCACCCTCCCTGTTCCGGCATACAGGTAGATGTTCCGGCTGAGCTCCGAAACGGCCGTGGTGATGCGGGTCTGGTCCGCCAGGCCGAAGCCGAGCTCCCTGGCCATCTCCCTGGCAACCTGACGGGCCAGAATAACATTCTCACTGCTTTCGATAACGACCTCTTTAATTTTCTCCATAAGCAGTTTCACCCATATTTCGCAACAGTGTCAGCCCTTTCTCCAAATTGAGGGCAAAATGGACCCCCCTGAGTTCCAGTCCCATCTCCTGCAGGGTGATCGCTATCGCCGGCTGAATCCCCACCAGCACCGTCTCGACGCCCATGGTCCTGGCCATCGTAGCGGTGTCGGAGAGCACTCTGCCCATAAAACTGTCCACCAATTCCACAGCGGACACATCGATCACCAGACCCCGCGCCGTGGTCGCATGGATCTCTTTTAAAACATCCTCCTGGAACCTGAGCGCCACCCGGTCGTGCAGCTCCATCTGAAGGGTAAGGATGAGAGTATCGCCTATTCTCAATATCGGCACCCTGTCCATTTGCCTACCCCTCCGACCTGGTCACTTTGAACCTTAACTTCCTAAAGGCCAGATCCAGTCCGTCCCTGAGACTGGCCCGGGTGATCACGCCCGACAGGTCAACCCCCAGGTGGACGATGGTCTGGGAAATCTGGGGGCCGATGCCGGTCAGGATACTTTCCGCGCCCATCAGCTTTGCCGCCTGCATGGTCCGCAGCAGCCTGTTGGCCACCTCGGTGTCCACGGCGGGCACACCGGTGATGTCCATGATCACGATGGAAGACTTGGTGGCCACGATCATTTCCAGGAGGCTTTCCATAATCTGCCTGGCCCTGGCGCTGTCAATGGTCCCGATCAGCGGGCTGACCAGGATCTCTTCCCAGATCTGGATCACCGGGGTCGAAAGCTCCAGCATGGACCGCTGCTGCTCCCCGATCACCCCTTCCCTTCCCTTTACATAGGTCTCAAAGACAACCAGGCCCAGTTTGTCCATGAGCCCGGAGAAATCAATGGCCGCCTTGAGCAGTTCACCGGGCCGGTTGCCGAACTCGTCCTGCAAAAACCTGAAAACAGTATTCTTGAGCGAAAAAATGTAGGTTGCCGTCTCTGACGGTGAAAAACCCTGGGCCGCCCTGGAGGCGGCGAGGTTGGCCAGAAACCTGTTGACATCATCATATTCGGGCGCGGTTAGATCCTCCAGATTTCCACCGGCTGCAGCCCCGGCCAAAACCTTTAGGAACCGGGCCGAGTCATCCTTCAGTTGTTTCTCCGTGATCAGGCCTTTTTTAAATGCCGGGATATCAGCCTGCGCCTTTGTCCAGTCATCCATTATCTCCCTTTCCCTCTTAATCAACAGTTCTGAAACGTTTAAAGCGCCTTTCCCTGTCATCCTGTTGCCTCCTCGTATTTGTATTTATTTTCCCTTACCTTATGAATAAAAAACGTCTCCCAAAAGCCTTTCCAAGCGAAAACTATCCTCGGGGAAAAAACGGGTATTAAGCCGACATCAGTTAAATGATTGCATAAAATATAAAATTGCCCTGAATTTTATATAATTGGTAAAATTTACCATGAAATCGCAGAAAGTCTCGAATCTGACAGGATATCAAATATTGACTTATCATAGAAAAGAATATCCTGCGTGTTTTTTTATATAAAAATAATATATATGAGAGAGAGAGAGAGAGAGAGAGAGAGAGAGAGAGAGAGAGAGAGAGAGAGAGAGCAAATTTCGTGCCACTTTAAGCATATTTTTCAACCTTTCAAAAATTTTATCTTATGATGAAATTTTATTTTCAGAAAAGCCAAACCCGGATCCACAAAAATAACCGGTCAGAAACGTGTCCGATTGTGACCTCGGCAAAACGTTCACAACCGGCCTTGTTGGCCTGATCGATAATTAGAAAATAGATACCTGTTCCAGTGGTTTTATATTGACTCTCGCGCTACGGCCGGAGATACGGCCACGTCCGCATTGGATATCATTGTATTCTTGTTATCCTAATAAATTTCGACAAAAAACGCTAAAACCCTCTAACTATTTTTCCTAATTTAACGACATCTTCCGACAGAATATGACTAATTTTTAACATCATTAAAAGCGGAAATATTGGCTGCTGGGGGGGATTAACAAAGGGATGGGGCAAAGTAAAACGCGGTCGGATACAAATTAATCCGTTTGATGAAGCGCACAAGCGGCCGCACTTTCATGCCGGATATATTGCCAGGGCGCCCTCTTCGTCCAGTCTCGCCTTAATGTTACTCTGCATTGAGGTAATGCTGGCAAGGCGTTCCCCAATCTTGATCCGGACCCCCTCATGAGCCTTCTTAATAGATATCTTTTTTCCATCCGCCGCCCTGACCAGCGTCCTGACACCCATTTCAGACCCGGCCTCGTTCAGGGAGATATCGCCCCCGGCGATTATCTCCCCGCCGCGAAACACTCCCTTGATATCCACGCCGCCCCCGGCGCGGATGGTTGTATTAATACAGCCGCGTCCGATCACCTTTACCTCGCCCGAGGCCTCGATCTTACTGTTCACCGAATAGCCGAAAGTAATATTGGCCAGATCCCCGGCCATGCTGTCCATTATTTTCTGGATATGTTTCATTTCTGAGAGAAGGCTGTGGAATTCTTCAATGGAATCGAGCTTCAACAAGTTCAGGCCGCTTATTTTTTTCTCCAACCTTTCCACCAACTGCGCCACCCCTCTGGGAAGGATGAAAGAATTTTGGCCTAAAAGCTTTATCATTTCAGTGATCAACCCGGGCACCCGGATGTATTTTTTATCTATTAAAATCTGGACCAATTGTCCGGCTTTGGTATTTTTCAACTTGGGGTGCCGGGCAAGCTCAGGCGCCACTTTGGTTATTTCAGATAGATCCGCCTGCAGCGCCTCCAGGATTTTATCAAACGACTTAAAGAAAATATTGTTGCCGCCGGCCACCAGGCTGCTGCCGGTAATATTCTGCCCCGCGATTATATCTCCCTGGGCGGCGATCCGGGCGTCAAAAATCATACCCCGAATACTTATTTTCCCCGCCGCCTGCACGGTCATACCTTCGCAGACATCTCCGTGGATTACCACGTCACCTTTAAAGCGAATGTTGCCGGACGAAATGTCCACATCGCCTTTCTTGTGAAGCACCGGGTCGACATCGATAAAATAGCGGTTCCCGGACTTTTTAGCCGCCGGTCTCCCGCCGATCTTGGCATATACCATGCCGCCGCCGGCTGCTATTTCCACGCCCACGCCGCCTGTCAATTCCAAAACCTGTGGCGCTGCCGCAGGCAAGATTTCCCCGGTTACCTTCCTCCCCGGTTTTCCCTGAACGCCAGAGTGCTTTACCGCCAGTAAAGCACCGGGGTCAACAGACAGGATCTCAACCATATCCCGGAAATTAATCTTATCACTTCCGACGTCCGATTTTTCCTCCTCCGGCCCACTGGCAAAATTCAACTCCAGCCTCTCATCAATGGTAACTCCGGGAGGATCCCCCTCGGCAATCACGTACACCCCGTCTTCCGTTTTTGAAAAGAGCGACTGGACTTCGCCGTGCTTGACGCCGTAAGTTATATTTTTCCCGAACAGCTCACTCATTAAGCCGGTCAGGTTGAAAGGGCATGATTTTTCAACCCGTTTTACCGCCTGGAGGACCAGGTCGCTTTCGGGCTCATGATCCTGGACGTGATAGCGGGAAACAGTCCCCCAGCCCATTTCCAGCACGGCCGACAGCCCGTCCGGAGCGATACTTATTTTGTATGTTCCCGGCTCTTCTGTGCAGCCGGGCTTAATGACCACCTCGTCTTTTTCGCAGACAGCAGTTTTTCCCGAAACTTTATTTCCATTAATAAGCAGATCAACCCCCTCGCAGGGGGTGATGGTGGGGACTTTACCGTCCCCGGAAGGGTCCCTGACAAACACTTTTTCTCCTGCAACCCATACTTTGCCGGTACATTGGCGCAAACTGTCTTCACCGGGCCCATTTTCCGATCTCATTCTAAATTCCCCCCTTGTGTGGCTAAAAGACTTTTTCTTAATAAAAAAACAGACCCGTCCCCGGAGTCGACCGGTGACATGCCTGTACCTTCAAAGCTGATTAAACTAAAAAGCGGCGGTGACATGAAAACCCGGCAACCCGGCTGTCGTAGCCTTGGACTCGAGCGATGCGCCGTTAGCGCCGGGGAGCGGAGCGCCCCAGTCGTGAACCCTATTTTTCACTAACGGCACGGGCCCGGTCCGGCTTTAGACCCGTGGCTTTGCGCCCCCGCCTTTCGGTCGGGTTTGCCTTTTTCGATGTTTGACGACATATTTTCTGTATTTTCTGTATTTAACCATACATTGATATTATTGTCAAGTAAACTAATTTTCCGTAATTCGAGGGACACCATACTCAATTACCTGTTATCTAATTCTAATTCGAGGGACACCATACTCAATTATTTGTTCGGCTCTTTCCGCCGGGGTCCTTTTGGTCCGCTCTTGCGCGGTCGCAATGTCCGTTCCAGTGTTTCTTCGAGACCGGCAAGAAAAGCTTCGTCGCCAAGTGGCCGCCCCGTCCCCTCGTGACGTCGCAATGCTTGAACTTCCTCTTCCGGGATGTCCCGGGTAAGGTATTCCCGCCAGTCTCCGAACATATCCAATAACGGCCTGACCCGAACCAACCGATCGTCACACCCCGCAAGGTGCGCTGCGGCGCTGCTCCAGGGATACTGCCAGGGCTCCTACCAGTCCGGCACGGACGGGATTAAGCTCTATGCAGCGTGCAGCTGTATGTGGTCCGGTTGGAGTACTGGCTGAATTCATTGTTGGATTAAGCTCTATGTAACATGCCGCTTTATACAGGTGATCCTCATCCAGCGGAAATGAAGAAAAACGTCCCTGCTACAAGTGCCCTGTCCAGCCCTCCCGCAAGTTCACCCGGCAGGTGTAGCGGCGATGAGTTTCGGCAACCGCCCCGGTCAAAGCCTCTTTCGAAGGTGGCACGACGATCAGATGCATGTAGTTCGGCATCAGGCAATACGCCCAAACCTCTACCTTCCACCTGGAACACCATTCCGCCATCAGGTGCAGGTATGCTTTGTAGTCTTCTTCGCAAAAAAATGTTTGTTGCCACCGGTTGCCCTCTACGTAGCGTAGTGGGGCACACCGGGCGCCACTACTCGCGCTATCCTGGCCATAGCTTGATCATACTATACAACGAGTATAGTTCTCAAAGATAAATAATTTAGTATGGTGTCCCCTTAATTCCCCCCAGTATGGTGTCCCCTTAATTCCCGAATTCCCGGAAATCGAGTTTTGCGACACTCTCCTAGAGTGCCTTTTCTTCTTCGGTAAACTCATCAACTTTGGTTACCTTCCATTTATCACGTTCCTTTTCCAGGTAAAACACGGCCTTGAAGTTTCTGGCAGACCTTTCTCCATTCCTCAAAGTCGAGTAGGGAAAAGGCGGCATTTTTCCCTTGTCCCTTTTCCTAAATACTGTTTCAACCCCATCCAAGTCTGCAGTAGCGGTATTTCCAGCCACAGTTACAATGGGTTCGTTGAAAGAAACTCTATACTCCTTTACCCCCTGCGGCCTCAATATATCAAAGAGCCACCGCCAGCCGTTAACCCCGTCACCACTGTTGCCTGTCGGCTCAAGATATCCGTAGTTCTTCTCAAAAGCGGCCGGGTCATCGTTTACAAGGGCATCGCCCATGGTTTTATAATAATCGTTGACGGCTGCCATAACCGCTTTTTCATCACGGTTGTCCGGGCGCTTTTGGGGGTTGTCCAGGTTTATGTCTAATACGGCGTCCTCCTGTATAAACCCCAGCCTGGTTATTTTTAAAACAGGCCTCTGCGCTAAGATATCCTTGCTTTCGCCTGCGGGCCAGCTCATAACCAAACGTCGGTCCCCGCCAGGCGCATCCTTAAATCGTCTGGAAAATGTAACCGGCATCTTGTAGTTGTGCGCCCCTTTATATATACATGCGTCAATGACGGCGTCTACTCTGTTTCCGGCAGAATCCAGGACGATGTAGTCCAGTGTCCTGGTTTCATCATCCTCTTTTACTAACGAATTGAGGCAAACGGTATAATCTTTGACAGGTATTTTTTTATCAATGCTGACTGTTTCCATAACCTCTTCCAGGTGGATTGTTTGGTCCATCGAATAATAGCCGTAAACATCTGTAAGACTTAGCTGCATATTATGTGTTTTTAGCGCGTCAAAATTAGCCCGGCCGACCGCCGTCGTTCCATCCAGGGAAACCCTGTAGTAAGGGCCGAGGCAGTTGATGCTGGACAGGTGCATTTCCAGCTTCCGCCCGCCGTCATACATGGCCAGTCTTTCCCCTTTTGGGCTGTAGTTATTGTACCATTCATACAGCCAGCCGTGCACGACGCCGTCGTAACCCCCCCGCGCTGTGAGCTTGTAATGTATCTGGGCTTCACTAATACCCGAAGTAATGGTGTCTACCAGCAGCCTGTAGCCGTTTTTCTCTACTAATTCGGACAGTTGATATGCCCGAACGTATTTATGATCCACTGTCTTCAACTTAATATCTTTCAAGTCCAGGATCACAGGCCCACTCCCGTACTCCACCGGCCCGCCGGAAAATTCCAGACGCAGTGATGCTTGAGCGCTTTCAAGCGGTACAAAGGTTAAAAGTGTTTTATCTCCGGGCAATTTTGCGGGGTATTCTTGCAGGAAGGAATTCCAGCCCAGATTACGGTCCTGCCCATCAAAAAGCTTGACATTCAGCGGATCTATCTTCCCCCTGATATCTCCCTCGACGGAGGCAATCATAAACGTACCCGTTTTGTCCAGGAGGATCTTTTCGATGGTAACCAGGGTCCCGTTGCAGTCAACTGATTTATTTACGTCAATAAACTGCCCGTATTTCTCCGCTCTGACAAACCGGCCCGGAGGCTCCGCCTCATTTCCCGAAACTTTATCCTGCGGCAGGCCGCCCGCGCAAGCGACAACAAAAGAAGAGAGAAAAAGCAAAAAGGAAAGAAAAACAAATTTTTTCATGATTACCTCCAATCCACCCAGACGACTTATTGATCTCGTAATTCGAGGGACACCATACTCAATTATCTAATTAGGGGGACACCATACTCAATTATTTGTTCGGCTCTTTCCGCCGGGGTCCTTTTGGTCCGCTCTTGCGCGGTCGCAATGTCCGTTCCAGTGTTTCTTCGAGACCGGCAAGAAAAGCTTCGTCGCCAAGTGG
>Ga0209347_1005348_pt1 | contig 12301 bp, 7 predicted proteins | sample AutmiccommuBRH23_FD_187382 | JGI IMG/M metagenome (GOLD analysis project Ga0209347, IMG submission 187382) | Deep subsurface microbial communities from Mt. Terri, Switzerland - Autotrophic microbial communities BRH/23 (SPAdes) (version 2) | ecosystem: Environmental > Aquatic > Deep subsurface >...
AAGACCCCGAGTACTTTCACCAGGTAGTGGATTGCCAATACGCCTGTCCCGCACATACTCCCGTACCCGAATACATACGCCTTATCGCGGCGGGGCGTTATACCGACGCCTACATGGTGAATTGGGAATCTAACGTGTTCCCCGGTATTTTGGGGCGCACCTGTGATCGCCCCTGCGAACCGGCCTGCCGTCGTGGACGCCTGGAGCAGGAGCCGGTAGCCATTTGCCGCCTGAAAAGGGTGGCGGCCGATAACAAGAGCGATATCAGCAAGCGCCTGCCGTCCGTGCCCACCAAAAAAAATGGTAAACGCATTGCCCTCGTGGGTGCTGGTCCTGCTGCGTTGACGGTAGCCCGCGATCTCGCCCCCCTCGGTTATGAATTGCATGTGTTCGATGCGCAAAAAGCTGGCGGCGGATTTATGCGCAGTCAGATTCCAGCGTTTCGTTTACCTGAATCTGTTCTCGACGAGGAGGTTGGCTATATCCTCAATATGGGCGTTGCGGCGCACTTTGATACCTATGTGGAGAGCTTGAAGGAACTGCTCGACAAAAATTATGATGCGGTATTCGTCGGTTCCGGGGCGCCCCGTGGACGCGATCTAAAAAACCTGCCGGGTCGCCAGGCGGGTGATGCGGCTATTCATATCGGCATTGACTGGCTGGGTAGTGTCGCGTTTGGACACGTTACGCAGATTGGTAAAAAGGTAATTGTTCTCGGGGGTGGCAACACCGCCATGGACTGTTGCCGCACGGCGCGACGCCTGGGCGGCGAAGAAGTGAAAGTGATAGTACGCAGCCCCTTTGCGGATATGAAAGCATCGCCCTGGGAAAAACAAGACGCTGTCAGCGAAGATATTCCGATCATCGACAACCATGTGCCGGTTGAGTTTGTTGTAGAAAATGAACGCCTGGTGGGCATGAACTTCGAAAAAGTTGCGGCGGAATACGATGCCAGCGGTCGGCGGTCACTGGTGCCCACGGGGGAAGATCGGGTGTTTTTCCCCTGCGATGCGGTGCTGGTTGCGATCGGTCAGGAAAACTCCTTCCCCTGGATCGAACGGGATATCGGCATCGTGTTTGACAAATGGGGTATGCCGCAACTCGACGCTGCCACCTTCCAGTCCAGCAATCCCAAAGTATTTTTTGGTGGCGATGCTGCGTTTGGTCCAGAAAATATTATTACCGCGGTCGCCCATGGCCATCAGGCGGCCGTGTCCATTGATCTGTACTGTCGCGGTGAAGATGTGACACAACGCCTGGCGCCTGGCGTCAGTCTGGTCACGCAGAAAATGGGTATTCACGAATGGAGTTACGACAGCAAAATCGAGGACGATCCGCGCTTTCTTGTACCCCATGCGGAAAAGCGCGCTTCTCTGTCTGATCGGAAGCTCGAGGTCGAGCTGGGATTTGACGTGGCGACGGCCTTTAAAGAGGCTCAGCGCTGCCTGAATTGCGACGTGCAAACGGTGTTTTCGGAAGTGCGCTGCATTGAGTGCGATGCCTGTGTGGATATTTGCCCAACCGATTGTATAAATTTTATCGACAACGAAGATGAGCCGGTACTGCGCGAGCAATTACGAGTGCCCGCGCGTAATCAGCAACAGCTACTATATGTCTCGGCACAGCTGCCGACCCAGCGGGTGATGGTCAAGGACGAAGACGTTTGTCTGCATTGTGGTTTGTGTGCCGAGCGCTGCCCTACGGCAGCCTGGGATATGCAGAAATTCCTGTATCAGGTGAGTAAGGCCAGCGCCCTATGAAACCCATCAAATCGGTTAATGATTTTGTAATTCGGTTCGCCAATGTCAACGGCACCGGATCGGCCAGCGCAAACAATATGTTTGTGAAGTCGGTATTTCGCATGGGTGTGCCGGTCAGCCCCAAAAATATTTTCCCCTCCAACATTCAAGGGTTGCCCACCTGGTACGAGGTGCGGGTGTGCGAACAAGGCTATATCGGCAGTCGCGGTGGCGTGGATATTGCTGTGTGTATGAATCCGCAGAGTATGGCGCAGGATATCAGCACCGTGGAGGCGGGCGGCTATGTGGTCTACGACAGTTCCAAACCGATGGATTTGCGGATGCACCGCGATGACATCACTTTTATCGGCTTACCCCTGACCGAAATTTGTCGCAACGAATACAGCGATCCGCGTCAACGGCAATTATTTAAGAACGTCATTTATATTGGCGCGCTGTCCGCGTTAATGAATATTGAGTTTGGCGTACTCAAAGATTTGGTCGGAGATCAGTTTCGCGGCAAGGAAAAATTGATCGCGCCCAATATACATGCGCTGGAATTGGGCTATCAATACGCCCGGGAAAAATTTAAATGTCCAATTGGCATTCACCTTGAACGTCGCGATCTGGTGGGCGATAAAATATTGATTGAGGGTAATGATGCGCTGGCGCTGGGCGCGATTTACGGCGGAGCGACAGTGGTCGCCTGGTATCCGATCACGCCATCCACGTCGGTTGTCGACGCCTTTGAAAAATACGCCAAGCGCCTGCGCATAGACGCCGGCAGCGGCGATCGCAAATTCGCAATTGCCCAGGCCGAGGATGAACTGGCGGCGATTGGCATGGTGATCGGCGCTGGCTGGATGGGCGCCAGGTCGTTTACTGCAACCTCCGGCCCCGGCTTGTCGTTGATGAGCGAGTTTCTCGGTCTGGCTTATTTCGCTGAAGTGCCCGCGGTATTATTCGATATTCAGCGTGCTGGACCGTCCACCGGGATGCCGACGCGCACGCAACAATCGGATATCTTATCTGCGGCCTATGCTTCCCACGGTGACACTCGCCACGTATTGCTGTTTCCCGCAGATCCAGCGGAATGTTTTGATATGGGCGCCACCAGCTTTGATCTCGCTGAACAACTACAGACACCGGTCATTGTACTGTCCGACCTGGATCTTGGCATGAACGATTACATGTCGGAGCCTCTGAGCTGGAACGGTAAAAGGAACTATCGGCGCGGCAAAGTGCTGGATAGCGGTCAGCTCGAAAAACTCACTGAGCGTTACGGGCGTTACCTGGATGTGGACGACGACGGCATCTGCTATCGCACATTGCCCGGTACGCACCCTAGCAAAGGCGTGTTTTTTACTCGTGGCACGTCGCGCGACGAATACGCCCAGTACACCGAATCCGGTGATGCCTATGTGCGCAATATGGAGCGGCTGCTGAAAAAATTTGAAACGGCAAAGAGCTACGTGCCAGGTCCTGAATTTTATGGCGCCGCCAAATCCACCAATGACGGCATGATTTTTTTTGGCACCAGTACGCAGAGTTGTCTGGAGGCGTTGGACGGACTCACCGCAGAGGGCATTCACTGTGATGGTATGCGGTTGCGGGCGTTTCCATTTAACACTGAAGTCGAAAATTTTATTGCCAGCCATGATCGCATCTTCGTTGTGGAACAGAATCGCGACGGACAAATGCGCAAATTACTGATTGTGGAGTGCGAAGTAGACCCGAAAAAGCTGGTAGCGATGACCCATTATGACGGAATGCCGATAACCGCACGCAAAATTGTTGGCGCGGTACGCAATGCTGTTGGTGGGGCAACCGTGACGCCCATTCGGCGCAAAAAAGCGGGAGAAAAATCATGAGTTACTTGCGACCTAACTTTCGCCATCCCGAGCTGCCGGCTAATGAAAAGGGCTACACCAAACGGCACTATGAAGGAGCGATTTCGACACTTTGTGCGGGGTGTGGCCACGACTCGGTGAGTGGCGCGATTATTCAGTCTTGTTATGAAATGGCTATCGAACCGCATCGCATTGCAAAAATTTCCGGAATTGGTTGTTCGTCGAAAACGCCTACGTATTTTCTGGGAAATTCCCACGGATTTAATTCAGTGCACGGGCGCATGCCGTCCGTGGCGACCGGCGCCAATCTCGCTAATCGGGATATGATTTATATCGGTGTTTCGGGCGATGGCGACAGTGCATCCATCGGGCTTGGTCAGTTTGCCCATGTTGTGCGACGCAATTTAAATATGCTGTACCTGGTGGAAAACAATGGTTGCTACGGTCTCACCAAGGGGCAGGATTCCGCGACCGCCGACGTGGGTTCCGCCAGCAAGAAGGGCGAACCAAACCCCTATGAACCTATCGATCTGTGCGCGCTGGCCTTGCAGGCCGGGGCGTCGTTTGTGGCACGTAGTTTTTCAGGTGACAAGGAACAGCTGATCCCGTTGATTAAGGCGGCCATCGCGCATACTGGTTTTGCGTTCATCGACGTGATTTCACCCTGCGTGACGTTTAATAACACGGCCAAATCCACAAAGGGATATGAGTTTGCCCGTAGCCATATTGAAGCTACTGGAAAAATAGACTTCGTGCCCCTGCGCAAGGAAATCACCGCAGATTACGCCCCCGGATTTAGTCAGGAAATTACCCTGCACGACGGTTCGGTCATTCATCTCTACAAGCAGGAGGGTGTAGACTGCCAGGATCGCAATGGCGCGCTTGCCGCTATTCAGGACTATGCTGGCCGTGGTCAAATACTTACAGGCCTGTTGTACATCGATCCCGATACGCAGGATTTTCACGATAGCCAGAAGACCATAAAAAAACCGCTGGTTGATCTCGGTCAGAGCGAACTGTGTCCGGGCAATCGAGCCCTCAAAGCCATCAACGCCAGTTTGCGCTAGACTGCAACGCGAATCGGTAACACGGGTGGTTGGTGCGTGCCCAAATGGCAGTTCTGGATTGACCGTGGTGGTACCTTCACTGATCTGGTGGCGGTGTCGCCGGCCGGGCATCTGCAAACACTAAAACTTTTATCCACAGATTCCGCCCGCTATCCGGACGCGATTCTGGCGGGTATCCGCAAGATTATGTCGGTAGCCGCCGACGCTCCCATTCCTTCCGCCCGGATCGCCAGCGTGCGTATCGGCACTACAGTTGCGACCAACGCATTGCTGGAACGCAAGGGGGATGCCACCTTGTTGGTAATTACCCGCGGATTTGGCGATGCCCTGCGTATCGGTTACCAGAACCGCCCGAACATATTTGCGCTGCAGATTGAATTGCCCGAGCAATTGTATTGCGAAGTCCTGGAAGTAGAAGAACGGCTGGAAGCAACGGGTGCGGTGCTTACCCCCTTGCAGGTTGAACACTATCGCCAGCCCTTGCGCCAGGCATTGGCCCGTGGCATGTCGTCTGTTGCCATTGTGTTTATGCATGCCTATCGCAATCCCGTGCACGAGCAGGCGCTGGCGGAGCTGGCGCAAGAAATCGGGTTTGCCCACGTGACCACGAGTTATCAGGCGAGCCCCCTGATAAAACTCATAGGACGCGGCGATACGGCAGTCGTCGATGCCTATGTTTCGCCAGTTTTACAGCGTTATGTCAGTGGTTTGGCAACAGCGTTGCCGGATACCCAAATCCTGTTTATGCAATCCAGCGGCGGATTGACGGACGCCGCTAATTTTCAGGGCCGCAACAGTATCCTGTCCGGCCCCGCAGGCGGGGTGGTGGGTGGCGTAAAAACCAGTATGGCGCTGGGCCACAACAGGGTTATCGGCTTTGATATGGGCGGTACTTCCACTGATGTCTGGCATTTTTCCAGTTCCCACTCTGATAACTGTGGGGAAATGAGTGATGTGGCCGACTACGAGCGGGTATTCGACACGCAGCTAGCTGGTGTTCGCCTGCGCGTACCCATGATGAATATTCACACTGTCGCGGCGGGCGGCGGTTCGCTGTGTTATTTCGACGGCTCTAAATTGCGCGTGGGGCCGGCTTCAGCGGGTGCAGAACCCGGTCCGGCCTGTTACCGACGCGGCGGTCCGTTAACCATCACCGACTGCAATTTGCTGCTCGGTAAGCTTGCCATCGAGCATTTTCCAAGGGTGTTTGGTGCGAGCGGCGATCAACCGTTGGACGTCACCGCCGCGGAAATGAAATGTGCGGTGTTAGCGCGCGATATTGAATTATCCAACGGGCAGGTGTTCTCGCCCCATGAACTAGCAGCAGGGTGTGTGCAAATAGCCGTGCAAAACATGGCCAGTGCCATAAAAAAAATCTCTACACAACGAGGCTACGATGTACGACGTTATGCTCTGGCCTGTTTCGGTGGTGCCGGTGGGCAGCACGCTTGTCTGGTGGCCGATGTGCTCGGTATGGATAGCATTTTGATTCATCCTCTGGCAGGTGTGCTATCTGCGTACGGCATGGGGTTGGCGGATCTCGGGGCGATGGCGGAATGCACGGTGAATACGCCGTTACATGCCGAGGCGATGCCGGTACTCGAAGCTAAATTTGCAGAACTACTCAGGGAGGCAAGATCGCGCTTGCCCACGCTAGACCACGCATCCGTTGCAAGCAACGTGCGGCGCAATGCTTACATTCGTTACCAGGGTTCGGATGCTACGCTTCCGATTGCCTATGGCGACGTTCTGAGTATGGCTAGTGAATTTGCGATTTCACACCAACGGCAGTTTTCATTTTTAATGGAAAGCCGACAACTCATCGTCGATAGTATTTCGCTTGAAATTACTGCACGCGAACAGGATTTCGCGCGCACCAGGGTTGGTCTCGCAGCGGCATCCAAGCCCTCTATTCAGCTACACACTAAGGCCTTTTGTGGCGGCGAATTTGTCACTATGCCCGTGTACCAACGTCATCAATTAGTCGGCGGCGAGACACTGCTCGGCCCGGTGATGATTGTCGATACGACTGCCACCACCATTATTGAACCGGGTTGGCGAGCCGCTATTGTTGGCGACGGTGTACTGCACATCGCCCGCGCTAGCAAGCGTTTGCCTGGCACTATCACCGGGCGGGCCATCGCTACGGCGCGCAATCCGGTACAACTCGAAATTTTTAACAACCTGTTTATGTCCATTGCTGAACAAATGGGCGCAGTGCTCGCCAATACGGCCCACTCGGTCAATATCAAGGAACGACTGGATTTTTCCTGTGCGCTGTTTGACGACGTTGGTAATCTCGTTGCCAACGCGCCCCATGTGCCGGTGCACCTGGGTTCCATGGGTGAAACGGTTACTGCTTTAATCGCCAGTCGCTATCAGGATATATTTCCAGGCGATGCCTTTCTGGTGAATTCTCCGTATCACGGCGGTACCCATCTCCCAGACCTTACCGTGGTCACACCAGTTTTTGCAGTGACGTCTAACCCGCATAATCATCCAGACAAACCCCAGATATTATTTTACGTGGCGTCTCGTGCCCACCACGCGGACATTGGCGGCGACACGCCGGGGTCCATTCCGCCGCACAGCCAGCATATCGATCAGGAAGGCGTGTTGATCGAAGATTTTCGTCTGATTGAACAGGGTCAATTTCGTGAGCGGGCGCTACGCGAACTACTTTGTGCCGGCCTGCTACCAGTGCGCAATATCGAACAGAATATCGCCGATCTGCAGGCGCAAATTGCGGCCAACACCAAAGGTGTAGTGGAATTAACCGGACTGGTGGAAGATTATGGCCTCGATGTGGTGCAGGCCTACATGGGCTATGTGCAGGATAATGCCGAAGAAGCGGTGCGCCGCGCCATTGCCAAACTCAGGGACGGTAAGTTCACCTACGCCATGGATAACGGCGCGCAAATCTGCGTGGCGATCACGGTAGATGCCGCACGCGGTGAAGCGCTTATCGATTTTGCCGGCACTTCACCGCAACAGGATAATAACTTCAATGCGCCGTCGGCGGTGTGTAAAGCGGCGGTGTTATATGTGCTGCGCACATTAGTCGACGATGCTATTCCCCTTAATGCCGGTTGTCTCAAGCCAGTACAGGTGCGTATTCCCGAGGGTTCACTGTTAAATCCCCGCTATCCCGCGGCAGTGGTGGCGGGTAATGTGGAAACGTCTCAGTATGTCGCCGATGCTCTGTACGGCGCGCTGGGAGTGCTCGCAGGTTCCCAGGGCACCATGAATAATGTCACGTTTGGCAACGAGCACTATCAGTATTACGAAACGCTGTGCGGCGGTGCGGGTGCCGGACCAACCTTTAATGGCGCCAGCGCGGTGCAGGTACACATGACCAACTCCCGTCTCACTGATCCCGAAATACTGGAACTGCGCTACCCGGTAAGACTGGAGGAGTTCAGCATCCGCAAGGGTAGCGGCGGAGCGGGTCAGTACCGGGGCGGCGATGGTGTTACCCGTAAGATCCGTTTTCTGGAAACCATGAACGCTGCCATTGTTTCCGGGCACCGCAGGGTGCCTACGTTTGGTGTCGCGGGGGGCGGTGCAGGAACAGTGGGGAGAAATTCCATAGTCCGCGCCGATGGTCGGGTGGAAACCCTCGGCGGCGCGGACGAAACGGCGGTAGAGCGCGACGACGTGCTGGTGATTGAAACTCCCGGTGGTGGTGGGTTTGGCGTGTCGGAATTGGCGCGAAAAGACCTCGAACTGGGTGAAACTATGGGAAACCTTTAGACGTGTAGGTGGGTGTTGTGTCATGCGTCGGGAGCAACGGTGACGGTCGCGTGGATTTGGACTAAGCTGTGGCGACGATTTTGTAACCTATCTGTGGAGAAACTGCGATGTTAGATAAACACAAAGGGCTACCCTATACCAAATCCGAAGCCAAGGCCTGGGCCCAGGACGTTATCGTGGACTGGTACGATTGCCCGGTCACACCGTTTTTAGCGGACGACAGTCTGGATGAGGAGGGTTTGCGCCGCAACGTGGAGTATTACATCGATATCGGTGAAACGGGTCTGGTGTGCGGCGGCTTTGTGGCGGAATGCTGGAATACCACCGTTACCGAATGGATGCGCTACCACGAAGTCATTGCTGAAGCAGCGGGTGGCCGCATGCCATTGCACACGATTATTTTTGATCCCAGCGTACACCAGGCCATGGAGAAGCTGGATTATGTGCAAAGCCTGGGTTACGTGGCGGCCGAAGTGGTGACCCCCATTGTGCAGTTGCGAGCCGACGACGAAATTTTTGATTACTTTAATTATCTGGCAGAACATTCCAGTCTGGCACTGCTGTATTACCGCTCGGCGGTGTCAGGGCACCTGATGAATCTAGAGCTGTGCCGACGCCTGTCCGAGATTCCAACTATGGTGGGTATGAAGCAGGGTAGCCTCAACCATGTGGATTCGATAAAGCTGCGTAAAATGTGCGGTGATGATTTTATCGTTAGCGACCCGATTGAAACCCATTGGTTAAATGACCTGCGCCACGGTGGAACAGTTTTGTACGGCGCGTTTCACCATATTTTGTACGGCAAAAAACGCCATTTGCTCGAAGAGTACACCGCCCTGGCTCGCGCCGGGAAATGGAACGAGGCATATGTTATCTGGGATTCGCTGACGCCAGTGCGCGATTTACTCGACGAAATTATGCTGGGGCCATTGTCCGGCAACTTTACCTACGCAACCACACTCGGCAACGTCAAGGCCTGGTACGACGCCATGGGCCTTGCCGCTGGCAAGCTACGTTCGCCGATGCGGCAGGTATCCCCGGATTACCGAGAGTGGATTAAGGGTAAGCTCACTGAATATGGCGTGATCTAATTGAGCCCCTGACACGGCGCCAACGTCGACAAAACCGAGTGTAAACCGGGCAGCGTCGACGTGCTCGCACCCGAGTTCCCCCCGCCCGACGAAGAGGCCTCGGTCAGGCAACTGGTCGGCTTAATGTCTGTGTGGGTACTTTGGTGTCAGTCAGGCTGGCTCTGTGGGAAGTTGGGCGCCCTTTTTCGTTTAATGCCACGAACACCATTTTTCTGATTTCTATAATGGGTTTTTGCGTAGCCTTGTTGCGCACCACGCAGGCAATGGTCAGCGAAGTGCGACCTACCTTCGTCACTTCCATCCCGAATTCAATAACGTCGCCGCTCACGGATGGGCGAATAAAATTAATTTCCGAGATCAACTTGGTGACCACTCGTTGGCTCTGCATCTGGCAGGAGGCAAAGATTGCAGCCTCTTCGTCAATCCAGCTCAGCAGCGTTCCACCAAACAGGACATTGGCCGGGTTCAGATCGGTCGGTCTCACAACGCGACGGGAAAAGAATTTCATGCGTAAGTCTCCTGTGCGGATCATTCAGTGCCGCCAATATGTGCGGTGCGCGGTTATTATTCTGTTAATCCAATGTGACTTGTTACTTATTAATAGATCAGCAAAGTTCATGCCATGACGAATAGAGCGGCCGCGTGAAGAAATCTGCCATGGAGATGCACCAATGTGATGTTTTTAAGTCGACATTTGTTCGCCCGGCGCACCAATTAAAGGCGAATCCGACGGTATGGTGCTGCGGATAGTAGATGGTGTTAGCGTGCAGGCAAGGCTAACGGCCGCTCGCGACGGCTGTCCGTTGTAGCTGCCCGCCCACCTAATCGCGCCAGCGCACCCCAGCCACGCGGATCACAGCCGGGAGAGTAACCTTCCGCGGGGCGGTTGGCAGGCTTATAATTAACGTGATTACGGATGGTGGTGCATGAAAAAATCAGCGGGAAAAGAACTTAACGCGCCCTGGGAAAAGACGTTTGACCGAGTATTGGGTCCCCTTGATGAATTTATTCATCGTCAGACCACCAGCGGTGTGCTGTTGATGGCCTGTGCGTTAGTGGCGCTCTATATCGCCAATAGTCAGTGGAATGATGCTTACCAGCGTTTACTGCAGCTGCCCTTTACCGTTGGCATGGAGGGCTTTGGGTTATCCAAATCACTACACCACTGGATTAATGACGGGCTAATGGCGATGTTTTTTTTCGTTATAGGTCTGGAACTGAAGCGTGAATTATTGGTTGGGGAGCTGGCGGACCCAAAACAGGCGATACTGCCGATTATCGCGGCTTGCGGGGGCATGCTTGTCCCCGTCCTCGTTTATGTAGCATTTAATCCGCAGGGCTCGGCGTTGGCAGGTTGGGGCGTGCCGATGGCGACAGACATTGCCTTTGCGCTGGGTGCGCTGGCGTTACTCGGCAAACGGGTACCGCGGAGTTTGCTGACGTTTCTGGTGGCCCTGGCGATTGTGGACGATCTCGAGGGCCGTACTGGTGATAGCCTTGTTTTACACCAACACTATAAATTTTGTTGCTCTGGGTATCGCCGCCGTCATATTGCTGGTGTTGGTCAGTTTAAACCTTGGGGGCATACGCCGTCCGTCGCCTTACCTGTTGCTGGGTATAGTACTCTGGATAGCGACATTAAAAAGCGGTGTGCATGCGACCGTCGCAGGCATTGTGCTGGCGTTTACTATCCCGATGCGTCCCAAGTACGATCCGGTGCGCTTCCTGGCGCAGATCAATGAACTGGTTGAGCAGATTAAACAGGCCTACAGGCGCGAAGAAAATATTGTCAAAAATGACGAGCTACGCTCACGGGTTCGAGCACTGGGGGAGGGCGCGCAACTGGTGCAGGCCCCCGCGCAAATTCTGGAGCATCGAATGCATCTGCCGTCAGCGTATTTGGTTATTCCCATCTTTGCGCTGGCAAATGCCGGCATACCTGTCGACTGGTCCTCATTTGGCAGCATCGCCACCCATCCGGTGGCGGTGGGCATTACCGCCGGACTGGTAGGCGGTAAATTGCTGGGTATTGCAGGATTTTCCTGGATTGCTGTCAAGTTGGGTTTGACTACACTGCCCCGCGATCTAAACTTTAAGCATATTGTTGGCGTGGGTTTAATGGGTGGCATCGGCTTTACCATGTCCATCTTTATCGCCGAACTGGGTTTCGTCGGGCAAGCTGAGGAATTGCTGATGGCAAAAGCCGGCATACTTATCGCCTCGGCACTCGCCGGTTTTGCAGGATTTTTATGGCTGTACTTAACTTCTCAGAAAAGCACAGAATAGCTTTACGTCAAAATCTGGTTTGCCTGAGTGGAACCGGAGTGGCTTTGCTAATAATGAGTTAACTGAAATACAGGGTTGATATTATGCCTTCGTTCGATATCGTTTCCGAAGTAGAAAATGAAGAAATTCGCAACGCCGCGGAGAACTCCCAGCGGGAACTGGCCACGCGCTTTGATTTTCGCGGGGTTAATGCGTCGGTTGAATTTAAGGATGAGGAAATAACGCTGTCCGCCGATGCTGACTTTCAGTGCAGACAGTTGTTAGAAATCGTGATCAAAAATCTGGTAAAGAGAAAAATTGATCCGCATTGTATCGATGCCGATGAAGAAACCACCCATAGCGGAAAAACGTTTTCGCTACAGGTGAAATTCAAGCAGGGTATTGATCAGCCCATGGCCAGGCAGATCGTTAAACTGATCAAGGATTCGAAGATGAAAGTGCAGGCGGCGATTCAGGGGGATAAAATACGGGTCACGGGCAAAAAGCGCGACGATTTACAGGAAGCCATGGCCCTG
>Ga0209347_1005349_pt1 | contig 12299 bp, 8 predicted proteins | sample AutmiccommuBRH23_FD_187382 | JGI IMG/M metagenome (GOLD analysis project Ga0209347, IMG submission 187382) | Deep subsurface microbial communities from Mt. Terri, Switzerland - Autotrophic microbial communities BRH/23 (SPAdes) (version 2) | ecosystem: Environmental > Aquatic > Deep subsurface >...
CCTATAGGAAAAGCTTCTTTTGACGCAGGTAAGTTAAAAGATAACTTTAAGGCGCTAATAGATGTGTTAGTAAAAGCGCGCCCCGCTGCTACAAAGGGTATTTATATGCGTAGCATTACCCTTTCATCCACAATGGGGCCTGGAGTAAAGGTTAGCGTACAAAAGGCAACAGGCAAGTAGAAATTTGTTGCTTTATTAGTTAAACTGTGTTAGCATTTCTTAGTAAATACAATATTTAACCGTAGACAGTAGGCACTTTAAGAGTTTAATGGAAAGCTTTTCCGCCTACCGAGGTGCAAGTAAATGATATTTTCAGGAATATCGTGGCCTCGTATGTTTATGAGGCCTTATTTTTATGTGAAATTTTACTTTGAAAAGGAGGTGTGTTGCTTGAACAAACAACTGCAGCAAAAAGTTGAAACCGTAAAGGAAATCAAAGAAAAATTGGATGCCTCTCAAAGTATAGTACTAACTGATTACCGGGGGATCAACGTAGCAGACATAACAGAGCTTCGTTCTCAGTTGAGAGGGGCCAATGTTGAGTACAAAGTACTGAAAAATACTTTAGTAAAGCGGGCTGCTAAGGATCTGGGAATAGAAGGAATGGATGCTTATTTGGAAGGACCTACAGCTATTGCCTTTGGGGTAGATGATCCAGTGGCTCCTGCAAAAGTACTTTCGGAGTTTGCCAAAAAGCATAAAGAACTTGAAATTAAAGGTGGATTATTGCAAGGAAAAGTTATAGGTTCTGAAAAGATTAAAGCATTAGCTGATCTACCTTCCAAGGAAGAGCTTTTGGCACAGGTAGCTCGGGTTTTCCAAGCACCAATTGTCGGTTTGGCTACTGTGCTCCAGGCAAATATTCTCAGCTTAGCTTATGCAGTCGATGCTGTGCGTGAACAGAAGGAACAAAACGCTTAATTAAAACTAATAATGGAAAAACAAGGAGGACTTAATATGTCTAAAGTACAAGAAATTATTGATGTTGTAAAGGAAATGACCGTATTAGAGTTATCTGAATTGGTAAAAGCTATTGAAGAAGAGTTTGACGTTAGTGCCGCCGCACCGGCTGCTGCCGTTGTTGCAGCGCCTGCCGCTGGAGAAGCCGCTGAAGAAAAAACTGAGTTTGATGTAGTTTTAACTGGTGCCGGGGACAAGAAAATTAATGTTATTAAAGTTGTTCGTGAAATCACTGGTTTGGGACTCAAGGAAGCTAAGGCGGTTGTTGACGGTGCCCCTAATGCAGTTAAAGAAGGTATTAGTAAAGAAGAAGCTGAACAAGTTAAAGGTAAGCTTGAAGAAGCAGGAGCTTCTGTTGAAGTTAAATAAGTACAGTTTCTGATAAAACAGCCGACCTAATCGGCTGTTTTTTTAGCCTATAAAACTTCTAGTCTCAGCAAAGGTGAGTTTATGGTTGCCGCGACGTCCGGCAGAACATTTTTTTGCTAGGCACGCCGTCTAAGTTTGAATTTTGTTCTTCAAAAAGCAAAGGTAAAAAACTTCAATTGGCGAGGATTTTGCTTGACATTAAATTTCCCTTGTGCTACCATTAAAAAATGGCTGTTACTATTTGTACACTAATCCAAATATCTGCTTGTAATGGAATAATTTTCGTATTAAAAGGTAAGAATACATAGATAAGGGATCTAATTGCCATAAATTTACAAGAAGCGAGGTTTAATTAAATCATTGAACCTTGCTTTTGAGTCTTTAGTGCGCTTAAAGAATTCATAAATATTTATATTTTTTATTTGTTCTTAAAGCGTTATTCTTTTGTGCTTATATATTCATACGGGGGTGACGTGTATATGGCCTATCCTGTAAAGGTAGGAACAAGGGAACGCTGGAGTTTCGCGGAAATTGAAGAAGTTCTTGACATGCCAAATCTTATTGAGATTCAAAGGAACTCATATGATTGGTTTTTAGCAGAAGGACTGAAAGATATGTTCCGCGGCATTTCTCCAATTCAAGATTTTACTGGTAACCTAGTACTGGAGTTTGTTGACTATATCTTAGGCACACCCAAATATGAAGTGGAAGAATGTAAAGAACGTGATGTTACATTCGCTGCACCTCTCAGAGTAAAAGTCCGTCTAATCAACAAGGAAACCGGTGAGGTAAAGGAACAAGAAGTGTTTATGGGAGATTTTCCGCTTATGACGGATAAAGGTACTTTTATCATTAATGGTGCCGAGCGTGTAATTGTTAGTCAATTGGTACGTTCTCCTGGTGCATATTACAACCAAACTATTGATACTAGCGGAACCAAATTATTCTCTGCTACTATTATACCAAATAGGGGTGCCTGGTTGGAATATGAAAGTGATGTTAATCAAAACATTTACGTCCGGGTTGATCGGACACGTAAAATCCCGTTCACAGTACTGGTTAGGGCTTTGGGGTGGGGGAGTAACGCTCAGATACTTGATTTGTTTAACTCTGATGAGCGTGTTCAACTTACCTTAGAAAAAGATAATACTGATAATACTGATGAAGCACTAATTGAGATATATAAACGACTACGCCCGGGAGAACCTCCTACGGTAGAAAGTGCGAAGTCGCTAATTGCAACCTTATTCTTTGACCCGAAAAGGTACGATTTGGGTAATGTGGGTCGCTATAAAATTAATAAGAAACTCAAGAATGAACTGCCCGAAGGGGAGAGCAGTGACTTAAAGCATATTACTAAAGAAGATATTATAGCTTCTATAAAGTATTTTTTGAAATTGATGGATGAAATGGTACGCCCCGATGATATCGATCATCTGGGTAATAGAAGACTTAGATCTGTAGGTGAATTGCTTCAGAATCAATTTCGTATTGGTTTATCCCGAATGGAACGTGTTGTAAGGGAACGTATGACTATTCAGGACGTAGACGTAATAACTCCTCAGGTTCTTATCAACATAAGGCCGGTTGTTGCTTCCATCAAGGAGTTTTTCGGCAGCAGCCAATTATCTCAGTTTATGGACCAAACTAATCCATTGGCGGAACTAACGCATAAACGACGCCTTAGTGCTTTGGGGCCTGGCGGTCTCAGTCGCGAACGGGCCGGATTTGAAGTCAGGGACGTTCATCACTCTCACTATGGCCGGATGTGTCCTATTGAGACTCCTGAAGGTCCTAACATCGGTTTGATCGGTTCCCTAAGCAGTTACGCTAGAATAAATGAATTTGGATTCATTGAAACACCGTATAGGAAAGTAGATAAGGAAAAAGGCGTAGTGAGTGATGAAATTGTTTACCTGACAGCTGACGAAGAAGATAATTATGTCGTGGCTCAGGCCAATGCGCCGTTGGATGAGGAAGACGGCCGTTTTATTCACAGTAAGGTCAATGCTCGGCATGGTCACGAGATTCTACAGGCGCCGGCTGAAAAAGTTGATTTTATGGATGTGTCACCAAAACAGGTTGTTAGTGTTGCCACCGCTTTAATTCCATTTCTTGAACATGATGATGCTAACCGGGCTCTCATGGGTGCCAACATGCAGCGGCAAGCTGTTCCGTTGTTAGAAACCGAGGCGCCTTTAGTGGGCACAGGCATGGAATGGAAAACTGCTCGGGATTCTGGTGTAGTGGCACTGGCAAAAAATGCAGGAGTTGCCGAACAGGTTTTTGCTAACAAAGTAGTTATTCGTACTGACGAAGGGACTACTGATGTTTACAACTTTTCCAAGTTTCAGCGGTCAAACCAAGGGACATGTATTAACCAAAAACCTATTGTAAATAAAGGACAACGTGTAGAAAAAGGCGATGTGATTGCCGACGGCCCGTCTACTGATCAGGGCGAATTGGCTCTGGGGCGTAATATCTTGATTGGCTTTATGACTTGGGAGGGCTATAACTACGAAGATGCCATCTTACTAAGTGAAAAGCTGGTCAAAGAAGATGTTTTCACATCAATACACATAGAAGAATATGAGGCAGATGCAAGGGATACCAAATTGGGCCCTGAAGAGATTACTCGGGATATTCCTAACGTCGGAGAAGATGTTTTAAAAGACCTGGATGAACGTGGGATTATTCGTACCGGAGCAGAGGTAAGGCCGGGGGATATCCTAGTGGGAAAAGTAACCCCCAAGGGAGAAACGGAACTTACTGCTGAGGAAAGATTGCTGCGGGCCATATTTGGTGAGAAAGCTAGAGAAGTTAGAGATACATCTTTGCGTGTTCCCCACGGGGAAACCGGGAAAGTGGTAGACGTAAAGGTCTTTTCCAGGGAAAATGGGGATGAACTGGCGCCGGGGGTTAATCAGTTAGTCAGGGCGTACGTAGCTCAGAAAAGGAAAATATCTGAGGGCGATAAAATGGCTGGGCGGCACGGTAATAAAGGTGTAATTTCACGAATTTTACCTGAGGAAGATATGCCGTTCCTGCCTGATGGGTCTCCGCTGCAAATTGTACTTAACCCATTAGGGGTACCTTCACGGATGAATATCGGCCAGGTACTGGAAACTCACTTGGGGATGGCGGCTAAGGCTTTGGATATTCATGTTGCAACACCGGTATTTGATGGTGCTAGCGAAGACGATGTTTTTGATTATCTGGAAAAAGCCGGCCTGAGTAGAACCGGTAAGACTAAATTGTACGACGGTCGCACCGGGGTGCCTTTCGATAATGAAGTAACAGTGGGTTACATGTATATGCTTAAATTAGCTCACTTGGTGGATGACAAAATTCATGCGAGGTCCACCGGGCCGTATTCATTGGTTACTCAACAACCGTTAGGCGGAAAAGCCCAGTTTGGCGGTCAGCGTTTTGGTGAGATGGAAGTTTGGGCATTAGAGGCCTATGGAGCCGCATATACATTGCAGGAATTATTAACGGTTAAATCTGATGATGTTGTAGGTAGGGTTAAAACCTATGAGGCTATAGTAAAAGGCGAAAATGTTCCTGAGCCAGGTGTGCCGGAATCCTTTAAAGTGCTGATAAAAGAGCTGCAAAGCCTTGGTCTGGATGTGAAGGTCTTATCCGAGAAAGATGAAGAGATCGAAATCAAAGAAGAGGAAGAAGACGTCAGTGAAACTGCTAAGGAACTTGGGATTGACGTAAAAGGGGAAGACGAGGAAGATAAAGATGACCTGAATGCGGATATTGGCGAAGATGAGGACGACGATGATGAAAACGACGCTGACGTTGGTGAGTCGGAGGATGGCCTGGAACTAGACGAAGAAGATGACCTTGATGATGATTTTTAGGAGCGAAAACGGAAGAAATTTGACGGATAGATTGTACATGCGGGGAACTTTGGTAGATCATTTTGAAGGGAGCGAGGCCCTTGATAGATGTAAATAACTTTGATCGGATGCGTATTGGTTTAGCTTCACCGGAGCAGATCAGAGCATGGTCCAGTGGTGAGGTAAAAAAACCAGAAACCATCAACTACCGTACGCTAAAGCCTGAGAGGGAGGGTCTTTTCTGCGAAAAGATTTTTGGCCCAACCAGAGACTGGGAGTGCCACTGTGGGAAGTACAAAAGGGTACGGTATAAAGGGATTATATGTGATCGGTGTGGTGTGGAAGTAACCCGTTCAAAAGTTCGCCGCGAGCGAATGGGGCATATTGAATTAGCTGCCCCGGTTTCTCATATTTGGTATTTTAAAGGAATACCCAGTCGCATGGGTCTGCTTCTGGATATGTCGCCGCGGTCATTGGAAAAGATATTATATTTCGTTTCTTATGTAGTGATTGACCCTGGTGAAACACCACTGATGAAGAAACAACTTCTGACGGAAGCGGAATACAGGGAATATCGAGATAAATACGGCAATAAATTTAAAGCCGGAATGGGCGCGGAAGCTGTCCAGGCATTGTTAAGAGAAATTGATTTGGAAGAGTCGTCAAAGGATTTAAGGCAGGAGCTTCAAGAGGTTAGCGGCCAAAGAAAAGTTAGGGCCATTAGACGATTGGAAGCCGTTGAATCATTCAAGAATTCGGGAAACTATCCTCAATGGATGATCATGGAAGTGGTGCCCGTAATTCCGCCAGAACTTAGACCTATGGTTCAATTGGATGGAGGTAGATTTGCTACTTCCGACTTGAATGATTTGTATAGAAGGGTAATCAATAGAAACAACCGTTTGAAGAGACTATTAGACCTTGGGGCACCTGACATTATAGTCCGTAATGAAAAGCGTATGCTTCAAGAAGCAGTAGACGCATTGATTGATAACGGCCGCAGGGGTAGACCCGTAACAGGCCCGGGAAATAGACCGCTTAAGTCTTTAAGCGATATGCTTAAAGGCAAACAGGGTCGTTTTCGTCAGAACCTGTTAGGAAAACGAGTTGATTATTCCGGGCGCTCAGTTATTGTGGTTGGCCCTGAACTCAGCATGCACCAGTGCGGGCTGCCGAAAGAGATGGCTTTGGAGTTATTCAAACCGTTCGTGATGAAGCGATTGGTAGATAAGGGTGCCGCTCATAATATTAAGAGTGCCAAAAGACTAGTTGAACGGTTAAAAGATGAAGTGTGGGACGTTCTAGAAGAAGTTATTAAGGAACACCCTGTCATGTTAAACCGTGCACCGACTCTGCACCGTTTGGGAATCCAAGCTTTTGAGCCCATATTGGTTGAAGGAAGAGCATTACAAATACATCCCTTGGTCTGTACTCCGTACAATGCTGACTTTGACGGAGACCAAATGGCGGTACACGTTCCGTTATCTGCAGAGGCACAAGCGGAAGCACGATTGCTTATGTTATCCAGCGGTAACATTCTTAACCCTAAAGATGGCCGCCCGGTAGCTTCTCCGACTCAAGATATGGTTTTGGGCTCCTACTATTTAACGGTAGTTAGAGAAGGGGCTAAAGGAGAAGGAAAAGTATTCGGGGGCTTTGATGAAGTAAAAATGGCATATGAGTCCGGAGCAGTGTCCTTGCATGCTATGGTTAAAATTAGAATAGATGGGGAGTATATTGAAACTACTCCCGGGCGAATAATTTTTAATTTCGAAGCTCCTGTTCCGAAAGAACTCGGGTTCTACAATAAGGATTTGGATAAAAAGGCTTTGGGACAGATAGTAGCCGACTGCTACGAGAAATTAGGAAATAGCGAAACGGCTAAATTATTGGATGGTATTAAACGCTTAGGCTATCATTACTCAACTAAGGCCGGTATCACCATTAGTGTTAGTGATATAGATGTGCCGACCCACAAAAAAGAAATTCTATCGGATACGGATGCTGCCGTCGAAAAAGTTGAGCAGCAGTATCGTCGGGGCTTAATCACAGAAGAAGAGCGCTATCAAAAAGTAATCAATCTATGGAATAATGCTACAGATACAGTGACTGAGCGGTTGATGGAGACCCTTGATAAGTTTAACCCGATCTTTATGATGGCAAATTCCGGTGCTCGTGGTAATGTGCAGCAGATCAGACAGTTAGCCGGTATGCGTGGTCTTATGGCGGATCCATCCGGTCGTATTATCGACCTTCCGATTAAGGCGAATTTCCGTGAAGGGTTAACGGTGTTGGAATATTTTATTTCTACTCACGGTGCCCGGAAAGGTTTGGCTGACACGGCCTTAAGAACGGCTGACTCAGGATACCTAACTCGGAGATTGGTGGACGTAGCCCAGGATGTAATAGTTCGAGAGCTTGATTGCGGCACCGACCGGGGAGTAGAAATTTCACAGATTAACGACGGTAAAGAAGTTATTGAGACTCTAGATGAGAGATTGGTTGGCCGAACAACCCTAAGGGACATCGTACACCCTGAAACAGGAGAAATAATTATTAAGGCTGATCAAGAGGTTAAGGAAAGCGATGTTGACGTAATAATGAGAGCAGGTATCAAGAATATAGAAATGCGATCCGTGCTGACCTGCAAAACTCGCTATGGAGTTTGTTCAAAGTGTTATGGAAGAAACTTAGCTACCGGTAAGTCAGTTGAGATTGGCGAAGCGGTAGGTATTATTGCAGCTCAATCTATTGGAGAGCCGGGTACTCAGTTGACAATGCGTACATTCCATACTGGTGGGGTTGCCGGTGATGATATCACTCAAGGTCTACCTAGGGTGGAGGAATTGTTTGAAGCCCGTAAACCAAAAGGGCAAGCACTGATTGCGGAAGCGGATGGCGCCGTTCAGGTTAAAGAGGTTAAAGGTCGTAGAGAAGTAATGATTGTAGACGGGGAAGAAATAAAATCTTCACAGCAAGTTCCTTACGGTTCTCGCTTAAAGGCCGGCCGAGGAGATATGGTTGAAGCAGGTGATGAACTGACTGAGGGTTCCGTCAACCCGCATGACCTATTAAAAATTAAGGGTGTCAGAAAGGTTCAATCCTACTTGCTGCGCGAAGTACAAAGAGTGTATCGTATGCAAGGGGTTAACATTAACGACAAGCATATTGAAGTTATGATCAGACAGATGTTGAGAAAAGTAAAAATTGATGATCCGGGTGATACTACTTTGTTACCGGGTGGTATTATCGAAATATTTGATTTTGAAGAAGCTAACCAGAAAGTAATGGAAAACGGCGGGGAACCTGGTAAAGCAAAACCCGTACTGCTGGGTATTACCAAAGCATCCTTAGCAACAGATTCTTTCTTATCTGCTGCTTCCTTCCAAGAAACAACACGGGTACTTACGGATGCTGCTATAAAAGGTAAGATGGACCCATTGTTGGGCTTGAAGGAAAACGTTATTATTGGTAAACTGATTCCTGCCGGAACCGGCATGACCAGGTACCGTAGTACAGAACTAATTATGAATAATGACATGTTGGAAGAGGAAGCGAAAACTGTTGACACCTCAGATATGAAGTGATAATATGTACTAGTATGTGATTTGACTAGGGGGAAAAGTGTCGATGACTCTGAAAGAATTACAGGAGGCGCGTGAGAAAACCGTTGGCATTAAACAGACTGTTAAGGCTATCAAAAAAGGGCTTGCGAGAACCGTGCTTCTAGCGGAAGATGCAGATCCCCATTTGACGGGCACAGTCAAAGAGCTCTGTCAAGAGTTCGGAGTTTCTGTTGTGACAGTTCCTTCTATGAAAGAACTGGGCAAAGCCTGTGGCATTAAAGTAGGTGCTGCGGCTGCAGCGGTTTTGGAATAATAATTTGGGCGGTCCCTTGGGCTGCCCTATAGAATTTAAAAACTTTCAGGAAGGAGGTGGGGTTGCATGCCAACTATACACCAACTGGTTAAACAAGGGAGAAAGGTTATAACTAAAAAGTCTACTGCTCCGGCGTTGAAGAATAGTCCACAGAAACGCGGAGTCTGTACACGAGTTTATACTACTACTCCGAAAAAACCTAACTCTGCCTTGAGAAAAATTGCAAGGGTTAGACTAACAAATGGTATAGAGGTGACTGCCTATATTCCAGGTATCGGTCACAATCTACAAGAACACTCGGTGGCTTTGGTAAGAGGCGGCAGGGTTAAGGATTTGCCTGGTGTAAGGTATCACATTGTCCGTGGTGCATTGGACACAGCAGGTGTTGAAGATAGAAGACAAGGGCGTTCCAAATATGGAACTAAAAGACCTAAAAAGTAATTGAAAAGGGGGTACGCACATGCCACGTAAGGGAAACATACCCAAACGGGAAATTCTGCCTGACCCAATATATAATAGTGAACAATTAACTAAGTTAATTAGTCAATTGATGTTGGATGGCAAGAAAAGTATTGCGGAAAAAACCGTATATGGAGCCATGGACATTATTAAGGAAAGAACCGGCAAAGAATCAATGGAAGTTTTTGAGCAAGCGCTAAAAAATGTAATGCCGGTACTTGAAGTAAAGGCTCGTCGTGTTGGTGGAGCCAACTATCAGGTTCCTGTTGAAGTTAGGCCGGACAGACGTCAAACGTTGGGAATTCGCTGGATTGCCAAATATTCTCGTGCAAGAGGCGGTAAGAGTATGAGTGACAAGTTAGCTGGAGAATTAATGGATGCAGCTAACAATACAGGCGGAGCTGTGAAAAAGAAGGAAGATACCCATAAAATGGCTGAAGCCAATAAAGCTTTCGCACATTATAGGTGGTAGAAAGAAGGTTGAATATGTTTCAATTCACTTTCTTTCTTCTAGTCAGAAAGGGGGATAATAGTGGCTCGACAAGTATCACTAAAAAATACTAGAAATATAGGCATTATGGCCCATATTGATGCAGGAAAAACCACAACTACAGAACGAATATTGTTCTACACTGGTAAAGTTCATAAACTTGGTGAAGTGCACGATGGCGCTGCAACGATGGATTGGATGGTTCAGGAGCAGGAAAGAGGCATTACTATTACCTCCGCCGCAACTACGTGTTCATGGAAAGATCACCGTATAAATATTATAGACACGCCCGGGCACGTTGACTTCACCGTGGAGGTGGAACGATCTCTGCGTGTGCTTGACGGCGCTGTTGCTGTATTTTGTTCTGTTGGAGGCGTTGAGCCTCAATCGGAAACGGTCTGGCGTCAAGCTGATAAATATGGAGTGCCACGTATAGCGTTTATTAACAAAATGGACCGTGTTGGAGCAGATTTCTACCGCGGTATTAATATGATTAAGGAACGCCTGGGTGCCAATCCTGTGCCGCTCCAACTACCGATTGGCTCTGAAGAGAATTTCAATGGAGTTATTGATCTAATTCGTGAAAGAGCAATAATCTATGTTGATGACCTGGGGACTCGTAGTGATGAAACTGAAATCCCTGAAGATATGAAGGAGTTAGTTGCTGAGTACCGCGAAAAGCTGTTGGAGGCTGTTGCGGAATACGATGAAGAATTAATGATGAAGTATTTGGATGGCGAGGAAATAACCGCAGATGAAATTAAAAAGGTAGTTAGGGACGCGACTTTAGATGTTAAAATAATCCCTGTACTGTGCGGTTCGGCTTTCAAAAATAAAGGTGTCCAGTTATTATTGGATTCGGTTGTCGATTATTTGCCCGCACCTATCGACGTGCCGGCTATTAAAGGCATTGTACCCGAAACTGATGAAGAAAGTGAAAGGCATGCTGACGATACAGAACCGTTTTCAGCTTTAGCTTTTAAAGTTGCAACTGACCCGTATGTAGGAAAACTAACATTTTTTAGAGTTTATTCCGGCAGTTTAAAATCAGGGTCCTATATTTACAACTCAACCACAGGGAAAAAAGAGCGGATTGGACGCATACTTTTGATGCATGCCAATCACAGGGAAGAAGTGGCTGAGGTATTCACGGGGGATATTGCCGGAGCTGTCGGCTTGAAGAATACAACTACCGGAGATACTCTCTGTGATGAAAGTCATCAGATTATGCTGGAATCAATGCAGTTCCCGGAACCGGTTATCGACGTAGCTATAGAACCAAAAACTAAGGCTGACCAGGAAAAAATGAGTTTGGCTCTGCAAAAACTGGCAGAAGAGGATCCTACCTTTCGGGTTTATACAAACGAGGAAACCGGCCAGACAATTATTTCCGGTATGGGCGAATTGCATTTAGAGATTATTATCGACCGTTTGTTAAGAGAATTTAAAGTAGATGCAAACGTGGGTAAACCTCAAGTTGCCTATAAAGAGACTATCAGGACCGGTGTTGATGCAGAAGGCAAGTTTATTCGTCAGAGCGGGGGACGGGGCCAATATGGCCACGTTAAAGTTAAGATTGAACCACTTGAAGTGGGGACTGGTTTTGAATTTATTAATAAAGTTGTTGGCGGAACTGTACCGAAAGATTATATTCCCGCAGTTGAGGCTGGTTTGCGAGAGGCTCTGGAAGCCGGTGTTTTGGCAGGTTATCCGGTTGTTGATATCAAGGCTACTCTCTACGACGGTTCCTACCACGAAGTTGACTCATCGGAAATGGCGTTTAAGATTGCTGCTTCCATGGCCTTCAAAAACGGGGCCAAGAAGGGTAACCCGGTTATTCTAGAACCGATGATGAAGGTAGAAGTCACGGTGCCCGAAGAGTATATGGGAGACGTGATGGGAGATGTCAGTGCCCGCCGTGGTAGAGTTGAAGGGATGGAGCCCCGGGCAACTGCCCAGGTAATTAGGGGATACGTACCCTTGTCTGAAATGTTTGGATATGCCACTGACTTAAGATCTAAAACTCAGGGGCGTGGTACTTACGTAATGCAGTTTGATCACTATGACGAAGTGCCGAAAAGTATTGCCGAAAAAATTATTGAAAAAAGAGTTGGGTAATTTTTAGCTATATAAAAACATTTATATTTTTTAAAGGAGGACAATCAATAATGGCTAAGCAAAAGTTTGAAAGGACAAAGCCGCACGTTAACGTAGGGACAATAGGACACGTAGACCATGGTAAGACCACATTGACAGCAGCCATCACCTTTACATTAGCCAAGTCAGGTGGAGCA
>Ga0209347_1005352_pt1 | contig 12291 bp, 8 predicted proteins | sample AutmiccommuBRH23_FD_187382 | JGI IMG/M metagenome (GOLD analysis project Ga0209347, IMG submission 187382) | Deep subsurface microbial communities from Mt. Terri, Switzerland - Autotrophic microbial communities BRH/23 (SPAdes) (version 2) | ecosystem: Environmental > Aquatic > Deep subsurface >...
GGGGTTTTCCCTAATCACAAACGGAATCAATGCAATAATACTTACTAAAAGAGTGTAAAAGATTATTATCAAGGGAGAATATCTCCCTGTCAGCTTTTTACTGATAACACTAAAGGAGGCCTGACACAGCACCGCGCTAAGCATTATCAAGTCTCCTACGTTAAAAGCAATATTGCGGATAACTTCCATATCCCCATTGGAAATAGCCAGGAGGACACCGAAAAACGCAAGCATTATAGCTTTGAACCGCTGCAACCCAAAATATTCCCCGACAAACCCCGAGGCCAGTATTGACGTAATTAAGGGACTGGTAGCACAAATCATCGAATCGTTGATAGCGCTGGTATATTTCAATGATATAAAAAAAAGGACATGGTAGCCGAACATGCCAATTAAGCCCAAAACAATGATGGTTCCCCAGTCTTTTCTACTCACTTCAAAAATCTTCTGCTTAAAAGCCAGCATAATTACAAACACTACCATAGCAGCAATCAAAAATCTAAAAAAAGCCAGGGAAAAGGGCGGAATCTGTTCTATGCCAATTTTCCCGGCAATAAAGGCCCCCGACCAAAATAATGCAGTCATAGTCATTAGGAAATAAACGATTCTTTCATTCCGGACGGGTCTCATAAGGTGACCTCCCTGTGCTTCAGACAATGGACAGAAACCATGAACACCAATTAAAACATTATATTACCTGTTGTCACATTTTATTTCCCTCCCTGATAAACAGGCAAAAAAAAACGAGGCCTTTAGCCTCGTTTGTGTTCTTCGGTCAGAGTATTGAGTACTCTGAGGCCGACCAAGATTTTATCCACCTCGCCAGGCCCGGTCTGATCCAGCAAACCGGCCACGTAGTTAGTTTTGATAACGTTTACCATGTCGGTGATTTCTGATACTTTTGGTGAAAGTGATATTTTTACGTTTCTCCGGTCTTCTGTGTCTCTGACCCTGATTACTGCTCCCTGAACTTCCAAGCGGTCAACTATTCCACAGACAGTACTCTTAGCCAAGCCTACAAGTTCACTCAGGTCTTTCAGGGTGACATTGGGGTGGTCATACAATTCCTTCAGCACCATCAATTGTGGGACCGTAAAGTTCATTTCACCGATCTGACCTTGTATATAGCTGCGAAAATTCTTGATTATACTTCTTAAGAGGTTTTTTATTTCCTCAGCATTATCATTTAAATAATCCATAACAGTACCACCTATTCAACCATAACATGGTTTTCTGCCGGTGACTTGGCCACCTGCTTGCCTTTAAGCAATAACGCCAGGAATATGGTTCCAGCGGCAATCAAAAACGTAACATAAAAAGTATCATCAATGGCCAGCATAGTAGCCTGCTTTTGGACTATCCCATACAAGGTAACTGTTGATATGCCCTGACTTTCTGTCGGGGACAGGCCAACCTGAGTAAACCAGCCCTGCAGCGTCCTGACTAAATACAAACTATTTGGATTAAACCAATTTATCTGTTCGGAAATCCTGGCGAAAATTTCAACCTGACTATTCTGCATATAAGTCGCAAGAAGAGTAATTCCGAGAGACCCGGCTACTTGCCTGATAACATTGGACAAGGCCGATGCCCTGCCGACCAACTGAGCAGGAATGGCATTCATGCCGGCCGTGGTTGAAGGCATCATGGCCAAACCCATGCCCAAACCCCGGACAATTGTAATCAGTACTATGGTGGTTGTAGATGTGTACATCGTAATTTCAGACAACTCGTATGTAGACAAGGTTAACAGAATCAGGCCGGGAATCACAACAGGTTTTGCCCCAAACTTGTCAAACAGCTTACCTCCTATAGGCATGGTAATACCTGTTGCAATCGCGCTGGGGAACAATATCATTCCGGTCTGCATGGCGTCCAAGCCCTGCAGGTTTTGCAAAAACAGAGGGAGTAAAAAAACCCCGCCAAAAAGGGCCACACTAATGGCACTGGAGATTATTATACTAAGAGAAAACGGCCAAATCTTCAATATCCTAAGGTCAAGCAGCGGGTCTTCCCGGGATAATTCATTCACTACAAATAAAATCAGGCTAAAAGCCCCTGCCATCAACAAAAATATATTTATAAAATTACTCCAATCAATGGAACTGCCTTCTCCAAGAACATACAGGATACAGCCCAGACCTGTGGCAATTGTTATGAAACCAAAGAGATCAAACCCCTTTGTAGGCTGCTTGGGGAATTCCTCTAACAAAATAGCCGTTAGGAACACACCAACAATGCCCACCGGGATATTGATTGTAAAAATCAGCCGCCAATCCAGGTGTTCAACTATGTAGCCGCTGAGAGTCGGCCCAATCGCCGGGGCGGCCATAGCTGCTATGCCCCAGATACCCAAGGCCATCCCCCGCTCTTCCCGGGGAATAACCTGATAAATTATAGACATACTTACTGGCATGATCATACCGCCACCCAGGGCCTGAATAATCCGGGCCACAATCATGGATGAATTACTCCAGGCGAACCCACATAAGGCAGAACCTATCGTAAACGATACAAGCGCCCAGATATATACCTTCTTGGTGCCAAACTTGTCCCCCAGATACCCGGTCAGGGGGATTACAGCGCCCATAGTGAGCATATATGCGGTAAGAACCCATTTAATATCATCTGCCGATACTCCGAAAACGGCCATCATCTTGGGGATGGCAATATTAACGATGCTGGTATCGAGAATGGCCATAAAGGTACCAACAACCACTACCAGTAGGGCTAACCACTTATATAAACTATCCTTTTTCCGGGCTTCCATGGTCCCACCCCATTACTTCACGTGAATTTTGATTATGGCGCTGGTCCCGGGCAGTAATCCAACACCAGTCTTACTTAAACTGATTTTCACCGGCACCTTTTGCACCACTTTTGTAAAGTTACCACCTGTAGCTGCAGGAAGCAGAGAAAATGTTGCCGCAGTGGCCTGCCCGATTGACTCCACCCTCCCAGAAAAACTTCGGTCAGGATACTCATCAATAGTAATTTCAACGATTCCTCCGGGCTTAACCCGGCCTAATTTGGTTTCTTCAATATTAGCGGTCACATACAACTCATTCATATTGGCCAGCATCACCAGCGGTTGTCCAGGCGATACGACCTCATCCACGTTCCCTTGTTTTTTTAAGACTGTCCCCGAAATAGGCGCCCTAATGATGGCCAGTTCGAGGTTGGAATTAGGAGAGCTTACCATTTCCTGCCGGCCAATTATTTGTCCCTTTTGTACAATCTGCCCTTCCTGAACATCAAATTGGATTAGTTTACCGGTAATTTGGGGTGTTGCCCGGACAATTTCCGCTGCAACCCTGGCATCTTCAGTCGAGACATAATATGTATTCTGATACCAGTAATAAAAACCCACTCCCGCCATGGAAATCACCATGATAGCCAGGATACCAAAAATCAGGATCTTTCTCTTTTCTAACATTTTTTCTGAGCCTCTCCCCTCACATCATAATACATATTTAACCATATTCATTTGCCCGCTAACGATTCTGATACGAATAAATCTATAATAACAAAAGACAGCAAGCAGGTCAATGCATACTTCAGGGAAAACCCATCTCATAAAAAAATCCCAGGCTCTGCCTGGAATTTTCATTTATCTATTTCACTATAATCGTGAAGTTTTATTTGTTGTTAAGATATGCTCATCATATAGTTTTTTCGCCGGCTGCGCTTTTTTCGAGCGATCTTGTGCTTCCCGTCTGACGGATTGCATCCTGTCGGAATCTTTGTAATTATTATTGTCACCACACATGTATTTTACTCAAATCGCAGCGCTTCTATAGGATTGAGTTTAGCAGCCTTGTTTGCAGGATACATCCCAAACACTATCCCAATTAAAACCGAAAAGCCAAAGGCCAAACTCATGAACTTGAGAGAAACTTCGGTCTCCATGGAAATTAAGGAACCTGCTAATTGAGAACCACCTATACCTATAATGATGCCGATAATTCCCCCGGAGCAGCTTACCACCAGGGCTTCTATCAGAAACTGGCGCAGAATATCCCGTCTCTTAGCGCCAATTGCCTTGCGGATACCGATCTCCCTGGTGCGTTCGGTAACTGAAACCAGCATAATATTCATTATCCCGATCCCGCCAACCAGGAGCGATATTCCGGCTATACCGCCAAGCATAGCTGTCAGGGTGCCAGTGACCTGATTTACGGCTGACAACATTTCTGCCTGGTTGTTAACCCGGTATGCATCAACGTTCTTCAATTTTTTATAAAGGACATTATCAATTTCGGTCACAACAGCATCTACCGTTTCCGGGGCTGACGCCTGAATATAAACGGTACGGATACCTCTACTGGAAAGCAGTCGTTCTGCAGTTGTCAAGGGGATAATAATCCTGTCATCATTGGCCCCCATCGACTGAGCGCCCTTCTCCTCCAGCAGCCCAACAACGGTATAATTCTGGCCGTTTATTTTTACAGTTTCCCCCACTGGGTTCGCATTTTCAAACAATTGCCGGGAAACTTCGACTCCCAATAGGACGACCTTCTGCCGGAAAGTCAGATCTGTAGGGAGAATAAACCGGCCTGACTGAACGTAATTATTTCTTACGTCCTGATATTCATCGTTAACCCCTTCCAGACTTGTATCCCATTTTTTGTTCCCGTACTTTACTGAAACACTGCCGTTGATTACCGGGGCTATCCCCTTTACGCCAGTCTCTTCCTTCCACTTCATTACTTCATCATAGGTCATGGTTGCAGAGGTCTCATTGGTGCGGATATTTACGGTAACTAAATTAGACCCCATGCTCTGGATACTGTCAGTGACCGATTTTGTGGCTCCCTGGCCTATGGATACCAATACTATGACGGCAGCTACACCAATAATTACACCCAGCATTGTCAAGAAAGAGCGCATTTTGTTGGACCGGATTCCGGCAATGGCCAACTTTACTATCGGCCAAATTCCCATTAGGCCACCCCCTCATCCTGGACAATGCGGCCGTCCTGAAGTCTGATTATCCGTTTGGCCTGGTTAGCAATCATACTGTCGTGGGTAATCAGGATGACTGTTTTCCCTCTGTTATTCAATTCCTTGATTATCTCCATCACCTCAACCCCAGAACGTGAGTCAAGTGCGCCTGTAGGCTCGTCGGCAAGTATTATTGACGGTTCACCCGCCAGAGCCCTGGCAATGGCCACCCTCTGCTGCTGGCCGCCTGATAATTCCGCAGGTTTATGGCTCATCCTGTCAGTCAACCCCACCATGCCTAGTGCCCGTGCTGTCAGTTCCCTGCGTTCAGTGGAAATCATCCCCCTGTATATCAAAGGCAGCTCCACGTTTTCAAAGGCGGTCAGCCTGGGCAGCAAATTAAAACTCTGAAAAATAAACCCAACCTTTTTGTTCCTTATTTCTGACAAGTCATCTTCCGCAAGTTGGCTGACTTCCTTTTGATCAAGGAAATACTGACCCTCAGTAGGAATGTCCAGGCAGCCTATCATGTTCATCAAAGTGGATTTACCGGAACCTGATTGTCCGATTATGGCCGTCATTTCACCATCTGCGATTTCCAGATTCACTTTGTCCAGGGCGGCCAGGGTTACAGAACCGGTTTGATACAGCTTACTAATGTTAACCAGTTTAATCATCTTTTATCTACGCCTCCACTAAACGATTCGCCGGATCCCCCTGGCCTGACGCTCCCACCTGACGCACCACCGCCTGGCGGCCTGTTACCGCCGCCAAATATTAACCCGCCTTGCCGGTTACCTGTGCTGCCGCCGGTTCCATTGGCAGCGCCGGAACCCGTACCGCTGCTTCTCACCACATTGGGCAGATTCACAGTATCCCCTTCCTGGACACCTGAAATAATTTCAATCAGAGTATCGTTATACAAACCAGTTTCAACCTGAACCATCCTAACTGGCCGATTACTATTTGCTCCAGCGGTTTCACCACTGGACCTGCGTGAATCTGCCTTTCCCGGCTGTTGGTTTACGTCTGATCTATCATTGCCGCCGGCAGCCATCAGCACAAACTTTCGTCCCTGCCGTTCCTGGACCGCTTCCACCGGCAGCAGCAGCGCTCCATCTTTCTTAGCAACTATAATCACCACATTGGCTGTCATATTCTCTTTCAAGTCATCCGCTTTATCCATACTGACTGTTACGTCGAAGCTGGCCACACCATTCTCCTCCGTTCCCTTGGCAGCAATCTCCGTAACTGTTCCGGCAAATGTTTCGTCAGGTAACGCGTCTACCGTAATAGCAGCTTTTTGCTCCATTTTAACTTTTGCAATATCCACTTCATCTACCGGTACGGTCACCCTCATGCCCGCGTTGTCCACTAATGTTGCCAGCACCTCATTAGTAGATACCTGATCACCCACCTGCCAGTACTCACCACTACTTTCCGTACTCGAGAAGTTGGAGTTCGAACCCCCGTTACCACTGCTTTGACTGGCAGCCGAGTTCAGATTTATAGTGCCGTCAACGGGTGCATATATTTTACAATCAGCCATTTTCTTCTGCGCTTGGTCATAACTTAATCTGGCCTGCTCCAACCGCAATTGCTGGGACTGTATATTAAGGTCTATATTATCGCCAGCAATGTAGGCAAGTTTTTGTCCTTTTTTAACGTAATCATTCTCATCAACTAACAACTGTTCAATGGTCCCCGAAACTCCGGCTCTCACAGTTACCGTTTGAGCCCATTCAAGGGTCCCTCCCTCATAACCCGCCTCCGGTCCGGCCGGAGTGTGAATCTCTGCCTGTGCCGGCAGTCCTGGAGCAATGGCACCCGGGTTTGTAAGCTCAATTGTAATATCATGCATCTTCGAACCGTCGCTGCCCGCAGTTCCCCCACGGTCAACCTTCTTAACCCGTCCCTGTAATGTTTGCATCAAAGACGGAATAGTCACATCGACTATTTGTGCAACCTTAATCTGAGTAACTTGTGCCCCATTTACGGGGACTTTGAACGAAAGCTTACTTGTATCGTCAATCGTTAAAAGATCACCATTTTTTTGTACGTCAGTGCCGCTATCAACCTTCAATTCACCAATCTGACCGCTGATAGGTGCATATATGTATTGTTGTTTTCGTTCATCCAGCCTGATGTTATATTCTAGCTGAGCCTGCTGTAAATCCAATTTGGCCTTCTTAATTTCAGTTTGAATACTATCGTTGTTCAATTCGAATAATAACCGACCGGCTGCAACCCGTTCTCCATTCTTAACATTTATCGCCGCGATAGTTCCGCTTTGATTGGGCGTGATACTTCTGGTAGCTGATGGTTGTACCGCGCCTGTCCCGGATACCGTTACCTCTATATTACCTCTCGTGACCGATGCGGTAACCGATTCAGCAGGGGCACTGTCATTACCGCTAAACAGATACCATGCTAGAAATGCCGCTGCAACAATTGCCAGCCCGATAACAGAGCTTAGTTTCTTCTTTATCTTCATGAAATTCAAAAACTTTTCGAACATAAGGTTGACCCGCCCTCCCTGATTTTGCTCAGAATAATTTCACTATTTAATTATAAGAACTTTTTGTGTTCGTTCTGTGAACTTACTGTGATATAAAATTGAACTTTAGATAAAAGAATTATGGATATGGCATTTGTCTGATCTAATGTTATAATTTGATTGTTACCATCAACTAATAGTTAAAATAAACTCAGGAGTGATTAAATGAGAAAGCTGGCTGCCTATTTAAAACCGTATTGGAAGGCTGCGTCACTGGCACCACTTTTCATGTTGTTTCAGGTTGTAATGGAATTGCTGCAGCCTAAGCTGATGGCTGATATAGTTGATACGGGTATCGCCCATGGAGACTTAAGATATATTGTACGAACAGGACTACTCATGATTGGGATCTCACTGGTAGGTATAATAGGAGGATGGGGCTGCGTAGTTTTTTCCAGCATCGCCGCACAGAGTTTTGGCACAGACCTGCGGTCAGACCTTTACAAAAAAATTCAGACCTTTTCCTTTACCAACCTGGATAAGTTCAAAACAGCTTCGTTAATAACCCGACTGACTAACGATGTGGTACAAGTGCAAAATGTTGTGCTTACCATGCTCCGGATTCTGGTGCGGGCTCCCCTGTTAAGTATAGGAGGATTAATTATGGCCATTACCATCAATCCAGGTTTGGCCACAATTTTGGTAGTGACCGTGCCAATCCTGATTTTAACACTGACATATGTAATCCGCAAAAGCTTCCCTCTCTTCTCCAGAGTACAGAAAGAATTGGACGGGGTCAATAGCGTTCTGAGAGAAAACCTTTCAGGTGTGCGGGTAGTCAAAGCCTTTGTCAGGTCTGATTACGAAATCAAGCGTTTTGGCCTGGTTAATGACCAATATACAGATGTCGGCATCCAGGCCGCGAGGATTGTAAGCACGATTATGCCGGTTATGATGCTGGTACTAAACTTTAGTATCCTGGCAGTTATCTGGTTTGGAGGTATTCGTGTCAACAGTGGAAATATGCAGGTAGGAGAGGTCATGGCCTTCATCAACTATATGACACAAATCCTATTTTCCTTAATGATAGTGGGCTTTATGCTGATGACGGTTTCCCGGGCCAAAGTATCGGCGGAACGGATAGAAGAAGTCCTGGGTACAGAAACAGATATAATGGACCGGGAAACCGCATCTGGGGTATCGATCAAAATAGGACGCGTGGATTTTGAGGATGTATCATTTCGTTATGAAGGGGCCGGCGGGGAACCGGTGCTGCGAAACATCACCTTTACCGCCCTGCCGGGGGAAACAGTTGCTATTTTAGGTGCCACAGGCTCCGGCAAAACCACATTGGTTAATTTAATTTCTCGTTTTTATGAAGTCACTGAAGGCCGGGTTTTAATCGATGGTGTCGACGTAAGGGAATATAAACTGAATGCACTGCGCAGCGGAATTAGTATGGTCTTACAGGAATCTATATTGTTTACAGGCACCGTCTGGGACAATATCCGCTGGGGCCGTCAGGATGCATCAGACGAGGAAGTAATCGCTGCCGCCAAGGCGGCTCAAGCCCACGAGTTTATCACCAAACTGCCTGAAGCTTATGATACTTTAATTGGCCAGCGGGGAATTAATCTCTCAGGTGGTCAGAAACAAAGGGTAGCAATTGCCAGGGCACTTCTAAAAGAACCGGTAATTCTGATTCTGGATGACAGCACCAGTGCAGTTGACGTGGCTACCGAAGCACTTATTCAAGCAGCTTTAAGAAAGCTGCTGAAAAATTGCACCAGCATTGTGATAGCCCAGCGAATATCCACCGTGCTGGAAGCTGACAAAATTCTGGTGCTGGAGCAAGGCCGGATAGTGGATTTCGGAAACCATAATGAATTAATTCAAACGAGTAAGGTTTATCAGGATATTTATTATTCACAACTCGGCGTAGAGGTGGTTTAGATGGCACAAATACCAAGCAGAAGAACACCGGGCGGCATGTCCGGACTACCTGGCAAAAGAGCAGGGCTTTTTGGGCCCAAAGCCAAAATAAAAGATACCAAAGGCACCATAAAGCGACTGTGGCAGTATCTTGCCCGCCAGAAAAACCAGTTACTTCTGACATTTATGGCCGTGGTCTGCGGTTCAGTCCTATCACTAGTGTCTCCATACCTGATTGGCCTCGCTATTGATGCCATGGTTAAAGGCCCAGGCCAGGTTGACTTCGACAGGCTGGCAAAAATCGCTTTGGCTTTCCTGGCAGTCTACCTGCTAACAGCACTGGCAACATGGATACAGTTTTATTTGATTTCAGCGGTGGCCCAGAAAACTCTACGGGATGTGAGAAAGGACCTGTTTGAAAAAATGCAGATATTACCGGTCAGATATTTTGACCGCCAGACTCACGGAGAACTTATGAGCCGCTTGACCAACGACGTTGAAACTATAAACAACACCCTGAGCCAGAGTACAACACAGCTTTTTTCCAGTCTGATCACTGTGATTGGATCTATGGCCATGATGGTGTACCTGAGTCCTGTCCTAGCCGCAATAAGCCTGATAGCCATACCGCTGGGAATATTCTTTACAAAAAAAGTCGCCGTACGTTCAAGAAATTATTTTATATCACAGCAAAAAGAACTCGGCGAGTTAAACGGCTTCATTGAGGAAACCATCTCCGGCCAAAAGGTGGTTAAAGCCTTTGGCCGGGAAGCAAAATCCATTGAAAACTTTGAAACCATTAATGATAGGCTAAAAGAGGTGGCAATACGAGCACAAACTGTTTCCGGCCTGGTGATGCCAATTATGAATATGATCAGCAACCTCAGCTTTGCACTGGTTTCTTTTGCCGGGGGCTGGATGGCTGTAAAAGGTATGATTACAATAGGGGTCATCGCCAGCTTTCTGAATTACTCAAAACACTTTGCCCGGCCAATTAATGAAATTGCCAACCAGTTTAACATGCTTCAATCTGCCCTGGCCGGTGCAGAACGCGTATTCGAGGTTATGGACGAAGTCCCGGAACCCAAAGACATTCCTGATGCTGTCGCCCTCAACCATGTACGCGGAGAAGTTGTATTCACAAATGTCACCTTTGGCTACCAAGATGATTTGCCGGTATTGAAAAATGTATATATTACGGCCACACCCGGGCAGACCATCGCGCTGGTAGGTCCTACAGGAGCTGGCAAAACAACTATCGTGAATTTATTGATGCGTTTCTACGATGTAAACAGTGGTTGCATCTGTGTGGACGGAAAAGATATCCGCAGTATAGAGAAAGATACTTTACGCTCCTCCCTGGGTATCGTGCTGCAGGACAGCTACCTCTTTTCCGATACCGTTCGGGAAAATATCCGGTATGGCAGGTTAAACGCAACCGACAAAGAGATAGAGCATGCCGCCCGTTTGGCCAATGCTGAAGCCTTTATCCTCCGCCTGCCCAACGGTTATGACACCGTGCTGACAGATGAAGGCAGTAATTTAAGCCAAGGGCAGCGCCAGCTGCTGACCATCGCTCGGGCTGTTTTGGCTGACCCGGCCATCCTTATCCTTGATGAGGCTACCAGCAGCGTCGATACACGGACAGAGATGCAGCTGCAGAAGGCCATGCTGTCCCTGATGAAGGGAAGAACCAGTTTCGTCATCGCCCACCGGTTAAGCACCATCAGGCAGGCTGACCAGATTTTGGTGATAAACGACGGTGAAATTATCGAACGGGGTACTCATGAACAACTGCTTGAGGCAAAAGGTTTCTACCACAACCTCTACAACAGCCAATTCAAAAAAAGCTTGGTAAGCTAGATACTTCGAACCAAAACGCTACTCCGTTATTTTGGTTTTCTACACCAAAGTCATTTCCGTGAAGTTCCATAACAGACCTTACTACCGATAATCCCAAACCGGTCCCACCATAAGCCCGGGTTCTGGCCTTATCAACCTTATAAAAACTGGTCCAAATCTTATCAAGCGAATCCTCCGGGATATTCTTTCCTGAATTGTACACAGATACCCGGACTTTATCATGCCCCGACTTTACCCCTATGTCAATTGTCTGATTATCATCGACGTGATTTATAGCATTATTAAGGTAATTGACCAATACCTGTTCAATACGCACATAATCTCCGTGAACATTCAGATTCTCACCATTTTCAACGCTTACCGTTATTCCTTTTTCCATCAATATTGGCCGGTATTTTTCCAGCACTTTGTCAATTAAGGAAGAGAGGTCAAAAACCGTTTTTTCCAGCTTAAAATAACCTGATTCTATCTGGGACAAATCCAGCAAATCTTTGACCAACCTGTTCATTTTATCCGATTCATCCATGATCACGTCACAATATAAGTTTTTGTTTTCCTCATCGTCATTAACGTTAAGTTTAAGACCTTCAGCATAGCCTTGAATTAAAGCAATCGGGGTTTTTAACTCATGAGATACATTAGAAATGAATTCCTTCCTCATTTTATCGATCTTACGTTCCCGTTCAATGTCTGCCTTCAGTTCAGATATCGCCTTATCCAGTTGGTCAGAAAGGGAATTAATGCTTTTACCTAACTGTCCCACCTCATCATCAGATTGAATGGGATATTTTTTGCTAAAATCGAGCTTTGACATTTCCTGAGCAATAATGTTTAAATCTAAAATTGGCTTTGTAAATCTATTCGCATATAAAAATACGGCAATGCCCCCTAAAATAATTGTGATTAGGCCGGTAAACAGAAAAAACCTATTGGCAACTGCTGTACTTTCATTTATAGCGGCTAATGGTGAATTCATGATTAGCAGGTCCCCGTTATTTAGCCGTGAAGCCAAAATTAGGAATTCAGTCTTGAGCCTGGGGTCAGTACTAACATCA
>Ga0209347_1005353_pt1 | contig 12283 bp, 8 predicted proteins | sample AutmiccommuBRH23_FD_187382 | JGI IMG/M metagenome (GOLD analysis project Ga0209347, IMG submission 187382) | Deep subsurface microbial communities from Mt. Terri, Switzerland - Autotrophic microbial communities BRH/23 (SPAdes) (version 2) | ecosystem: Environmental > Aquatic > Deep subsurface >...
TCTGCGCCAATGGTACTGCGTCTTAAGGCGTGGGAGAGTAGGACGCTGCCAGGTCTTGAAGACCGACGAAACGTCAACGCCGATAACAGGCGACAAACATCACGCTACACACCATAGCCAACCAGCCAAGCACCCTACAACCGCGGGGTGGAGCAGCCCGGTAGCTCGTCAGGCTCATAACCTGAAGGTCGTAGGTTCAAATCCTACCCCCGCAACCAAGTCACAGAACGCGAACACAAACACCCCCGACGCGAAAGCGACGGGGGTGTTCGCGTTGCGCCGACGTTGTTTTTCCCACTTTATTCGATACCATCCAATCCGGCACCCGGGCTAGAATTGGTGCGAATTGCGCGCGATGGCAGACTGATACCTGCAATAAGCGTGACAATTGGCACGAATTCCAGAAAGGGGTCCGGTGCATGACACAGAATGGTGATTGCCGCAGACAGCCCCGTCTTTCAGGGCTCGTTGTCCTCGAGGAGGCGCACCGTTGAGCGGTCGGCGCGCCGTTCTGCCGCCCAGCTTCGAGGCGCGGGGCGCCAGCGTTCCCTTTCAAGCGAACAGCCTCAAGCAATGCCGCTTGCGGGTGATCGATCTCGGCCACAGCGTCGATTGGGAGATCACCGTGCCGAGCGGCATGGGCGGCATCGAATCGCGCAGCGTGATGATCCTGCCCTGGCGCGACGTGCCGATGTTCGCCGGCCTGAATCCGCGCGACAAGGAGTTGTACCAGCGGATCGACGCGCTCGAGGATGACGTCTCCCCGGACCCGTTCAAGATCCGCGAGATCCGTATCCGGATCGACCAGACCATGGCCGAGACCGAGGAGGAGCGGCGGCTTGCCACCATCGAGGTCGATCGGGAGAAGCAGGACCGGCTCGAGACTTATATGAGCTTCCTCGCCCAGATCACGCGGGATTGCGGCATCCGCCAGGGTGACACCTTCATGGCGAGCGCCGACACCGCGCTGCTGATGCGCTTGACCAAGGATCAGAAGGCGAGTTCCGAACTCGGCTTCGACGCGGCTGCCCTGACCGAGCGCGTGCTGGCCTTCGCCGCGGAGGAGGTGAACGTGCCGCGCAAGGTGGTCAACCAGCGGCTGGAGGAGCTGACCACCTTCATGGCGCCCTTCGGTGCCGTCAATATCGACACCGACAGCAAGACCGACGGCTTCCTGACCCGGACGCGCAACGAGCTCAAGGTGATGGATCGCACCTTGATGCAATATGGGCGGCAGTCGCGCTCGGAGGTCGGCGACATGATCGTTCTGGTCCGCTTCGCCATCAAGGACTTCATCGACTACGTGAACGACCGGTTCAGCGAGATCGAGCAGTTCTTCTCATTTTTCATCAATGTGTTCCGCGACTACAGCAAGACGAAGGCGTTCGCCCAGAAGGTGCGCCGCGACGTGTCCTATGCGCTCGACGGCTGGAGCCATCTGTGCGCGGTGTGGAGCGAGGCGCATGCCACCAATCAATCCGACAAGATGGATGCGGCGATCGCCTACATCCTGCGGCATCTGCCGTTGATGCCGCAGGAGGAGGTGCGGCAGGAGAACGTCAACTCGTCGGTGCGCCGGGGCTTCGAGACGGCGCGCGCCCAGATGGTCCGCACTCTGGTAAACTGGACCGACAATCAGATCGACCGCGAGATGGAGCAGCGGGTCGCCGCCAGCAAGCTCGCGCAGATGACGCCGAAGCCCGAGCCCGACCAGCCGAAGAAGCGGCGCCGGGCCGGGCACCAATGGCGCCCGTGATACCGGCGCCCGTGATGCCGGCTTCCAGGGCGTCGGCGCTCCGGGCGGCGGTCGTGGGTCTGGTCGTAGAGTTGGGGAAATCGGATGCAACGCTCTGTCTTCGTCGGATGCAAGGACACGGCCGCCGCGACCGCGGCGCGCCGGATGGTCGGCGGCGGCACGGGCCTGTGCGGGCCGGTGACCTGCGCGGGCGATGCCGACCTGCCGCACCGCGCGGTGCTGGTCGAGACGGCCGCCTTCGGCAGAGGAAGGCTGCGCGCGATGCCCGGGCTGGATACGATTTCGGTGGCGATCGTCGATGACCACGCGGCCGGCCTCACCGCGATGCGGGACGGGGCGGACCATTACATCCTGAGCGCCGATGTCGATGGGCCGGCGGCCGACGCCGTGGCGATCGCCATCCACCGCGCCGACCGCCGTGCGCGCGCCGGCTTCCAGGACGGTCCGATCGACAACATGCACTGCATCGGCAGCGACGCCTTCCGCTGGCTGATCCAGTACACCGCGGATGTCGCGCTGCGCCGGGGACAGATTGGCTACCTGATCCTTGTGCACTTGGTCCCGGACGAGCCGGGCTCCGCCGATGCGGTCGCCGTCGCCGCCTGCACCAGGCTCTGCGACACCACCCGCTCGGCCGACATCGTCAGCTGGCTCGGGCGGGCCTGGTTCGGGGTCCTGGTGTCCACCAGCGTCTCACTCGAGGGGGCGCATGCCCTGGTTGCCCGGCTCGCGGATGCTCTCCGCCTGCCGTTGGAGGTCGACGGACGGACGGTGCGGGTCCGCTGCAACCTCGGACTGACGACCTATGGCGGCACGAGCGAGCAGGCCGATTCGATCCTGGCCCGGGCGACCGCGGCCGTCGACCAGTCGGCGTGGCGCTACGGCGCGGGGTCGGAGGAGCACGGCACCGACCGGGTGTCGTGACGCGAAGCATCGGCCGAGATAGGCTGCCGGCCGCTTCCGGCTGACCCATGCGGGGGATCTCCTGGCCTATCGCTTCGTCCATACCGCCGACATCCATCTCGACTCGCCGCTGCGCTCGCTGGCGTTGCGCGATGCTGAGCTCGCCGAGCTGATCGGCAACGCCACCCGCCGCGCTTTCGTCGGTATCGTCGACCTCTGCCTGGACGAGCGGGTCGACGCGCTGCTGCTCGCCGGCGACCTGTATGACGGCGACCAGACCTCGATGAAGACGGCGCGCTTCCTGGCCGAGCAAATGCGCCGGCTGGACGAGGCGGGCATCGACATCTTCGTGATCCGCGGCAACCACGACGCGCTGTCGCGCATCACCCGCGAGCTGGTGCTGCCCGACCGGGTGAAGGTGTTCGGCGGCCGCGCCGAGGCGGTGGTGGTCGAGCGTGCCGCCGGCGACATCCCGATCGCGGTGCACGGCCTGAGCTTCGCGCAGCCGCATGCCCCTGAAAGCCTGCTGCCGCGTTACCGGCCGCCGTTGCCGGGAGCGGTCAACATCGGCCTCATGCACAGCAGCCTGGCGGGCTCTGCCGGGCATGATCCCTATGCTCCCTGCAGCGTCGCCGATCTGCAGGCCGCGGGCTTCCGCTACTGGGCGCTCGGCCATATCCACAAGCGCTCGGTCGTCGAGGGGCCGGAGAGGGCTGGGGCCGACAGCGGTTGCACGATCGTCATGCCGGGCATGCCGCAGGGCAGGGACATCAACGAGGCAGGCCCGAAATCGGCGACCCTGGTCACGATCGGCGACGACCGTTCGGTCACACTGGAGGAGCGCGCCACAGGTGTCGCGCAGTTCGAGCGGGTCGCCGTCGACCTGACCGGGCTCGACGACTGGCGCGCGGTGGTGCGGGCGGTGGCCGGCGCGCTGGAGCATGCCCGCGCAGCTGCCGCCTCGGAGCAGCTGGTCGTCCGGCTGGGGCTCACCGGGGCGACGCCGCTGGCCTGGCGGCTGCGGCGCGAAACCGATCTCCTGAAGGCCGAGGCGGACGACCGCGCCTCGCTCGTCGGCGGCTGCCGGATCGAGAAGCTCGATGTCGCGTGCCGGCCGCCGGCCGCCCAGGGCGAAGGCGGCGGCGATCCCGTCGCCGAACTGCGGCAGCTGATTTCCGCGGAGATCTTGGGCTCGGACGCTTTCCGCGCCGAAGCGACGGGGGTGGCCGAGGAACTGCGCGCCCAGTTGCCGCCGGAATGCCGGGCGCTGTTCGGCAGCGATGAGGAAAGCTTCGCCGCCGCGGTCGCCGCCCTGGCCCGCGACGGGGCAGACGATGTCCTGGCGCTGCTGCAAGCGCCTCCGGGCGCCGGGAACGCCTGATGCGCCTGCGTCGCCTGGACCTCACGCGCTATGGCCGGTTCACCGACCATCGCATCGATTTCGGCGAGCGCCGCGAGGGCGAGCCTGACCTGCACATCGTTTACGGGCCGAATGAGGCCGGCAAGTCGACGACCCTCAACGCCTTCCTGGACCTGCTGTTCGGCATCGAGCCGCGCAGCCGGTACAATTTCCTCCACCCCTACCCGTCGATGCGGATCGGAGCGGTGGTGGAGCTGCCGTCCGGAGTCCGCGAGGTCGCGCGGGTGCGCCGCGGCCTGCTCGGTCACGACGGGCAGCCGGTCGCCGACGGGGTGCTGCTGGGCGAGCTCGGCGGCATCGACCGCGACGCCTACCGCACCATGTTCTCGCTCGACGACGAGACGCTGGAGGCCGGCGGCAAGAGCATCCTGGAGAGCAGGGGCGAGCTCGGCCGGCTGCTTTTTTCCGCCAGCGCCGGCCTCGCCGAGCTGAGCCACAGCCTGTCCGACATCCGGACCGAGGCGGACGGCTTCTACAGGTTCCGCGCCCGCAGCGGCGTGCTGTCGCAACTCAAGGATACCCTGGCGGCACTGAAGGATGAACGCGACCGCATCGACACCCTGGCGTCCGACTACGCCCGGCTGGTCGAGGCTCGTGACCGGGCGGCAGCGCAATACGAGCAGGCGATCGCCGGGCGCGGCCGAATCCAGGCGCGGCTGGACGAGGTCCAACGGCATCTCGGCGCCTGGCCGCGGCTGACGGCGCTGCGCGACCTGCGGCAACGGCTGGCCCCGCTTGCGGACCTGCCGCCGCCGCCGCTCGGGCTGCGCGACGAGTTGCCGGCGCTGCAGGCGGCGGAGGTGTCGCTGGCGACCCGCGCCGAGGGAATAGACGCCGAGGTCCGGCGCCTCTCGGCCGAGCTCGACGCGGCCGTGGTCGACGAGGCGGCCCTGGCCGCTGCCGGCCGACTGGAGCGTCTGGAGGAGCCGCGGTCCCGCTACGTCACCGCCTGCAAGGACATCCCGGAGCGCCGGCTGCAGCTGCGGGACGTCGAGCTGGCGCTTGCCGGCATCCTCGCCCGCCTGGGCCGGGCAGGGGAGCCCGATCCCGGCCGCCTGGTGATCCCCGCCACCGCCGTCGGCACGCTGCGGGAGCTGATCGAGCGGCGCTCCGGGATCGAGGCGGCGCTCGTGGCCGCCGGCGGGGAGCGTGAGCGGGCCGCCGAGCGCCTCGACGCCGCCGTCGCGATGCTGCGAGCCGCCGCCGGCGGGGCCGATGTGGCGGAGGACCGCGGCGGTGCCCCGGCCGCCGCACTCGCCGGAACGGTCTCGGCGCTGCGCCAGCACGATCATCAGGCGCGGCTTCGCTTGGCCGGCCGGTCCGTGGCGGCGCTGCGCGAGGTTCTGGACGAGCGGCTGGCCGCGCTGCGCCCGTGGTCGGGCGGTGCCGAGGAACTTGCGGCACTGCCGGTCCCCGCGGCCGGCGAGATCGAGCGCCTGAAGACGGGACTGCGGGAGGCCGGGCAGAAGACCGACCGGCTTGCCGGCGAGGTCGAGCGTCTGGATCGCGAGCGGCTCCGGCTCGACGCCGAACTGCAGGCGATGACGACGGTCGCCGACGTGGTGACCGACGCCGACGCGGCCGCGGCCCGGTCGGCTCGCGAGCAGTCCTGGGCCGTGCATCGGCGGCTGCTGGATCCGGCGTCGGCGGATGTGTTCGAGGCTGCGCTGCGGCGCGACGACCAGGTCATGGACGGTCGTCTGCGGCACGAGAAGGAGATCGCCTCGCTGCACCAGTCGAGCCGCCGGCTCGCGGTCTGCGAGGCGGAGCTGGCGCAGGCGCGGGAATTTCTGGCGGCCGCGATGGCCTGCCGCCGCGACCTCGTCGACGCCGTCGCAGCGACGGTCGGCACGATCTCGCCCGACCTGCCGGCAGCGATGACCGCCGAACAGCTCGAGGACTGGCTGGCACGTCGCGGGCGGGCGCTGGAAGCGCGCGACGAGCTGCGACGGGCCGAGCGCGATCTTCAGGAGGCCGAGACCGGCGCCGCGACTGCGCGCGCGACCCTCGCCGGGGCGCTCGACGCCGCCGGGGTCAGCCATCCACCCGAGGCCGGCTTCGATGCGCTGATGGCGTCGGCGGCCGTGGCGGTGGAGCGCGACACCGAGCTGCGCTCTTTGATCGCGACCGTCACGGCCTGCCGTGCGGATGCTACGGCCCGGGAGCGGGCCTTGACCAAGGCGGTGGCGGCCGACACGGAGTGGCGAGCGGCGTGGTCACAGGCCTGCTCCGGCTGCTGGCTCGGCGACGGCGGGACAGTGCCCGCGGTCGCCTCGGTCCGCGCCGGCCTCGAGGCGCTGGCGGAGCTGGGGCCGGCGATCGAGAAGCGATCCGGTTTGCTCGACCGGATCGCCAAGATGGAGGCCGACTGCGCCGCCTTCGCGACCGAGGCGGCCGACGCTGCGCGGCAGCTCGGTCTGGCGGCCGAGGCGGGCGACGCGTTGGAGCTGGCGCGGGGCTTCGAGGAGCGGGTCCGGGCGGCGCAGCGGGTCGCGGCGGCTCGCGCGGAGGGACAGAAGGCGCGCGCTGAGGCGGTCGAACGGCGCCGGGCGGTCGGGGAGGCGCTGGCCGTCCATGCCGCGCGGGCGGCCGGGCTGATGCGGCATTTCGGTGCCGCCTCGCTGGCCGAGGTCGGCGCCCGGCTGCAGGACGCCGAGCGCAAGGCCGAGCTCGACGAGCGGATCGTGGCGGCCGAGCTGGAGATTCGCGAGGCGCTGCGGGTGCCGTCGATCGCCGATGCCGAGGCATGCCTCGACGGCGCCGACCGGCCGGCATTGGAGGTCGAGCTGGCGGAGCTGAGAGCCCGCTTCGAGGACGTGGACCAGCGCACGCGCGACCTGTTCGCCGAGCAGCGCTCCGCGGCGGATCGCCTGGAGGCGGTCGGCGGCGACGCCGCTGCGGCGCACATCGAAGAGCGCCGGCGCACCATCCTTTTGGAGGTGGAGGACAAGGCCGGCCGCTACCTGCGCCTGCGGCTCGGGGTCCTGGCGGCCGAGCAGGCACTGCGCGCCTACCGCGACCGGCATCGCAGCACGATGATGACCCGGGCGTCGCAGGCCTTTCGCACGATCAGCCGCGGCGCCTATGCCGGCCTGTCGACGCAGCCGGACAAGGACGGCGAGATCCTGATCGCCAATGCCGCCGACGGCGGCTCCAAGCTCGCGGTGGAGCTGTCGAAAGGCACGCGCTTCCAGCTGTATCTGGCGCTGCGCGTCGCCGGCTACCAAGAGTTTGCCGAGACCCGCCGGGCGGTGCCGTTCGTCGCCGACGACATCATGGAAACCTTCGACGACTTCCGCGCCGAAGAGGCGTGCCGGCTGTTTTCGCAGATGGCGACGGTCGGCCAGGTCATCTACCTGACGCACCACCGGCACCTGTGCGAGATCGCCCGCGGCGCCTGCCCGGGCGTGCGGGTCCACGAGCTGGTCCGCGGCGGCTGAACGCCGAACCACCCGGCCGCCCTTCCGCACGGCGAGGATGTGGTCCGACGCGGCCGGCCGGTTGCCGCGGGGCGATTTCGGCCACCGCCATTGACAACTGGACGGCGCAGACGGTTCAATTCCAGTAATCGGCACGAGAGTTCCGGCCAACGGAACCTCTACGCCTATCGAGGCGTGACCGAAACCATGGGAGGCGACAATGACGAAAACGCAGGGAACTCGCGACGGTACCCGACGGCTGCTGGGCGCCGGCTTGGCGATCGCACTCGCGGCAGCGGTGGCGGCGCCGGTGGCGGCGACGGCTCAGGACGCCCGCTCCTACGTGCTGACGACGGCGACCACCGGCGGCACCTACTACCCGGTCGGCGTAGCGATCGCGACGCTGATCAAGGTCAAGCTGCAGGCCGGCAAGAAGATCGATCTCAGCGCCATCAGTTCCGCCGGCTCCACCGAGAACGTGAAGCTGCTGCGCGAGAAGCAGGCGCAGTTCGCTATCCTGCAGGGCCTGGTCGCGCAGTTCGCCGCCGACGGCGAGGGGCCTTTCCAGGCCGAGGGCGCCCAGAAGAACCTGCGCGGCATCACGCCGCTCTGGTACAACTACGAGCAGTATGTGGTCGAGAAGAGCCTGGCCACGACCGGCCGGATCGGCGACATGGCGAACCTCTACGGCAAGAAGTTCTCGATGGGCGCGCGCGGCTCCGGCCTGGAGACCATGCACAAGTGGATGTTCCCGAACCTCGGCATCGACTACCAGAAGTTCGACCAGGTGTTCCAGGGCTACGGGCCGACCGCCGAAAGCCTGCAGAACGGCGCTATCCAGGGCGGCAATTTCGAGGCCGGACTGCCGACCGGCAGCCTGACCCAGGCGATGGCCGCCGCCGGCGACAGGCTGGCGTTCCTGGAGTTCAATGAGGAGGACGTGGCCAAGGCGAACGGCAAGACCTCGCTGCTGTCGCTCACCACCATCCCGGCGAACACCTATCCGAACCAGCCCAAGGACGTGCGCACCGCACGGCTGGCGAACTACCTCGCGGTAAACGCCGACGTGCCCGACGAGGACGTTTACCTGATCACCAAGACGATCTTCGAGAACCTCGGCTTCCTGAACAACATCCATGCCGCGACCAAGGAGATCGACATCAAGGAGGCGGTGCAGTCGTCGCCGTTCCCACTGCATCCGGGTGCCGTGAAGTACTACCGCGAGGCGGGGCTGACCGTTGCCGATGCGCTGATCGCGAAGTGATGCCGGCATGATCGCGGACGGCGGGCTTCAGGTCCGCCGTCCGCCCGCCGCCCCTTCGCCGCCCGTCGGCCCACACAGCGGATGCCCCGGATGACCTCGTCCCTGACACCGTCGGCGGCAGACCTCGACGTCGACTCCGGCCGTTATCTGCGCGACACCCGCCACGGACTCGGCCGCGCGGCGATGCTGGGCGGTGCGGCGCTGGCGATCCTGCACGTCTACTTCAACACCCTGGGCACTTGGTCCGAGATCCGGGTGAACGCGATCCATTTCGGCGGTTTCGGCGCCCTGTGCGCGTTGCTGTACCCGGCGTTCCGGGCCCGCACCGCGGCGGGCGCCCGGCTGGCGTCCGTGCTCGACATCGGCCTGGCGATGCTGGCGCTGGCCTGCACCGCCTACCTGCTGCTGGGCGAGGAGGCGTTCTTCGCACGCAACGCCCGGTTCCTCTGGCACGACTGGGTGTTCACGCTGCTGGCGCCGCTGCTGGTGCTGGAGTTCGTGCGGCGTACCACCGGGCTGCTGATCCCGGCGATCATGGCGACCGCCTTCACCTACGTCGTGGTCTGGGGCCGCTACGTGCCGGGAACGTTGACCTTCCCCGGCCTGTCGCTGGAGACCATGCTGTACCGCACGTTCTACACAGACGACGGGATGCTCGGGAACATCGCCTCGATCTCGGCGACCTATGTCTTCATGTTCGTGCTGTTCGGTGCCTTCCTGAACCGCTCGGGGGCCAGCGAGTTCATCATCGACCTGGCCCGTGCTGCGGCGCGGCGGATGATCGGCGGACCCGGCTATGTCGCGGTCATGGGCTCGGCGCTGATGGGCACGATCTCCGGCTCGACCGTCGCCAACGTCGCCGCCACCGGGGTCATCACCATCCCGATGATGAAGCGAGCCGGCTTTCCGCCGAAGTTCGCGGCGGCGACCGAGGCCGCGGCTTCGACCGGCGGCCAGATCATGCCGCCGATCATGGGGGCCGGCGCCTTCGTGATGGCCTCCTACACCAACATCCCGTACCTGACGATCGCCGCGGTCTCGCTGCTGCCGGCGATGCTCTACTTCTGGTCGGTCGCCTGCTATGTCCGCATCGAGGCGAAGCGCAGCGGCATACAGGCGTTCGACGACGACGCGCCGCCGGTCGCCGAGGTGTTCCGGCGCGGCGGCCTGCAGTTCTTTCTGCCGGTCGGCGTGCTGATCGGCCTGCTGATCGCCGGCTTCACGCCGACCTATGCCGCCGGGGCCGCGATCGTGACCGTGGTCGCCTCGTCATGGCTGCGCCGCGGCTACGGCATGGGCCCGCGCGCGGTCTACGAGGCGCTCGCCAAGGGTGCCGCGGACATGATCCTGACCGCGGTGCTGCTGGTCGGCGTCGGGGTGGTGATCAACGCCATCGCCACCACCGGCATCGGCAACACCTTCTCGCTGATGATCAACGACTGGGCCGGCGGCAACCTGCTGGTGGCGCTGGTCCTGATCGCGCTTGCCTCGCTGGTGCTCGGCATGGGCCTGCCGGTCACCGCGTCCTACGTGGTGCTCGCCACCCTGTCGGCGCCGGCGCTGGCCGACCTGATGGCGCAGTCAGGCCTGATCGACGCCATTGCGTCCGGCAGCCTCGGCGACCAGGCGAAGGCGACGCTGATGCTGCTGGCTCCCGACCGCATGGCCGAGATCGGGTTGCCGATGAGCCGCGACGCGGCCGCCGACCTGCTGGCCCGGGTGCCGCCGGATGTCGTCCGCCTCCTGAAGGAGCAGGCCCTGTCGCCGGAGATGCTGACGACGATCCTGCTGTCGGCGCACATGATCATCTTCTGGCTCAGCCAGGATTCCGGGGTGACGCCGCCGGTCTGCCTGACCGCCTTCGCCGCGGCGGCGATCGCCCGCACGCCGCCGATGGCGACCGGCTTCGTGGCCTGGAAGCTGGCCAAGGGGCTGTACATCGTGCCGTTCCTGTTCGCCTATACGCCGATGCTGAGCGGCAGCCTCTGGTACGACCTGGAGGTCGCGTTCTTCGCGTTCTTCGCGATCTACGCGCTCGCCGGCGCGATCGACGGCTTCCTCGAGGCACCGGTCGGCTGGCCGATGCGGACCGTGCTGTTCGGTCTCGGCATCGCGCTGATGTGGCCGGAGGCGCGCTGGCTGCATCTGGCGGCCCTGGTGTGCTTCGCCGCCAGCTTCGCGTGGAACCTGCGGGCTTCGCGGCGCGCCGCCGGAGCGCAGGCGGCGGCACTTGCTGCAGCCCCTGCGGCGGCGGGTGGGTCCCGGGTTGCCGCTGCGCGTCCCCCGGGATGACGACATTGAAGGGGGCGCCGGTGTGTGACGGCATTGCGCGCTGCTTTGGCCAAAGGCGCGCTCAGAGTTCGACCACCGTCCCCGCCTTGTCGAGGCGCTCGCGGATCATCGCCGCGACCGCGCGCTGCCGGTCGGCGTCGAAGCGGGTGCGCACGGCCGAAACCGAGATCGCCGCCACCGGCGTGCCGCGGCGGTTGAGCACCGGCACGCCGATGGCGATCAGGCCCGGCAGGACCTCGCCGTCGTGCAGCGCGTATCCGAGGTCTCGGGACCGCGCGATCAGCCCGCGCAGCCTGGCATCGTCGACGCCGTGGCGCAGGCGCGCCTCGCGGTACTCGGCGACCACCCGCTCGATCTCGGCGTGCTCGTGGAACGCCAGGATGGCGAGCGGTGCGGCGCCGATGCCGAGCGGACGGCGGGCACCGATCTCCACCGGCAGCGCCTTCAGCGGATGCGTGCCCTCGCGCCGGTCGATGTAGAGCGCGCCGTCGCCGTCGCGGATTGCCAGATAGACCGTGTCCTCGGTGTCGCGGCACAGGCCGTCGATGACCGTGCGCAGGCGCTCGGCGATGGCGAAGCGCCGGCGGCCGTCGGTCGCCCAGGCCACCACCTGCATCCCGAGGAAGAACCGGCCGCTGACGGGATCCTGGTCGGCGAGGCCGGTATCGAGCAGCCCCGCCAGCAGCCGGTGGACGGTGCCCTTGCCGAGCCCGGTGGCCAGCGACACGTCGGTCAGCCGCGCCCCCTCGACCGGGTGCCGCGCCAGTTCCGCCAACACCGATGCGATCCGCCGCGCGTTCTGGTGAGTCCCTGAGTCCGTCATCGTTGTTCCGTTTAATCGAACTGATGTTTGGTACATCGGAATTCGAAGGTTGACAAGCCAGACGGTCGCAGCTTCATCGAGTCGATCAAGGCCTGGGCGAGTGAGCGCTGCATGGGGCACCGCGGCAATCCGGCAGTGGCGGCGGAGATCGACCGCCTGCTCGACCGCATCCACGGCGCCGGCCGGTGCAGCGGCATCCTGGTCGACGAGGCGTCGGTCGGACACTACCGCCGGCGCGGCGTGCAGTTGCCGTACTGCCACGTCAACGACTTCCTGAAGGCGGGTGTACGGCCGTTCCTGGCGCCTCGCGGGAGCTGAGGCTTGCTCCCACCCCCGAGCGGCGGGTGGGTTCCGGAGCCGCGCGCTCGCGCGCGCCCTCCGGAATGACGAATGAAAAAAGATCGTC
>Ga0209347_1005354_pt1 | contig 12283 bp, 11 predicted proteins | sample AutmiccommuBRH23_FD_187382 | JGI IMG/M metagenome (GOLD analysis project Ga0209347, IMG submission 187382) | Deep subsurface microbial communities from Mt. Terri, Switzerland - Autotrophic microbial communities BRH/23 (SPAdes) (version 2) | ecosystem: Environmental > Aquatic > Deep subsurface >...
CCCGCCGCCGCTGGCGCGACCTGCCTGGGCTGCAAATCGGAGTTGAACGGAGGCAGCGGGCCAGCCGGGGCGGCCGCTGGCGGCATCATCGGCGCACCCATCGACCCCATATGCCCGGACGGAACACTCGCCGCCGGCCCTGGCGACGCGACGTGCGCAGGACCGCCGGCCGCCGATACCGGCACGGGGCCGGCCGAGACCGGCGCACTCGATGCACCCGTAGTTGAACTCATCGGCTGCGCCGGAGGAGGCGCCACAGGCGGCGGCAACACCGAGCCCGTGCCCAAGCCGGCATTGAACCCGCGGGAAAAGTCCGACGAGGTAGCCGCCCCCGGTGCGCCACCGCCACCCGCAGCCGCGGACGGAAGCCCACCCGACGCCGGCGACACCGACGACGGCAGCGACGACGACAGCCCCGCATTCGAGGACAACGAACTCGGCGACAGACCACCGGTCCCCGCCGACGACAGCCCGCTGGTCGATGGCGGTTTGAACCCGCTCCCGAGTGAGCCCAGCGACGAACCACTACCGCTCCCGCCAGATGCAACGGGAGTCATAGGAGGTGACATGGCGGACGGTGCTGCAGAATCCCAACCAGGTCGGGCGCTTGGCGTTCCGCTTTGTGGATGGGTGGAATCTGCAACGCTCTGGCCTTCATTGGCTAGATTGCCTGCCTCCGAGCCCCCATCGCCTGTTGCGTTTCCCGGACCGTCGGTACCCGGCGTCCCTTCGTCGTTAACCGGCGCAGCAGTGTCCCCCGGGCTAGCGGCATCCTGGTCGCTTGCTGGCCCCTCAAACTGGGGCCGGTCCGCTCCCGGTCTTGATGGCATGGTTCCGGGCCCACTCGAATTGTCGAGGGCCTGGACGTTGTCTCCGTTGCCGCCGGTTTGGGTGGTGTGGTCGGCTGGGCTAACTTGCCCGCTGCCGGGCATTTGACTTGAGGGGTTGCCGCCGATGTTGGCGGCTTGCTCTGCGATCGCCGCGGCGGTGTCAGTCCCTACGGCTATCGCCTCAGCTTGAGCTGCGGTGATGACGGCTTCGATCGCTGCGTAGATGGCGGCCATGGCCGCACCCGCGCCTAACGGCGAGAGCGCCAACGCTTGGAGTTGCTGCTTGAGCCGTTCGATTTCCTCGTGGGCTTTGCGGTCGATCTCTTCGAGCCGGCCGCGGGCATGCCAGATCAGTTCAGCCGTTTCCTTGACGGCTTTGGCCATGTCGCCGTAAAGGTCCGAGTGGTTGATCACCGTCTGTGCCGTGCGATAGCTGCGTTCGCACATTGCCTCGATCATCTGCCCGGAATTGGAACCGCCGAGGTCATCGGCAGCACGGCGGATCGACGAAGCCGACATGCTCAGATCAGCACTTTTCTTAGTCAGCGCGTTCGCGGTGTCCGACCAGGACTCCGGCGACGTCGACGGCCACGACCCGCCAAGAATGCGCTGCGAGTACGGCCGGGCAGGCATCCCCGGGCCAGCGGCAACCGCTGCTGAAGCCGACATCAGCTAGTCCCCTCCATTAGCTACCAGCCAGCGCCAAGCGCATCGCAGATGGATTGGGGCCCCCCGTAAGCGACAAGGCTGTCAACCCAAGCTGCCTTGTCATAGTCTTCGGAGGGACCAGGCACGATGTTATTAACGAAAAGCCAGAGGTCATCTAGGTAGCGCTGCGTTGTGCGTTCAAGTCGAGGCTGTACGCCCGGGTGCTCACTCATCACCGCCTCCGCTCGGCCCACGAAGTCCTCGGTATCGGTCTTGAACTTCTGCAGGCCAGCGTCACGACCGGGAGATCCGGGTGCGCCGAGGCTAATCCAGCCGTTGGAGACCTCATTGAAGTCGGTCATCAGCGGTCCAATGGCTGTGCAGAGTGCGCGGTCGGCCTGTTCAGTGGACGCCGGGCTGGACGATGCGGCTGGGTCGCCAGCAGGTGGAGCGGCGCTGTTCGAGTCGTTGCTGCTGCGGGTAGTAAGGGCCACTACCAGCGCCGATGCCGCCAATACGACCGCTAGAACGATGCCGGCGGCGGCGAGTGCCGTGCGTAGACGCCGCGGCCGCGGTGGCTGGAAAACCGGTGGTGGGGCAGGTGGGGGGCCATAGCTGGACGGACCGGGGCCAGGTGGTGGCCCGTAGGGGCCACCGTTCGGCGGCGGCACATATGCTTGGGTTTTCCCGCCCGCTGTCATACATCCAGGGTAAACGGCGTCGGTGGGGTCTGGCACCGCCAAATTGGGACCCCATCCGCTCGGCACTTCCTGTCAACCCACGATCGGTGGCCCTTCACGGTTGTCTGCCTTTCATCTGCGCCGGATTTATAGCGGGCCCGCGGCACCTCAGCGAGTCGCCGCGACGGCGCCGGGCCGTGCCGCCGAATTCGTGCACGGAAGGGCGTGGGCGCTGCGGTAGCGTTCATGGTGTTCCGGTCGCGCCCCCCGAGGTCGGAACCGGAAGGGCCCGACTCCTCCCACCCTTGATCGGGCCCTTCCACTTCAAACTCGCGAACGCCATTTCTCTCCAACGCTTCTCGTACCGCAGCTGATCTGTGACTATCCAGACCTTCCCCGTGCGTACGTCAATCAGCGAGGGGTTAGCGGCAAGCTCGCCCAACCGCTTCCAAGGAATCGGCTCTGGCTCAGCAATTTTCGGGGCTAGAAAACTGCCGTCAGATGTCGGTGATGCTGTAGTGGTCCCAAAACTCTTTGCGGGACAGCATCATTGCCTCGTTAGCGGCGGCGAACAGATCGTTGAGCTTCTTTTCTAACGCCAGGTTTGTCAGCGATGTGCGGGCAGCCTCGTGGATGAAGAGTTCGAGGAGGCGGCCGTCGTCACCCAGGGTGAACCGCACATAGCCATCGGGGTCTTCGACCTCGGTGCGCAACGCTCCGAGCTGGGCGATCATCTTGTCGAGACGCTCCAGGGTCGCGGCCTGTTCCGCTTCGGAGAATTTGACCTTTTCCTCATCGCCGAGGTCGTCGAACCCGACGCCGCCCAGCACTAGGTGCCGTCCTTGGGTGCGACGGTCGTGATACGGCGGATCAGCGGAGCGTTACTGCGCTGAGGTGCGTCGTTGGGTGGGGGGTCGTCGTCTTTGCGGTCCGGTGCGGTCGTCGAGACTGCGATCCGGTCGGCGGTCACCTTGCCTGTTACCGATTCTGTGTGCGGAAGATCTTTGCCCACAACCTGTTTGGGCTTTGCGTTGCGCTCGTCGGTCCCGCCGCCCTGTCCAGCACCCCCTGGCATGCCGGCCATCGGCATGCCTCCCATCGGCATCATGCCGCCGCCCGGGCCCATCGTGGGGCTCACCGGAGGAGGCAATGATCCGCCGGTGGGCAGGGTCGGCGGGGTGGGGTTAGGGCCTGTGGAGGGCATCACCGGCGGCGTCGACGGTGCGCCTCCGGACGCCGGCGATGTCATGCCACCGCCGCCCCCTCCGCCGCCGAAGTCACTCATGTCGTCCAAGGGCGCATCGTCTAGGCCCAGGTCCTCGGTGCCGATGTCGTCGAGCTCGGGTTGCATCAATCCCGACAAACCTTGAGTAGCCGCACCCATCGCCTGTGTTCCGGCCTGGATGAGCGATTCGGGGGCTTTCATCACCGATGACACCGCGCCGCCCAACAGTCCCCCGGCCGCCCCAAGAACCGTAGGGATCATGCTGGGAAGCATGGAAGCCAGCTGACCGGCCATATCCTGTGAGCCGGGCTCTCCCGGCGTCGCTTCGCCCGGCAGACCCGTTCCCTCCCCCGCCGCAGCCGCGGCGGCCGCCTCGTCGGCAGGAACGTCGGGGATACCGTCACCGTCCAGATCAACCTCGCCGGCGGTGGTGGCCTCTGTGCTGGCGTAGTAGCCGCCGAAGCCTTGTGCGGTCTGGGCCTCCATCTGAGCTTTCTGCTCCACCACGTTGGCCAGCGGCACCGCGTACATGCCGCCGGTCTGCGCGTTGGCCTGCGCAAGCGTCTGCAGCTGGTGGTTCATCGCTTGAAACGCGTCTGGACTCGGGATGTCGCTGCGCGCCTGGGCGACCTCTTGGGCATGGCGATTGGCCTGCTCGGCGACCGTCTCGGCACGCTGGCCGGACGTCTCCAAGGCATTGGCGTATTTGATCAGGTGCCCGCGCACCACGTCGGTGGCCACCGGGCTATCCCAGCTGTCGGGGAGACTGTCGGCGACCGACCGTACCGCGGCTGAGGCGTCGCGGGCCGAGCCTGCGACCTGGCGCCATCCGGCGATGAACGCTTCGCCGCTGGCAGGGTCGCCGGAGTGCACCGCATTGGAGATGATCTCGGCGGGCGCGGCGGGTGGCGCGGCCAGCACTGGGCGCGCGTCGGGAGGGACCGGCGGCGACGGAGGCGCCCAGCCCGACACGACGGCGCCGTCACTGTTGGTGTTGAGACTGGAGATTTTGGTCGCGTTGGCCGCGTCTTTGGCGGTGAAACCCGCCGCGACGTTGGCCAGCTGCTCAGCGGTGGCGGCCAGCCCTGCCGCCTGTTCGACCAGGACGTTGGCCAAGGTGGTGCCCGCAGTGGTGAGCCTGCCCGCAGCGCCCACCGACGCCGGATCGGCGGCCAGTGGGGGATGCTCGGGGTTAGCTGTCGTCAGATCCGACAGCGCCGCGGTGATCCGTTGCGCTGCCGAGACCAGTCCACTCGGGTCAACAGAAACCATCGGTCTAGAGATTCCTCAGTCGGTCACGGGCGGCGGCCAGGTCCCTTTCGGTGGGGAAATCTGCGTAGCAGACGGGATCGAGCTTGGCGTGCTCCATCTGCTCGCGCAGTGCCACCTGCCCTTGAAGATACGCCACGTCGGCACAGGCCATGATTCGCTGAGCTAACTCGTGCATGTTGTCGCGCATTGCCTTGGGTTCGAGCTGAACACCCAGGATGGACCCCTTGACGGCAACCCTGACCAGGACCGCATCGTCGGGGGTCCTGGCCAGGAACGCCTGCTCGCTCAGCGGCAGGTTGTCATTGCTGGTCAACTCGGAGGTTTTCTGCGTTCATTTCGTCGCGGGTGACGAAGTTGGCCGCTTCGCGGCGCAACCCGATCGCGGCGTTGCGGTGGGTGTGTTCGTGGTGGAGCAGCGCAGCGTCGCGGTTGACCATCAGGTCCGACACCGCCGACTTGAACTGGTGCATGATCGGGCCGAAGGTGTTGACCGCGGCGAGGATCTCGGCGCTGGCCTCGCGGGCGGGCGCGATCTGGTCGGCGACATCGTCATGCTGGTTGGCGAGGGTGCGCATCACCTCAGGGTCGATATGGATCGGATTGGTCATCTCATAGCTCCTTCGATCTAGATATTGTCGCGATTTTTTGCCGCCGCGTCATACGTCAGCCGCTATCCGATGGGGGTGGGCACCGGTGCGCTGGCCACCGGCGCTGGGTTGGCCGGGTCGGTGGCCGGGGAGGTCGGTGGGATTGGCACCGGCGCGGGAGCCGCGGTGGGCGCGGGTGCGCCGACCGCGCTGGGATCGAGCCAGCCCAGGAAGCCCGGGCTGGAGGCAATCATCGACGCAGGCACTACTTGCCCATCTTGGAGCGCCTTCACCGAGCTCAGCGCCACCGCGTAGTGGTCGTTGAACACCGCGAGCATGCCGGCCGACAGGCGCGACGGATCGACCGGAGCGGTCACCGGAGTCCCCGGCGGGGGCAGCTCGAGGTGCTGTTCGCGATACGCCTCCTCGAGTGGCTTGCCGTCGATGTGGGCCTTGACGGCCTGGGCCAGCTCCGGGGTCCGTGCATTGGCGGTCGACCCGTCCGGCAGCGTGATCGCCGTCGTCGGCGGCGGGGGCGGACCCGGTGCCGCCGGCGGGGCGCCCTCCCCGGGCGTGCCCGCGGGCACCGGCTCCAGCGGTGTGCCCGATTGCGGCGTCGTGGACGGCGGGGTTTCCCCGGGCACTGGCTCGGGTGCGTGGTCGTGGTCGTCCTTACCTTTGTCCTCGTCGAGCTCGCCGTCTTTGTCCTTCTCCGACTCGACGCCGGGGTCGGGCTCCTCCCGGCGCGCTTGCTCGCCCAGCTGGGAAGCCAGACCGGCCAGCGGCGCAGCGGCTCCGGTGAGGGCATCAAGCGGGCTGCCCCCACCCAGTCCGCCACCCGGAGGGAAAGCGCCCATCGCGGCCGGCAACGCGGAGGCCAACCCCGCCAGCGGGTCAGCGCCCATCGGCCCGACCGTCCCCAAATCCGACAACATCGGATCGGGCATCGGGTCCATCGGCCCCAGCCCCGCATCCGTGAGCGCGGGATCAGCAAGCGCGGGATCGCTGACCGGCGCTGGCGCCGGAGTCGCAGGTCCCGGCTGGGCGTTGGGGTCAGTGGGAGTCTCGCTCCCGGTGTCCGGGGAGGCGCCATCCATGTCGTAGAGGGCGGCCAGCGCCGAGGCCGCCTTGGCCTGATCCTCGGCAGTCAAGGTCCCCGACTGGAGTACCTCACCGATCGCGGCGACCTGACTGCGTAAGAACTTCAAGAACGCCTGCTCGCCCGCCGGAGTGTCCAGCGACATCGCCGGGTTGTTGACTGCCTCGACGATCTTCTGCTGAATGTCGTTGAGCTTCTGCTGGCCCTCGCCGGTCGTGGTCCGGGCGCTCAGCATCGCCTCGGTCAACTTGCCCTCGGCCTCGCTGAGTTGGCTGTAGCGGTCTTTCATCTCGTCGTGCAGCTTGCGTACCGCCTCAGCGGTGCGCCCCGACTGCTGCTCGTCGGTCGCCACGCCGGGCGTGCCCGGAGGCGGTGTGGCAGGCCGCTGCTCAGATCCCACGACGTCTCCGTTGGCGTTGTAGTAGGTGCGCTTGCCCGTCGCCGGATCATCGACGTAGGAGGCGGCGAGCGGGGCGACCTGCCGGCCTTGAACGTTGACGGGGACGTACTGGCCGGCCTCGTTGCGCCGGAACTCCGGGAAGAACGGTTGACCCGCCTTGCCGTCACCACCGAGAAGCGACACCGAGCCGTCGTTGTTCATCACATAGGTGTTGCCGTTATCGCGATAAGCCAACGAACCATCGGCCGGTACCCGTGTGCCGTCGCTGAAGACGAGATAGCGGTCCGCGCTCGGATCAGAGGTGTTAAACCGCATACCAGGATCGCCGTAGGCAGCTTGGGCCTTGTCCAGCACCGTATTCCAGTACGGGTCAGAGGGGCTGATGTTAGGGGCAAACGCTCCCCCATCCGCACGCCAACCCGGATCCCACCCCATGCCGACACCTGCGACCGGCTTGGCATGCCAGGACACCAGCTCATCGAACTTGCGAACGTCGGTCATCGTAACCTCGCCTGCATCAACAACATTGACGACGATGTGCCCAACATGACACTGGAATCAGAAGTGATCACGAGAGATTGTCTCTTCGAGATCGTGCGGAGCTGCGAACGCCGGTGGCCGCTCCGGAGTGGAGTCACCGCCGAAGACCTTCTTCGCCCGCGTAGCGAGATCCAAGATTTGACTGGCTTGTTGCTGCAACCCAGACTCCACGGCCACATCCTTTCCTCGGGCGGATTACTACGAGCCTAAAGCCGCGCCGATCCCCCTCCGTGCACGATTTTCAGGCCCTACCCCGCCACTGGGCGGCGCGCGATAAACCCCGACGGCATCGGCGCGACACGCACCACATCACCGGTCTGAGGGGCGTGCACCACCTGCGTCGACGAGATCGCCAACATGACATGGCCCGGGCCGCGGCCGTCATAGGACGCCTTGGGAAAGAAAGATCAGGTCGCCCGCGCGGACCTCGCCAGGAGGCACCGCCACCCCCTGATTCACCTGGGTATAGGTGTCGGGCCCCAGTTGCACACCGGCTTGTCGCCACGCCCACCCAGTGAGTCCCGAGCAGTCGAAGACTGAAGGACCCTTGGCTCCCCACGCATACGGCCGGCCCAGTTTCGACAACGCCGCCTGGACGGCCTGCCCACCCTTGCCGGGAGGGATATCGCGGCCTGTCGCGATACTCGGCGACGGCCGCCGCCGACCAGTCGTGCCGCGACCAGATCCACCACCAAATCTGATCCGCCCCGGTATGTCGAGAGGTTCTGTTATTTGAGTGCCTCCTCGGTATGAGGGTGCCGTTGGCGATGGTAGTGGAGGGCTTCGGCCCGGTCGGGTGTCAGGTCCTGGCAGTAGCCGTTAGGTCGCTGACGGTTGTAGAAAGCCACCCATTCAGCGGTCCCCAGCGATAGCTCGGTGGCACCGGAAAACAGCGGCTGACGGTCGATGAGTTCGGTCTTGTAGCTGCTGTTCACCGATTAGCCGGTTAACAGGCAATCGCCCACCGAACCGATTGACGGCACGATTCCTTCAGCGGCCAACTGTTCGGTGAACGCAACCGCTGTGTATTGGGCAGGTTCAAGGGGTCGATGCAACACCGGCTTGTGCCATTGAGGATAACTGCTCTTGGTAGACCTCGGCCGGTGTGCGCCATCCAAGTGTCTTGCGGGGCCTGGCGTTGAGTGTTGCGGCCACCGCCTGAAGGTCTTTCTCCGTCCAGCGGGATAGGTCGGTGCCTTTTGGAAAGTATTGGCGCAGAAGCCCGTTAGTGTTTTCATTGCTGGGTCGCTGCCACGGCGAGTGGGGGTCGCAGAAGTAGACCGCGATGCCGGCGTCGATCTTGAGCTGGACGTGTTGGGCCATCTCGGCACCTTGATCCCAGGTCAGCGATTGACGCAATTGCCCTGGCATAAGCCTAATTTGGGCGACGATCGCGGCGTTGACGGCCTGGGCGCCGTGGCCGGCCAACGGAGGTCCATTCTTGACGATCGGGATGGTCCCGAATCCGTCCATCCGAGGCAGATACAGCAGCATCGTGTACCTGCTCTTGCGCTCAACGAGCGTGCCGATCGCGGACTTCTCCAGCCCGATAATCAGATCGCCTTCCCAGTGGCCAGGCACGGCCCGGTCGGCGGCTTCAGCAGGCCGCTGGGAGAACTTGACCTCGTCGGTGACGAAGGTTCGGCCGCTGCGAGCAGTACGGGCACGGGGCTCACCTAACGCCCGACCAGTCCGCAGGCACGCGGTCAACTCCCGCTTGAGCGCGCCGCGGCCCTGCAGTTCCGAGATGGGCGGCGTCCTCACCCTCGGCGAGACGAGTCGGCGATCGACGCGCCGACCGCTGCCCATCCTTGGACCACCGGGATTATTGGCAGCGCTGGAGAGCCTGGCGGTTCTCTCCCACTTCTCGACGGCCGAGATGTTCGACGTCACCGAGGCAGAGCCGAACTCAGTCCTACACGAATACCACCAGCAATACCTCGAAGCGGTCCCCGTCGCGGTCAATGCCAACGAGATTGCATATGCGTACATGCTGTACGAGACGCCGAAGGTGGGACGGGTAGATGCGGCGAAGGCTGCCCGGCTCGGCATCAAAGGGGCGGACTTCTCGGCCCTGGTAAGGGGCGAGTCGGTGCGCGGTGTGCGGCCGAAGGACGTCATCGGACCGCCGCGCCCCGGACGCCGTGTGGTCATCGCGGGACGGGGCCGTCCGACCCAAGAGCTGCGCGCAGCACTCCAGAACAGTGACGTCGCCATTCTGAGCGCCCCCTTCACCGACGACCGGCTCGAAGTCGCAGAGGACACTGGCTATCTCACGGGATGGGAAGCCGCCAAACTCGCCCGCGACGAGAACGTCCGCCTGTGCGCTCTGCAACGCCTGGGCCCGTTCTCGCCACCCTGGTATCAACTGCAGGAGGCTGGGCAGTTCTTCGACCGCTTGGTGGGGCCCGAGGACGGCAGCACCATCCGCGTACCCCTCCCCGAGAACGGCCGACCGCAGTTTCGGAGGACCGTGGCGCCGTCACGCCGTAGACATGAAGGCGCACGCTAAATGCTCTGTAAAAGTGACGGTAATACGCGCGTCGGTATCGCAGGCGATGACGATCCGCGCATACAAGCGAAACCTAGCGACTTCGTCGGGAAGGAACCTACGTCGCTTCGCGAAGGTACCATTGCCACCGGTGAGTTCACGAACACTACGTTGAACGCCTACACCGTCGTTGTCGAATACATCATCTCTGGACTGCCTAACAAAGTCCCCCTTTTCGTTCATCCGAAGGTCGATAACAGTGCGCTGTTCGACGTTCCGGCCGGAGCGATCAGGTTTATGCCTAAAAACTATTCGTTAGCGCTTGCCTTCACGGAATCGAATCGCGGCGGAGTTGATTTCAGCGTCCATGCGATCTAATGGTAAGACAGCAAACTGACTGTCAAATTTCGTCGTCAATCCCCAGCGAACTGAGCTTTCACCTTATAGATAAAATAGACGGAATACTGGTAACCGCCGCGGATCTCGCCATCCAGCGCGTCGTAGCCGACCAGTGCACCTTTGTTCGTCAGGAAGTCCTCCGAGATCGGAGCGCCTCCGGTGCCGTCCGCGTTGCACACGAAGTGGTTCGTGCAGATCATTGCCGAACCCTTGACGTATGCCAGATTGAACGGTTGATTGCTAATGAACGACACGCCGCCGTAGACCTGACTGGGTATGGCGTTTGTGGAGTCGATGAACCCGTTGGTGGCGACTCGACGTCCCGTACACACGGGCAGCGACACGGATACTCGGGCGCCCTGGGCCACCAGGTCTGGGGAGTGGTCGCCAGCACTGTTGTGGATGTACAGCCTTAAGACATAGGTCTTGCCGCGTTCGGCTTGGATGTTGAACTTCCAGTTATTCGGCGGCGGCGTGTCTTCCCGCACGCTGTACGGGTGCCGCTCGTCTCCAATGATTTCCGGAAAATTGTCAAGGTTGAACGAGGGGAAATCACTCAGCTGGTCGCGCGACAGAAGATTGCGCGCCGGGCCCCACCCCGACGACTTTGTGTCGCTGCCGTCTGCGGAGCATCCGACGTTCTTGTTCGGCGGGAGCGGAGGATTAGGAGACGCGCTTGAGATCGTCTGTCCACCACAAAATTGCAGGCACGCGACGTCGAAGTTGTTAGTCGTCGATTGCCCGTTCCAGATCTTGACACCAGAGATCGTGACCATGATCGAGAAGACAGCCATTAGGACCGAGGTGACTGACAGCCTGTGCGCCCTGGTCCATTCCTCGGCCTTCGTACGATGTCTCCCCACCATCGCGACAGCATACAAAAGACGGCCCTTTCAGGCCGTCTCGTCATGCGTGTTGATGTTGGAGAGCTACTTGTTCTTCGTGTCCGTTTCGGACATCTTCGCGTCCGCAGCGGTAGGGGTCTTACTTGCCAGCGTGCTGATCCTGGCGTCTCTGATAATGAACTGTGAACCGCCGCTGCGTCTACCAAGCCATGGATGACTTCGACGAGCGACTCGAACGCCGGATGAAAGCGACCTTGGACCTCATACGGTGGGAGCAGGAGTTGGCTGCTGCTGGGGTGCAGGAACCTGAAGCTTGGCGAAGCGATTGAGGATCTGCTTGACATACGAGATCAGCGCCGGGATGGCATCGGCGGACAGCTCGCTCCCATCGTTGGCCCTAAAGCCGAAAGTCACTTGTGGCGGTGGTGGCTGCTGGAGCTCGATTCCCTCCGACCATGGGATCAGATTCTCGTCGTCCATACCTGGCTGTTCGCCCTTGTGGACGTAGACCATGCCGATGAGTTGCGGCTCGCCAAGTTTCACCACCGGTCCTGGCTGGACCATCATGATGATCATTCCCTTGTCCTCGCCAAGGTCGGGCGAGATGCCGGAGATTGACAGGATGCCCATGGCGTACAGGACCAGGCTCCGGTGCTTGTCGGTAGCGCCGACGCCCTGGAGGCAGGGCAGCGCCGTCGTCTCTTGTCCGAGTTGGACGAACGGCTGGCACCAAAGCAGCTTCTCGATGGCTTCATCCCACCCGACCGGAATGTTCGCCTTGACCGCTTTAGCCCAACGTTCTTCCTCGGTCACAATGGGGAAGGCGACCGACTTCGCTTGCTTCACAGAGGGATCGCCGCCGCCAGCCAAGTAGATCTGGAAGGCAATGTAGTCGAGAGCGGTGCGCAAGTTATTGCAAATCTCGCCCGCCAGCAGAGCGAGGTTCTCCGACGGTTCCTTGTTCATGACGACGAACCAGCCGAAGCGGGCGTAGACCGGATCGCGCTCCCCGACGATCTGGATGCCGCCTTCCTTGGCCCACTCCTGGAAGGCGTTCTGCAGCATGATCGACTGCTTCGTCGCCTGTTCGAGCCGCACGAACGCATCGTTGAGGTCGAGCATTTTTCCCCCAATGTTGGAATGAATCGTCATCGTACGCCTGGATCTTTCACGTAATTGGCAGTCGTCGATGGGTGTCGTGAATGTGAAAGGTGCGCTGCCTCAAGGATAATCATGGTTTCCATGCCGTAGCTATCCGAGAAGGGAG
>Ga0209347_1005355_pt1 | contig 12280 bp, 6 predicted proteins | sample AutmiccommuBRH23_FD_187382 | JGI IMG/M metagenome (GOLD analysis project Ga0209347, IMG submission 187382) | Deep subsurface microbial communities from Mt. Terri, Switzerland - Autotrophic microbial communities BRH/23 (SPAdes) (version 2) | ecosystem: Environmental > Aquatic > Deep subsurface >...
TACGATTTCACGGAGCACCTGCCGGCCCTGTGGTATAGTGACGAGCCCGACGCCGCAATGCACCGTCGGAACTATAATCGGGCGATCGAGGCCCGTTTGGAGCAGACCTTCTATCAGCCGATCTCCGAATGGTGCCAGGCCCACGGCGTCAGCCTGTGCGGCCATCCGATGGGCGGCGACGACATCGGCCCCCTGCGGCATTTCCAGATCCCCGGCCAGGACATCGTCTGGCGGTACATCGAGCCGGACAAGCCCTCCGCCCTCGAAGGCGAGCAATCCACGCAGGGCAAGTGCGCCTCCTCGGCGATGATTCACCTGGGCCGCCGCCGCAACCTGAACGAGTACTGCGGGGCCTTCGGCCACAATTTCACCTTCGAGGAGATGAAGTGGCTGGCGAATTGGCTGCTCGTTCGCGGCTGCAATCTGCTCGTGCCGCACGCATTCTACTACTCGACCCGAGGCCCGCGGATCGATGAGCGGCCGCCGGACGTGGGGCCCAACAACACATGGTGGCCCGAGTTCAAGCCCTTCGCCGAGGCGACCTCGCGACTGTGCTGGCTCAATACGGACAGCACGCACATCTGCGAGTTGGCCATCCTCGGCCTGAACGACTGGCTCCCGTGGCGGGCGGCCAAGGTCTGTTTCCAGAACCAGCGGGATTTCAACTATCTCGAAGCGCGGCACCTCTGGGAGGATGCCCGCGTGGACGCCGGCGGCATTCGCGTCGCCGGGATGCACTACCGGGCGTTGATTCTCGAAGAGGAACCGCCGGCCAAGGCCAAGCCCGCGATTGACACGCTCGCGAAGGCGGGGCGGATCATCCGCTGGGACCAGTCGATGGATGCCGCCGGGCTTGTCGGGGCGATTGACAGGTTAGTCTCGCCGGATGTGCAGGTGACTCCGGATTCGCCGAACCTGCGGGTGCGACATGTCCGCAAAGGGGACGTGGACTACCATCTACTCTTCAACGAAGGCGGCGGCGATATCGAGTGCCGATTGACTCTGTCGATCAAGGGACGCCGAGTCCTACTGGACCCGATCAGCGGCCGCGGCGAGCCGGTGGCGGACGACGATCCCATCCGGCTAGCGGGACATACGATGCGAGTCCTGGCCGTGAGAAACGCTTGAGACCAAGATGGTGTGCGGAGCACACCCTACCGCTATCGCCCAGTCCCATGCATGTTTGCAGAGGGAAGCCCCGAATGGGCGTCCGCGGTAGGGTGGGCTCGGCCCACCGATTTGGCTACTTCGGCAGCATCTGCTCGTACATGCGGTACGAGCGGGCGTGCATGCCGATCTGCTGGTAGGCCCGCTGGGCCACCTGGTTGGACTGCTCGACGTACAGGCGGATGCCGCAGACGTTGCACCTGCCGACGGCCTCGGTTTTCACGAAATCGTGGAGCTGCCGAAAGATCCCCTGGCGGCGGAACAAGGGGCGGATATACAAGCTCTGAATCCACCAGAACAGGCCGCACCGCCAGTCGCTCCACTCGAACGTGATCAGCAGGCAGCCGACCACCTGGCCGTCGCTTTCGGCCACCACATAGAATCCGTGGCCCGGGTTGTCCATGACCGACCGAATGCCCCGGGTCAACGTGGCTTGGGAGAGGCTCACGTGCTCGGTCTCCCAGGCCATGGCCAGATTGAGTTCGGCGATGGTCTCGATGTCCTTCGGCTCAGCGGTTCTGATTCGCACGTCGCATTGCATCTGTCGCTCCTTGATCTGGATCATCACCGCAGCCTGCGGCGCAATTGATCCAGCAGTTCGGTGACCAATCTGTCGCGTGCGGATTCGCCCGTGCCGGAGAGTCGGACCTGCCGGCTCTCCACGGCGCCGTCGGGGAGCCGAAACGCGACCTCCACGAACGAGCCGCCGCCAGCATCCCGCCGAATCTCGCCGACTGCAATTGCCCACCGGCTTCGTGCCGTTGCGGCAGCCTCGCGAGCGAGCAACTCGGCGTCATCCATTTGCTTTCCATCTTCATCAGACGGTTTGTCGCGGCCAAACATCTGGTGCAGCCTCTCTGCGGTCGGGGCAATGTAGGCTCCGATGAGGACTTGGTGAGTGCCTTCGGCCCCGTTGAGGGCCGCGGCCAGGGCTCCGCCGCTGCCGACCTCAGCGAGCGTCAGGGTCTCGCCTCGTGCCTCCAGCAGCTTCATGACATGCGTTTCCAGCGAGGTCGTTTCGTCCTGTGCGTAGATGGAATCACCCAGGTGCTCGATGATCTTGCCTCGCAACTCCCTGAGCGTGGCGCGATCCTCGGGTGTGTCCCGGGGCAGGGAGAAGGTGAAATCGACCCGGCCGCCTTCGAACTGGGAGGAGGTGGTGATGTCCGAGGGCAGAGAGACATGGTCCTTGAGCGTCTGGTCGATCTGCGACTGGCCGAGTCCGACAAATCGCAGGGTGATTGAGGAACCGGGCAGACGCGTGCCGAACCGCCGGCTCAGATAGGGAACCAGTTCATCGCGAACCATCGGCTGGAGCTCCCGCGGCGGCCCCGGCAGGGCGACGATCACATCGCTCTCTGCCTCGAAGACGAGCCCCACCGCCGTGCCGCCGGTGTTCTTGAAATATGTCCCCTGCGCCGGCGTCTGCGTCTGGCGCCGGAGGTTCGGCCGCAGGTCCGCCGGCGGGACGTTGAATCGCCTGGCCATCGAGGCCAGCACGTCGGGGTGCTCCTGAAGGGCAATGCCCGTGAAGTCTCGCAGCGTCTCGCGGGTGATGTCGTTGTCGGTGGGGCCCAAACCGCCCGTGACGATCACGAGATCGGCTCTCTCTGCGGCAAATCTCAAAGCATGCTGGAGGTCCGCGAGCTTGTCATCGACGCACATCGAGCCGACGCATTGCAGACCCAGCGGCCGCAGGGTCCTTGTGAGGAAGAATGTGTGCCCGTCCGCGTAGGCGCCGGCGAGCAACTCCCCGCCGGTGACGACGATCACGTAGCGAACCGCCGGGGCGGCCGATTCGGGCGATGGCGGCGCTTGTGACGACGCGACCGATGACGCGATCCACAGACACAGCAGGACGGTTTGCCATAAGGCACTACATTCTTTTCTCATTCGATTGGCTCCGGGTACAGCAACAATGCGCCATTCCATCCTTGCCGGACCCGGGGCAAGTTTCAATCGGAAAATCGGGAAAACGGTGGAAGTTCCCGAGAGCATATGACACAATACTGCCCGAGTGCCGCGGATTCACTGAGCGGGTTGTTCGATCAATCTTCAGGGCCTTTGAGGCTTGTAAGGAGTGGCGACCGTGAGTGAGCAGATGAATCGACGAGAGTTTCTGGGCGTGAGTGCGGCGGGAGCGGGGGCGGTGTTGCTGGGCGCGCAGGGGGCGACAGCCCAGGGCCAAGAGGCGAGTTGGCCGCCGAAGATGCCGCCGGTGAAGATCTACAAGGTGTTCATCGGGCGGACCGGCGGGATCTATCTGTCCCGGCCGAACGATGAGGTCGAGAAATTCAATCGCTACCTCGCCAATCTCGAATACAAGCTTGGCGACGTCAAGTTCATCGGCGGCGATATGGTGCCGCAAGTCGATGTGGACCAGGTCCTGCCGAAACTGAAAGAGGCGGACGCCGTGCTGCTGTTCCATCTCTGCGGGCACGGCGGAGATGCGCCGCTGGCGGCCATGACCAAGATCATCGATGCCGGACTGCCGACGGCGGTCTTCTCGCAGCCGTTCAGCGGCCACGGCTGGATGTACTTCCCCGTCTGGCAGAAGCAGGGCAAGAGCGTCATCCTGCTGCCCTCCAGCGACTGGAGCGAGCTGGACAACGCGGCGAGGCTCCTTCGCGTCAAGCCGAACATGGCCAAGACCCGGATTCTCGTGATTCGCGGGCCCGTAGGGTCAGCCGCCGCGTGTTCGGCCGAGCAGGTCAAGACAAGACTCGGCGCCGAGATGATCCCCATCAGTGTCGAGGAGACCCTCAAGGCCCATCAGGCGGTCAGCCTCAAGGACGCCGAGGCCGAGGCCCAGCAATACTGGATCAGCAAGGCCAAGAAGATCGTCGAGCCGACGAAGGATGAAATCATCAACGCGGCCCGGTACTATCTGGCCGTCAAGAACCTCATGATCGAAAAGGGCGCCCACGCCGTCACCAGCTCCAACTGCATGGGCGAGCCGGCCAAAGGGTGCTTTGCGTTCAGCAAGCTGGGCGACCTCGGGCTCGTCGGCGCCTGCGAGGGCGACATGGACTCGACGCTGACGATGCTGATGTTCAACTATGCGTTCGGCGTGCCCGGATTCATCAGCGATCCGGTCTTCGACACGGCCAGCAACGCCCTGATCCACTTCCACTGCACCAGCGCCACGAAGATGATGGGTCCCGGGAGCAAGCGGCTGCCGTTCTCGATTCGCACGCAGACCGACAGCGATCAAGGCGTGGCCCTGGAGGTGGAGATGCCCGTCAACCAGGTTGTCACGTGCGCCAAGTTCGTCAACCTCGATACGATGGTGCTCTCGACCGGCGAAATCTTCAAGATCACGCGAGACGAGCTCGGCTGCCGGACCCAGTTCTGGACGAAGGTCAAGGACGCCAACAGCATGTTCCACAACTGGGGCGCCGGCGTCATCGAAGGCGGCGTGATGACCCTGCTCCACCGCGTGGTCTTCTTCGGCGACCGCGTGCAAAGCGTCCGCAACCTCGGCAGCCTCATGGGGTTCAAGACGGTGGAAGAAGCATAAGGAAGAGAAATCCGAAATTCGAAGTTCGAAATCCGAAACAAACTCAAAACTCAAAACCTCAGAATCCAAAACGAGGGCCCGGCATGGCACCATGTCCGGGCCCTCTCTGCCTTCGAGGCTCTCAGGGGCTCTGCCCCCGAACCCCCGACATTTTCCGCTTTGGGCCAATAGCATGACGGAAGGAAATCAGCCCTGCAGCATTCTGATGGCCAACCACCGACTGCCGATGGGTTTCCATTTGCCTTTCCGGCAACTTGCCCCTACCATCGGTTACGGTCGGCAGGGAAGTTCCGGCATTGCCTCGTCCGAAGGATTCAAGCAGGATGGGAGGCCGCGGTGGACGAGAAGATGAACAAAGATGCGCAGGTCACGGGTAATATCGGCTTGTACTGGACGTGCTATCATCTGTCCCGTATGGGATGGAACGCCATGCCTACCGCGCGCAATGCACGCGGAGTAGATATCATCGCATACAATCGGGATTGCTCGCGCACAATCAGCATCCAAGTCAAGACTCTCAGCAAGAAGAATCCTGTTCCTCTTGGCACCTCCCTCGACAGAATCATGGGCGACTTCTGGGTGATCGTGAACAACGTCCTTGCGTTGCCGGTCACGTACGTGCTTGTTCCTTCAGAAGTGAGGCAATTCGCTCACCGGGGGCAGAAGGATGGGAAGATATCCTACTGGCTCCAGCCCTCCTCATATTGCATCGAAGGATTCCGCGAGGCGTGGGATCGAATCGGAGAACCACAATAAACGGTGAGACGGTTACCTCCAAGGCATTATTGTGGAGGGCGTCCCCCGTGCCGATCGGCGGATTGCACCTTGCCCTTTGCCCCAGCGCTCCTGCATTCGCTCAAGATCATGCCACTGGCGCAAAGCGGAAAATGCCGGGGGTTCGGGGGCAGAGCCCCTGAGGCGTCCGAGTGGGACAAGCCCAAGACGCAGATCCGGGCTACTTGCGGTAGGTTTCCTTCAGGAGGATCGAGCAAACCAGGGCCGCGACGGCCGAGAGCAGCAGGACCAGCATGACCATGCGGTAGGCTTCGACCGGGTACATTCCCGCGGCGTCTCGGCCGTAGGCGTCAAGGATGGCGCCCAGGACCGGCTGAAAGACGGCGCCGCCGAAGAAGGGGAAGAAGTTCACCATGCCGATCGAAGTGCCTGCGATCTCCAGCGGAAACAACTCCTTCGTGGTGGTGAACCCCATGATCACGATGGCCGAGGAGCAGACGGAGAACAGGAAGAACCATCCGATAAGGACCACGCGGGGCAGGCTCGCCGGCAGAATGGTCGTGAGCAGCAGCAGCGCCGTCAGGGTGGACATGCAAAGGATCAGAGTCTTCTTGCGGCTGCGGAGGACTCTCTGGGACAGCAGGCCGAGGGCCGGGCCGCCGACGACCATGCCCCAGGCGATCATGCTCAGGAGCGCCCCGGCCTGCGCCTTGCTCAGGCTGTAACTGTGCATCAGGTAGGGCCCGCTCCAGAGGTTGCCGAACCCGAAGAAGATACCGCAATCGAAGAAGAACCACACTCCCACGAGCCAGAAGTGCTTCTCCGCGAGGACCATGCGGATACCCTGCCGGAGGCTGATCTCGCTGGGCACGTGGAGGGTCACTCGCTCGCGGTGCTCGATCTGGGCGATGGAGGGCCAGCCCCTGTCGGCAGGCCGGTTTCGCACGATCAGCCAGGCCGCCAGAGCGGTTGCGAGCGTGCAGCCGGCGATGATCTGGAAGGAGGTTCGCCATCCCACGTGTGTCGCCAGCAGGCCGAGGACCCAGGTGCCTGCGAGCACGCCGATGCCGCCGGCGGATTGGAACATGCCGCTGACGTGGGCGAACTCGCGGGCCCGGAACCACTGGGAGAAGATCTTCATCGTGGGGATGAACACCATCGAGACCCCGAGTCCGACCAGCGCCCGGGCCAGGACCGCGATGGGAACGTTGGGCGCCAGGCTGAACAGCAGGCTGCCGGCGGTTGCCACCAGCAGCGAGATGGCCACGGTCTTGCGAGGCCCGACGGAATCGCTCAGCAGGCCGGAGGGAATCTGCATGAACGCATAACAGTAGAAGTACACCGAACCCAGCAGGCCGATGACGCTGGCGCTCGCCTGGAAATCCTTCTGCAACTCGCCCGCGACGACCGAGAGCGATACGCGATGGAAGTACACCAGGCAGTAGGCCGCCGCGAGCACGATGAAGATCAGCCATCGGAACGACAGCACTCTCGCGACCAGTTTTTCATCCATCGTACAGTCCTTTCACATCGTCACGTACGCCGTGTCCGCAGCGGTCCGTCGGCGATAAGCCATCCACCATACCGCGATTCTCCACGATGGCAAGTCCATTGCTCGACATGGATGAGGGGAGATCGGCGGAGCCACCGCCGTAACCGCGGCAATGCGCAAGGGAATTTGCCTGAACTCGCCTCACGCGGCCCCGCTGCTGTGAAGGGTGTACCGGCTCGTGTTCCACGCCCTCGAAGCGGCGGAGCCTATCCGTCCCGTGAGTTCCGTAGGTCTATGCCTTTTCCCTACCGCCTATGCGGCGGCTCGGGCTCCGTTTCGGTCCCCGTGGGAAGCTGCGACAGGATGAAGGTCCGCCGGTCGCGGACGAACTGCTTGATCTGATTGCGTCGCCCGTCCCCGAGCCCCTCGGCCACCAGCAGATCGGCCCCTTCGTCGAGGAACCGGTCGAAGGCGGTCGGCGGGTCGTTCGTCCCGTAGGATGTCTTCCACGGGCCGTCCACCAACTCCGCGAACGCGTCGTAGTACATCTGTTTGTACTTGGCATCGTTCAGAAACTGGGCGATCTCCGGGAAGTGCCCGGCGATACTAAACAGACTCGTGCCGGCGCCGTCCCCCGAACCGAGCGTGAAATCGATATCCCAGGGCAGCAGATACCACTTGCCCTCGGGTAGGGCATAGTAAAAGACGTTATTCTTGCCTCGCCTGTAGCCGTAGCTGTCCCAGTCGCCCACGGCGTGGCGGAGGGCCAGCATCTTCGTGAAGTGCTGCGGGTCAAGTCTGCTCTCGATGCCCTGCTGGTATCCCGGGTTGCCCGCCGGCGTATTCAACGCCAGGGCCAGACTGAACAGGTGCTGCCAATTATCGTCTTCCGGGTGCGAGCGTTTCTCGAAGTGCCAGCGGTAGGTCTCGGGGATCAGCGGGTGCTGTGTGTCGGCGAGGAGCCCTTCATCCGCCTGCTCGCCGCTATGTGATGTGCCTGTGGCGTTGTACTCGAAGTAATCGTCGATCTTGTGGATGTAGCCCTCGTTGTTCTCCGGGAACCAGACGTCGAGGTAGTCGCCGTCGACCTTCTGGACATCCTCGAAGTTGCTCAGATGCGTGCCGTTGACGAACAGGCGCACCCACTCCTGCCGCGAGTGCTGGAGGCCCAGTTGCGCGTAGAACCAGTAGGAGGCTCGCTCCTGGAGCGGTCCTCGGTCGCCGCGGTCCGTCTCCGTCCAGTCGAGATTGATCTCTTCGCGATTGTGGAACTTGTTATCGGATGCGAATTCGATGCGGAGGCCGCGACCTCGCTGCGGGGTCCAGCCGGAGCCGCCCCGGAGGAATGGGCTGCCTCGCAGGCGAATCCCGCAGTTGTAGAAGACTTCGGTGTCGTTGTAGACGAACGTGCAGTCCAGCAGTTCGTTCGAGAGGTTGGCGCGGGACTGGAATGCATTCATCACATCGTTGGACATCCAGATGCGGTAGTTGGCCAGCCGGGTGCTCAGCTTGTTGTCGCCGATGCGGACCAGGCAGGTCCGGTCGGGCACGTCGGCCGAGGGCTCCAGCTTCGTGGGGAATCGGGTGGACGCCGTGCCGTCGGAGGCCTCGATGTAGAATGCGATTATCTGACCCGTCGAGGCGCCGCCGATGGTTGCGGTGTAGACGTGGTCGCCGGCAACCCTGTCGTCGCCGGAGCCGTCATCCACCATGGGCATGGAACTGAACGCGCCGCCGCCCTCGACTCGACGATGGAGCGTGACCGATCCGAGGGCGTCGTCATCCAACACGCGGGCGGTCACGACGATCGGCTGGCCGCTGGTGGGCAGGACAGGCATGTGCCGCACGTCGAGGATATCCGGGCCGCGATTGGCGACGAAGGCCGTGTTCTGCCGGCCCGGCGTGCCCAGATCGAGCGGCATTTCGAGTTCGAATGCATGGGCCGGCCATGGAGGTCTGGCGGTAGACGACTCGCGGGCCGTGCGCAGAAGGAGGAACCGGCTGCCCCGCAGCCACCGGGCCCAGCCGCGGAAGGTGACGGCTCCCGTGCCGCCGCCGCTGATCGACTGATTGATCCTGTTGGCCCCGGGGTCGCCGTGACCGGTGGCGATCAGGTGCAGGGCGCGCGACCCGGAGTGGCGGTCCTGCGTGGTCACGAACGACCGCGTGTGGTTGCCGAGGATTCGCCAGGAGGATTCGCCGTTCTCGAAGCCGTTGTTGGTGATGCGACTGTTGCCGCCGATGACGCATTCCAGATCGTCGAGGAGCACCTCGCCGGCGTTGAGCAGCATGAAGTCGAAGATCGAGGGACTGTCATGGGTGTAGCGGCTGTCCGTGGCGTTGATAGTGACTGAGAACTGCTTCCACTCGGTTTTGCCGCTCTCGTCGCTGTCGGCCCAGGCGCCGGGCAGGCTGTTGTCGCTGTCCGGGTCCCGCAACTCGATGCTGGCGCCCCTGCCGTCGGCCCACTTGGGCCATTGCCCGCCGTCGAAGTAGGTGACTTCGTCCACGGTGACCATGTGTTCTTCGAGGCTGCCGGTCTCGGGGTTCGTCTGCCTGAGCGGGTATGACAAACGAATTCGCTCGCTGTGGTCGCCGAGCCCGCCGTCGTAGGGACCCACCAGGGTTGTCCCGATCGCGAGGTCTTCGTACACGATCGCGAGAAAATTCGGGTCCTTGGCCACGACGAGATAGCCGCCGGGCTCGATCTGCGCGCCCTCGGCGAACGTGTACTCGATTCCGTCGGTGAAGGCCCAGCCCGCCAGGGAGACGGTGCTCGTCTCGCGGTTGTACAGTTCGACGTACTCGTATCGGTCGTCGCGTGAAGCGTGATGGTACATGATCTCGTTGATTACGATGTTTCGGACGAGCTTGGGGGCGTTGGCCGTGCCGAATGTGCCGGCCGCGAGGCGATCGAATGAGTCGGCTCCATCGGGATACCGGCCGAAAGTCGCGTCCGGCTCCATGGCCCCGTATCGCACCGCATCGAGGATGCGGATGAGTTCCGGCTCGGCCTCATCGGTTGCCGCCGTAACGTAGATCGTTTCGCCCGAGAAGTCCAGGGCGAAGGGGAACCCCTCCGGCGGGGCGCCCTGGCGGACGGCCCAGAATTGGCCTGGCTCGAGAGCAGTGCCGCTGGGAATCCTGTACTTGAGCAGGTTCTGGCGGTCGTCGCTCAGGTAAACGTTGCCCAGGCTCACGGCGGCTGGGCCCGGGCTGTAGAGTTCGATCCAGTCGGCGCCGGGGGCTGCGTCGCTGTTGGCGAGCACCTCGTTGATGACGATGCGGGCACTCGGGTCGCTGCCGGCATCCGGCTGCTCGACAACCCCCCGCAGCACAACGCTCCCGAAGCAATCGGAGGAGCCGGAGAGGGTCGCATTGTGGATCTGGATCGCCAGGATATTCTCGCCCGCGAGCAGCAGGTTTCGGTGGGGGGCCAAATCCACCGTGGCCGCGGGCGGCTCGGCGGCCGGACCGCCACTGGCATCGAACGCCGGAGGGGTCCCAACGATGGCGCCCGAATCCGCCACGCGAGTGCCGTTGAGATAGAGGACATATCCGTCGTCATAGTGGATCTCGGCCAGCAGTTGCGTGAGCGAGCCGGCCTGGGCGGCCGTCAGCGTGAATCGCTGGCGGGCGTAGATCGAGATGTAGTTGCCCGACATATCGGACAATACGGTGCCGACGTACTGCAACTCGCCGGCGGCGTTGCTGTACCCATAGCCGTTGGCGCCGTCCAGCCATGCGGTCGTGTCGGGGTTGTCGTTGAAGCCCACCTGCGTCCAGGCGATGGTCGCTGCCCCGTTGGGGCCGGGCGAGGGCTCCTGCGTGCCCTTGAAGTATCGGCCGCGTGAGCCGATGTCCACGAGCGTGACCTGGGTGGGGTCCTGCGGCGTGGTCTGGACCTCATCGGGTCCGCCGGGGGTGCCTCCGATGAAGGTGCTCTGCGACCAGGAAGCGGCCTGCTCCGGGTCGCCGCCGAGCCTGGCCAGGATCAGCGAGTGCCCGGCGCCGTCGGCCGAGACCGGCCAGGGATGGGCGTCGTTGTACCGCACCGACAGGACGATCATGCCGGCGGCGCTGGACAGTTCGACGCGCTCGCCGTCATTGTTGAGCTTGCCGCTGAAGGGGCCCAGGACGCCGGTAATGCCGTATGCGGCCATCACGGCGTTGGGGTCGCGGGCAATCACCAGATAGGACTTGGGTTCCAGGAAGGTGTCGGGCTCGAAGGTGTATTCGATGCCATTCGTAAACGCCCATCCGCCAAGATCTTCCGACACGGCCCGGTTGTTGTACAGCTCGATGAATTCGAGTGACTCGTCCCCCGTGGCGGCATCCTCGACGGGGTGATACATGATCTCGCTGAAAACCAGGGCGAATCCCGGCCTGGCCGACCCAAACACCATCAAACAAACGAACGCAAGCAGACTGCACCAGAAGCGAGACGGCTCTCTCATGGGTACTCTCTTCCTTTCTCCAGCGTTGGGCCGGCCGAATCCGCCGGGTTCGGCCGCATGGGACCACTCCTCGTAACTGCCGCCGTAAGCGGTACTTACCTCAACTCGCCGCTTTGTGAGATTGCGGCTGCGTCGCAGGCACCAGGGCGCCATGCCGCGATGCAGTATAAGACGCCTTCGGACTCTATTCTAACAAATCATCGGGCATTTTCTCACGGAATCTCCGCTTTTTTTCGGCCGGCCAGATGGGCTTGATGGAGTGGCCCGGCATCGGTCCTGAGTCTGCCGTTGGCTGCTCAATCGAGGCGAAAGAGCTTTCCCCAGATCAAGGTCCGGAAAACATTGGAGTAGTCGTCGGTCCAGACGCCCACGACAGGGTCCGGCTTCGGCGCACGCCAGGATTCGTATGGGGCCAGCACATCCAGGTCGTTGGGCTCGCGAGCCACGGCGACCCATGTGGACCCCGACCCGCCCGGCGGTGATTCCTCATCGTCGTCCGGATCGTGCTCCTGGATCACGCCGGCCAGTCCGGCGTCTTCCACGAGGTTCGCCACGACCGGCTCGAGCTCCAGGTACCGGTTCGAGATGTGCAGCAGGGCGATGCCGCCAGGGGCGAGCTTTCGCATGTACAGGGCCAGGGCCTCGCGGGTCAGCAGGTGGACCGGGATCGCATCGGAGCTGAACGCGTCGAGGATCAGCAGATCGAACGTCCCGTCCGGCGTCTCGCCCAGGCTGAGCCGGCCGTCACCGATGACGACACGCACGCCTTGCCCGCACTGTTCCAGATAGCGGAACAACCTGGGGTTGCGGGCAATTCGCTCCATGGTGGGATCGACCTCGAAGAAGGTCATGGTCTGCCCGGGCCTGTGATAGCAACTCGTCGTCCCGGTGCCCAAGCCAATGACGCCG
>Ga0209347_1005358_pt1 | contig 12268 bp, 8 predicted proteins | sample AutmiccommuBRH23_FD_187382 | JGI IMG/M metagenome (GOLD analysis project Ga0209347, IMG submission 187382) | Deep subsurface microbial communities from Mt. Terri, Switzerland - Autotrophic microbial communities BRH/23 (SPAdes) (version 2) | ecosystem: Environmental > Aquatic > Deep subsurface >...
ATCGGCGTCGGTTACTTCAACGCCCTCGGCCTCGGCAAGCTGCGCCAGCAGCGCATCCTCTTCCATCGTGTCGAGCACCGTGTCGGCCAGCATGTCGGCCACCAGCAGCCGGCCGATCTCATTGCTGTAGAACTGCTGCACAGCCCGGAAGGCATCTTGCGCCGGCGTACCGCGCGCTACCAGCGCCGCCAGCGTCTCGCGAATCGTGTACGAGTAGAGAAAGCGCGTCAGCCGCACGCGATCCTGGAAGTCCGCCGCCGGCAGGGCGACGCCGTTGACCGTCGTCACCGGGCCTGCCGGCGGTGGGCCGTCCGTCGGCAGGGCGGTGGGCGGCGGTGTCGTGGGCTGCGCGGTGGCGTCTTGCGCGGCGAGCGGTAACACAGGTGACAGGACGCCTGCCAGCAAGACGGCCAGCAGCAGCAGCGAAACCCAGCGCGGCGCGCCTGTCGATACAATGTTTCTCATGGTGTTAGAGTTCCAATATCCCTGGACGTTGAATGATTTGACCGTTCACGTTGACGTCAATCTTCGGCCAGGCGGCGGATGCCTGGCTGACGATTTCGAAGCCCTCGTTCGTGATGAGGACGGTGTCCTCGCACTTTGCGCCGACAATCGACGGATTCCAGGCGGCCATCATACCGGCTTCGATCACGGTGGGGTCGCCCGGCGTGGCAACCAGCTCGCGCGGCGCGTAACCGGCCAGGCCGCCCTGGTGGTGCAGCTTCCACTGGTCGGGCTCGCCGGCGTCGGCATAGAACGAGATCAGGTCGTCGAACACCTGGCCCACTGTCCGCCCTGGCCGTGTCGCGGCAATCACCCGCGCGTCAATCGACGCCACTTTTTGCAGCTTGTCGTGCAATTCTTGCGGGGCCGGGCCAATGTGAATGAGCCGCGTCGCCGAGACGACCAGTCCTCCGCGCCGCAGACAGATGACGAGCATCCCGTAGCGCTCCAGCCGTTTATCGGCGACGACCGGGTGGCGGTAACGGCTGATACGCTCGTCGGTGCCGACCAGGTTGACGATGGCGGTCCCCTGCCGGAGTCGGGCGGCGGCGGCAATGCGCGCGGACATCGCGTACTCGTTGTCGCCGGCCTGGCTGGCGCGGGCGGCCTCTTCCAGCGCCTCGGTGGCGTCCTTACCCAGGAGGCGCAGGCGCGCCTGCTCAGCCGGCAGCAGCACGCGGCGCAGCCCATGAAGGACCGCGTCGACGTCGCCGTCGTCCGTAATCATCGTCGTCGTGCTGCGCGGGTTCATGGCGTACCACGGCGAAATGTCGAACTCGAAGCCCAGGTCGTTCAGGTGTTCTTCGCCCTGAAGCCGCGTTTCTTCAATCGTATCCGTGACGATGACGCGGCTGTTGGGGGTCACCAGCACGCTGTAAGCGCCGTAGTCGTTGTCGACGACGATGCTGGCGTCCGCGCCGGCTATAAACCAGGCGATGTTGCGGGTCCGGCGCAGCAGCAGCCCATCGGCCCCGCGCGCTGCCAGCAGTTGGCGTAACTGGTCGTGCTTAAAATTGATCTCTTCGACTCTGTTCATGACGTCCTCTTTGTCCCTGCGGTCAGCCTGCAAAACTCCCCGTCTGTCGCTGGGGAGCTATTCTACTCCGGTCCCGGCGCTATGCTATAATCGAGCTATCTTTTGTGCTTCCGGGAGCAATGTATGTCTGACCACGGCTCCTCCGGTCATTCTGAATCGGTTGAAAATTTCCTTAAAGCCATCTACAGCTTGCAGGAGGCCAGCGAGCGTGTATCGACCAATACGTTGGCCGAAGCCCTGACGATTTCCGCGCCTTCCGTCACGGACATGGCCCAGCGCATGGTCAAGGATGGCCTGGTCGATTATCAGAAGTATCGCGGCGTCGTGCTGACCGACGCCGGCGCAGAGGTTGCCCTCAAAATCATCCGCCGCCACCGGCTGATCGAGCTTTACCTGGTGACCGAGCTCGGCTACGAGCTGCATGAGGTGCACGCTGAGGCGGAAGCGCTGGAACATGCGGTGTCTGAGCGGTTTATCGAAGCGATTGCCGGCAAGCTGGGCAACCCCGACCTCGACCCGCACGGCGATCCTATTCCCAGCGCTGAAGGCGTGGTGGCCCAGCGTGATCTGACGCCGCTCAGCGATTGGCCGGAAGGGCGGGTCGGCGTCGTCGCACGCCTTTCCACCGACAACCCCGACATGCTGCGCCACATTCTAGAGCGCGGCTTCCGGCTGAATGCGCGGGTCGAAGTGCTGGCGCGCGACCCGTTTGACGGCCCGCTGACCGTCCGGCTGGATGGCGAAGAACGGGTCGTCGGCCATGCCGTCGCCGAGACGGTGCTGGTCGAAGAGAAGCCCGCCTGATCCCTCTATACACCGATGCTAAACAGGACATGCCCGCGCATGTCCTGTTTTTTCTGCAGGACTTCCGCATATTTGAGGGTTTCGGACCTGGTGCGGCGCGGTGGTCGCCTTTGGCAAAGTGGTTTGCGGCTATTCGGTTCTGCCAGGGCGTTTTCCGCATATGTTGTGCCTGATAAATGAGATGGGTTCACCGTTTAAACGGTGAATTTTCGTGGGGACGCATTTCCTCCCTCAAACCCCCCTCAATAAACGGTGAAAAAACGGCGCGAAAACGGACTGGAAAACGGTCCTTAAACGGACAGAAAACGGTGGCTTAACACAAAAACGGTGAAGGCTGGTTTTTAAGCAACGCTGGCAGCGGTGAGGCATGAAAAACGCCGCAAAAGGGGCGGCGTTTCATGCGCGGCTAGGTAGGTTATTTGTAGTATACAACCGGCAAAAATTGAGTCGAATATTACGAAAACGGACGATTTTTAGGCGTTGAACAAGTGTCGCGTCAGTAAGGTAGGATTGGCAATCGCGAACGTCCTATGCCAGCGGAACCCGGCTCGGTGTCCGGTCGTCCTAAGTTAAAACGGCGCGGGCTTGAGGCGCGTTGTAACATAGGGGTGGCGTATCACAGGTGGAGGTGTTGTCGATGAACCGATTATTCCGCTATTGGCGGCCCGTGTTGGCGGTGTTCGCCGTGTGGCTGGCCGTTACGCCGGCGTTGGCCCAATCCGAAAACGATTCGTGGTCGGCTTACGTCTACAGCCAGGCGCAGCAGACGCTGGTGCGGGTCACCACGGACGGCGAACAGACGCCTTACGCGCTGAACCTGGGCAACAGCGTGGCGCTTCAGGGCCGGCACATGGCCTTTTGGCCGGACGGCGACCGGGTCGCCTTTTGCGCCATCCACTACGGCGCGACCAACAGCAGCACGTTGACCGTCCGCGACCTGCCAAGCGGCGAAGACCTGGTTAGCCTACCGTTTGAGAACGCCTCCGACTGCCGCGTGACCCAGGCGGGCCTAAGCGATGACCAGAGAAAGCTCGCCGTCGCCCTGTTCAACTACTTCCCCGGCGATACCGAGGCCGATACCCGCCTGCCGTCCTGGCAGTACGTCGTCGTCGACACCGCCACCGGCGACATTTTGCATGAGTTGAATGCGCACGACGCGCCGGTGACCGAAGCCGGTATCGCGCCAAACCGCGCGACGATTGCCGAAGCGTTCGAGTTCAGCGGCGACGTGCTGACCTTCTACGCCATTCCCTACGCTGTCGGCGGCTCGAACTTTTACCCGACCTATCGTTGGACTCTGAGCGATGGCTCGCTGGCGCTGGCCGACGAACAGGCGACCTATAACGGGGCGACGCTGCCGGAACTTGGCGAGCGGGTTTACGCGACCCAGGATACGTCGCTGCCGTTCGGCATCCCCAACGGGCCGGTACCGTCCAACAATATCGTGCTCGCCAGCCGGGCGGATGAAGCGCCCTATCCGGTCTATCACACGCCGGACTGGATCGTCGTCGACGCCGACTACATCGAGAACGGCCAGCGGATTGCCGTGACGCTCTACCCGCCGGCGGACCAGCCGCAAACGACGGCTTTTGCCGTCAGCTTGCGCGCGGTCGCGGTCGACCGCCAGGGCGAGGTGGAAGACCTGCTGACAACCGACGGCAACATGCAGATCGCCGGCGCGCCGGGGGGCTATATCGCCCTGCTCGGCACGACCGACCCGACCGGCCCTTACCGACTGATGTATGCCAGCGCCGGCCAGATGAAACCGCTCTGGCAGGCCAGCGGCGACTCGTGGGAGCTGGCCTGGGCCGCGCCGACCGCCGCGCCAGCCACGCTGCCGCCGTTCGAGGCGATGAGTGGCGAGTAACGAGTGATGAGTAACGAGAAAAACGTTGCTTGTTGATCAGTAATGTGGTGAACGATTCCTCGAAACCTCACCCCGCGCAGATAACCTGTAAATGAACAGCATGACGCCCCTCTCCACGCGTGGAGAGGGGACGGGGGTGAGGTTTCGTGGACAGCTTCAATTCCTGTTTTCAACCCCGAAATTCTCTGGCAAACGAAAACGAGACGAGATGGCTATAAACCACCTCGTCTCGTTTTACATCGAACGCAATTGACTGACTCGTAACGCTTTTACGCGTTACTCACCACTCGTTACTTGCCGCTACCGCGTCCGCGTGCGCGGGTCGAAGATGTCGCGCAGGCCGTCGCCAATGAAGTTGAACGCGATCACCAGCGTCGCAATCGCCATGCCGGGGAAGAGCCACGTCCACCACTGGTCGAAGTAGTCGATGCCGACGGCGACCATCCGGCCCCATTCCGGCGACGTCGGTTCCGGGCCGAGGCCGAGGAAGCTTAAGCCGGCGAACGTCAGAATGGCGTTGCCGATGTCGAGCGTCGTCAGCACCACCGTTGGCGCGAGGCAGTTGGGCAGCACCGTGCGCCAGAGGATGTACGGCTCTGACGCGCCGATCAGCCGGGCCGCGTCTACGTATTCGTTGTGCTTGGTCTTCAGCACCAGCCCGCGCACCAGGCGGGCGTAGCTCGGCCACCAGACCACCACCAGCGCGATAATCGCGTTCTTGATGTCGGGGCCGAGCGCGGCGGTGACGGCCATCGCCAGAATAATGGTCGGGAAGGCCATGAACAGCTCGGTCACGCGCATCAGAATTTCGTCGGCCACGCCGCCCACGTAACCGGCGACCGCGCCGATGGCGGTGCCAATGATGCTGCCGATGATGATGACCAGCATACCGGCCGGAATGGTGATGCTGCCGCCGTAAAGCACGCGGCTGAAAATGTCGCGGCCCAGCTCGTCGGTGCCCCACGGGTGCGTACCGCCGGGCGGCTGCAAGCGCTCGCTGATGTTCTGCACGAGCGGCGCGTAGGGCGCAAGCTGCGGCGCGAGCAATGACAGCGCCACCCAGCCGACCACCACCACGACGCCGATGACCAGCAGCGGGTTTTTCTTGGCGAGATACAGCGCTGTGCTCGACCGCTTACGCGGTGCGGACACGCGGATCGAGGAAATAGTAGAGGATGTCGACAACGAGATTTACCACCACGTAAATAACCGCGATCAGAAGGCTGACGCCCATAATGGCCGGGAAGTCCTGCGACGTCGAGGCGCGAAACATGTAGCGCCCAATGCCCGGCCAGGCAAAGATCGACTCCGTCAGCACCGCGCCGGCCAGCAGGTTGCCGTACGACAGGCCGATAATGGTGACGACCGGCATCAACGCGTTCTTGAGGCCGTGCCGGACAATAATGAACCGCTCGCGCAGACCTTTAGAGCGGGCGGTGCGCATGTAATCCTGGCTCAACACTTCGAGCATCGACGAGCGGGTGACGCGGCTGATGAGGCCGGAAATGTAGAGCCCCAACACCAGACTCGGCATGATGAGATGCGAAACGGCATCGCCAAAGGTGGACCACTGCCCGGCCAGCAGCGAGTCGATGGTCATGAAGCCGGTCACGTCCGGCGGGCTGGCAATCCGGGCGCTCAGACGGCCCGGCCCGGCCACCCAGTGTAACTGCGCGTGGAACACGATTAACCCCAGCAACGCCAGCACAAACACCGGCACACTGACGCCGATGAGACTCAGCGTCCGCGCCAAATAGTCGATGGGCTTGTTATACCAGACGGCCGAGACAATGCCGAGCACAATCCCCATCGCCACGCCGACCACCGCCCCGGTCGTCGCCAGCTCAATCGTCGCCGGCAGGAAACGGGCGATGTCTTCGGCAATCGGCTGGCGCGTTTTGATGGAGCGGCCAAAATTGCCCTGCAGCAGGTTGCCGATGTAGGTCAGGTACTGCTCGACCGGCGTCTTGTCCAGGCCCCACTCGCGTCGGAAGGCTTCGACCAGCTCGGTGTTATTCAACTGGCTCTGGGGCAGATTCGCGTTAATCGGATCGGCCGGCACTGCGTTGGCAATCAAAAACGCGACCAGCGTAATGCCGAACAGCAGCGGAATGACGAAGACCAGGCGGCGCAGAATGAACTGATAGAGCGGCATTACAGACGTCCTGTAGAGTTCAGCCGGACCCCTTACTCCCTAGCCTTTTAGGGGTAGGTTTTTGAGCTTGGGCGTCGCCTGGGGTTGTAAACCCCAGGCTGAACGAAAAACTGGAAGCCCACTAAAGGGGCTAAAAGGCCAAGATGGAGCATCACTTGATGTGTTATCCACCTCAAAGGTCAAAGCATTATAAACCTACCCCTGTGAGTACCCCCTCTCCCGCTTGCGTCCCTAAAGGGAGGCTTCGCACTGGGAGAGGGGGCGAGGGGTTACAGTCAGATCGAACTTACTTACTCGGCGTGGCCCAGCAGGGCAACGTCGACCAGCCACTGCGGATGCCAGACATAACCGGTCAGGTCCGCGCGGTAGGCGGTCTGAACACCCGGCTGAATGAAGGGCGCCCACGGGCTGTTGCTTTGCAGCCAGTCCTGAAGCTGTTCGAAGATCACGGTACGCTCGGCCGGGTCGGTTTCGACGCGGGCCTGGGCGACCAGCTCGACGTAGGCTTCGCCGGCGGCTTCTTCAGTCCACAGCGCGCGCTCGGTCGCGACCTTGCCACCCGGCGCAAACGACAGGGTGTCGATCGGGTCGAGAACGTCCGGGCCCCAGAACCAGTAGCCAAAGCACTGCTGGCCGGTGCGGTAGGCTTCGAGCGACACTTGCAGGTCGCTGGGGCTCAGCGTGGCGCTGATGCCAACTTCGGCCAGGTCGGACTGAATCTTCTGGGCATTGGTGTCCATGTTGACGCCCTGGAAGGTGAAGGTCGGGTATTCCAGGGTGATGTCCAGGCCGTCGGCGTAGCCGGCTTCGGCCAGCAGCGCCTGGGCGGCGGCGACGTCACGTACGACGGCGCGGTCGGGGCCGTAGGCGGTGAACAGGCCATAAGCCATCGGCGACGCCGGGGTGATGCCGCCCCACAAGGCGGTGTAGCCTTCGTAATCGAGCGCCAGGCGGATCGCCTGCTGGACGTTCGGGTCGGCTGATGGACCGCACTGTTCTGCGTCGGCGTTCATCAGAATGAAGTGAACGATGTTGCCCGCGCCGCGGAAGATGGCGATGTCGGCGTTGCCTTCCATCGTCGAAATCTGGTCCGAGGTCAGGTCGAGCGCCAGGTCAATTTCACCCGATTCCAGCGCGGCCTTCTGGGAGGCGGCTTCGGGAATGTTCTGAATGACGACGCGGCTAAAGTACGGCGCCTCGCCCCGGTAGTTTTCGTTGGCGACCAGCACGGTTTCGACCTGCGGATCCCACGCCTCGAGGACGTACGGGCCGCTGCCGACCGACGTGCCATTCAGGAACGATTCGGCGCTGTCTTCGCCATCGGCGCTGCCGCCTTCGGCAATGACCGCTTCGGAGTCGAGAATCGAGAAGTGGTCGTTGGACAGGTAAGCCAGGAAGGCCGGGTTCGGCGCGCTCAGCGTGAAGGTGACGGTGCCATCTTCATTGGCGGCGACGTCGGCGATGCTGGCGGCGGCGTACAGGAACGACGGGCTGCCGGCGACGTTGTTCAGGCGCTGCACCGAGAAGACGACGTCTTCCGCCGTGACCGGTTCGCCGTTATGGAACACAGCGTCGGGGTTCAGCGTGAAGGTGTACTGGAGGCCGTCTTCCGAAATGCTCCATTCGGTCGCCAGCATCGGCAGAATTTCGGCGGCGCTGTCGTCCGGGAAGGTGACCAGCGTCTCGTAGGTCGCGCGCAAAATAACACTCGTCGTCTGGGTGTATCCGCGGTGGGGGTCGAGCGAGTCGGTGCTTTCGGCATGGCCGATGACGAGCACGTTCTCATCCTGCGCTCCGGCGATACCACTGACCAGGAGCAAGAGAACCAGCAACAGCGAGATTAAGCGAACTGGACGCATGCAACAACCTCCTCAAGTATTTTGGACGACGCTTCTAGGGGAAGAGAGTAATGCGGTGTAACAATTACGCGCCGGTCATTGTATACGGACTCTTAAGCAAGAGGCAAGGAGTCCACTCATCGTATCATCGTCGCACACGCAGGGTATAACGTCATGATGCCAAAATAGCCAACAACGCGGCAAGAAATTGGAGGTTTATCCCCTGATTGCAGGCGCCCGGCGTGCGGACTCCGGCTATACCGGTTGTCCGGGTATAATCCGCCGGTAAAAATGACCTCTGTATTGGGCTAAAACGAACTCACCCCGTTGGCCCAGTCACCTTTAGGAGATTACTGATGCTGTATGGTGCTGCTTACTATCATGAGTACCAGCCGTATGAGCGCCTTGAAGAGGATGTCAGTCTTATGAAAGAGATGAACCTGACCGTTGTGCGGTTAGGGGAATCGACCTGGTACAACTGGGAACCAGAAGAGGGCGTCTTCAAGTTTGAATGGATGGATCGTGTCATTGATACGATGCAGGCAGCCGACATCAAAGTGATCCTCGGCACGCCAACCTATGCCATCCCGCCGTGGATGGCGAAAAAACACCCGGAGATTATGGCGCAGTCGTCGTCAGGGACTTATGTGCCATACGGCCACCGCCAAAACATGAACCTTGCCCACCCGGCTTTTCGTCATTACGCCGAGCGGGTCATCCGCAAACTCGTGAGCCATTACGCCGCCCATCCGGCGATCATCGGCTTTCAGATTGACAATGAAACCAGCAGTGGTCAGCTCCATAATCCGGATGTATTTCAGAAATTCCTCTGGTATCTCAAAGATAAATACAAAACCGTCAATCGCTTAAACGAAGTCTGGGGGCTGACTTATTGGTCGCACCGGATTAACGAGTGGGACGAATTGTGGCAACCCGACGGCAATTCCACGCCGGGATATGACCTAGACTGGCGGCGCTTCCAGTCCTCGCTGGTGACTGAATTCCTGAGCTGGCAAGCGCGGATTGTTCGGGAATATGCCCGCCCAGATCAGTTTATTACCCAGTGCTTTGTTGGCGCTTACAGCCGGGCTGAAGCCGATATGTTCCAGATTTCCAAGCACCTGGACGTGGTTGCGATTAACCCGTACCACGTCACGCAGGCGGGTCTGGAATTGGATGTTGAGCCTAACGCGAATGCCGGCGGTCCCGAATGGATGATGGCGCGTCAGGATCATGTCGGTGTTTCCCAAATTTTCCTCAATGGAGATTGGGCGCGCAGCGGCAAAGAGGCCAACTTTCTGATTACCGAGTTAAACGCCAACAGTATCGGTGGCTCCCATACGAATTATCCCGGCTATGAAGGTCAATTGCGTCAGGTGGTCTATACCTTCATCGGCAAGGGCGCCAACATGGTCTCTTATTGGCACTGGCACACGCTGCACTACGGCTTTGAGACGTACTGGGGTGGCGTTATTGGTCACAGTCTGGAAAAAGGACGCATTGGCTCGGAGTTCCAGGCCATTGCGACGGAGCTGCGAGAGCACAACGACCTTCTGACGGATCTCAAGCCAGAGGCGAATGTCGGTATTCTGTACCACGAAGATAGCAAGTATGCGCTCTCCTACATGCCGGCGCTGTCCAAGCCGGGTACGAATACGCCTGATCGACTGACTTATGAGCGCATTTTTGACAACATCTATCGCGCATTCTTCAATGTGTCTGCTCAAACGGCGATTGTTCATCCAGAACAGGCATTTGAGAAGTATCCGCTGTTGGTCGTACCGGCGTTATATGCCGCCGACGATGAACTGCTCAAGCGACTGGTCGCGTATGCGGAAAATGGCGGTCATTTGCTGCTGACTTTCCGCGGCGGCTACGGCGATGAATACGGACGTGCGCGCTGGGTCGTCGCACCAGGGATATTCCGCGAAGCTGTTGGCGCGAGTTATCAGGAGTACAGCAATCTCATCTCCGATGTTCCCGTCATGGGCAACGGCATCCATTTGCCAGACGATGCTGCGGCAACCGCCTGGGCAGATGGTCTGGAATTGGAATCCGCCGAAGCGCTGGTGACTTATCAGCATCCCCACTTTGGGCGCTTCCCCGCTGTGGTTACGAAACAGGTTGGCAAAGGACGCGTCACCTACTGCGGCACGCTCCCGAATGAAGCGCTCGGTCGCGCTCTGGCGGCATGGTCCATGGAACAGGCTGGCATCCAGCCGATTGTTGGCAGCCTGCCAAACTCCGTACGGGTCGTCGCGTCGCGCGCAACCACCGGCGAACGACTGCTGTTTTTCACGAACTGGTCATGGACGCCACAGACGGTGCCCTCGATCCCTGGGGGTGGTCAAGAGTTGTTTAGCAATACGACGCTCTCTGAAGGCGATTCGCTCACTCTTGGCCCCTGGGACGTCAAGATTGTTGTCCAGTCTTAGGTTTGGTCAGTTGCGTAGAGAGGAGACGGCTTATTTGCGTGATGTTCGGTGCTTTCAAGCAGGTCGTTTGAGCAAGCATTCCGCCACATAACCTTAGGTTGCGTCAGCGTATCCGGCGAATACCGCCCAGGCTGTGGCACTTGACGAGAGGGCGCGGTTGCGGACAGTATTAGACCAGTCTTTCATCGCGAAACCTGTTTGGGGAGCCGTCTTTCATGAACTTGAACGAACGCATGTTACGATTTCAGCAACTGCTGGGCGAAAGCGCCGACCTGGCGTTCCTGCCCATCAGCACCGACCTCGAATACCTGACCAGCGTCCCGCGTGACATTCCGAATTTTGGCGTGACGCTGCACCCTGGGGCCTGGCTGGAAGGCGGCTGGCTGACGCCCACGCAAGGACCGATTCTGACGCTGCCGCGCATGACAGCCGAGTTTGGCGGGCTGGACAAGCTGGACGCCGAAGTGCGTGTGCTCGGCGACTGGGACGACCCCGAAACGCTGGTCAGCGAGCTGCTGAAGCGATTCGACCTGCCGCTGCGCCCGCGCGTCGCCATTAGCGACCAGGCGCACGCCGAGACGGTCTTCCACCTGCAAAAGCTGCTGCCAGACGCCGTCTTCGTGTCGGCCACAGACATTCTTCGTAAGCTGCGCGTCGTCAAGTCGGAAGACGAGATCGCCGTCATGCGTCGCGCCGGCGAGATTACCGAAGCCGCCTTCGGCGACGTCCTGAAGGCGCTCAAAATTGGCATGAGCGAGCTGGACATCATCGACGAGGTCGACCACCAGTTGCGCAAGCACGGCTCGCTTGGCCCGTCATTCACCACCTCGCTCTACAACAGCGGCCCCAACTACCCGCTGGTGTTCGGCCAGCGCGAGAAGAAGTGGCATCGCACGCTCACCCCGCCGGTGTCGGTGTTGTTCGACTTCGGCGCGGTCTACGAGGGTTACTGCTACGACTACGGCCGCACGGTCTCGTTTGGCGCGCCCAGCGGCGACCAGCGGAAAGTCTACGATACCATCATGGCGGCGCAGGCCGCCGGCGTGGCGGCGCTCAAGGCCGGCCAAGCCACCACCGAGCAGGTCGATGCTGCCGCCCGTAAAGTGGTCGAAGACGCCGGCTACGGCCCCGCCTTCCGCCACCGCCTGGGCCACGGCATTGGCCGTGACGTGCACGAGCCGCCGTTCCTGACCAGGGGCGATACGACGCTGACGCAGGCAGGGATGCTGTTCACGATTGAGCCGAGCATCCTGCAATTCGACGGCTTCTCGGCGCGCGTCGAAGACATCGTCGTCGCGCGGCCCGGCGGCGGCGAAAAGCTGACCAACGGCTTCCAGGAGTTGATTGTTATCGAGTAAAGAGGCAGGACTGAGGACTGGTAGAGAACCGCAATAGAATGTGCCGGATTCTGCGGCGGGCAAGGCAATGCCTTGCCCCTACATGTCGCCCGTTTTGATTTGGCAAAGTCTATTTCAGTTGTCTATGAGTAAGAGCGGTTTCATAAGCTGACCGGTTCCTCTACCAAGGGTCCTGTCGTCATCCGTTGTGTCCAACAACAGCTAATCTCCCACTCCTAACAAGTATTTCTCCCCTCTCCAGTACTCTGGAGAGGGGCCGGGGGTGAGGTTT
>Ga0209347_1005359_pt1 | contig 12264 bp, 12 predicted proteins | sample AutmiccommuBRH23_FD_187382 | JGI IMG/M metagenome (GOLD analysis project Ga0209347, IMG submission 187382) | Deep subsurface microbial communities from Mt. Terri, Switzerland - Autotrophic microbial communities BRH/23 (SPAdes) (version 2) | ecosystem: Environmental > Aquatic > Deep subsurface >...
AGGTGAGCTTCGGTTGTTGTCCGAACGGTTGCTGAGCCTGATGGAAGCAACGGAAGTTTCCACCGATCCGTCCCGGTTTTCCATCGAAAAGCCGCCGGTCGCCGGACCCAAAAGCATTGCCGGGGCAATGCCGGAAGCCGTGTCGGAAATCCGAGGTGAGCTTCGGTTGTTGTCCGAACGGTTGCTGAGCCTGATGGAAGCAACGGAAGTTTCCACCGATCCGTCCCGGTTTTCCATCGAAAAGCCGCCGGTTGCCGGACCCAAAAGCATTGCCGGGGCAATGCCGGAAGCCGTGTCGGAAATCCGGGGTGAGCTTCGGTTGTTGTCCGAGCGATTGCTGAGCCTGATGGAACCGGCCGGCGTTTCCACCGATCCGTCCGGGTTTTCCATCGAAAAGCCGCCGGTCGCCGGACCCAAAATCAATGCCGGGGCAATGCCGGAAGGGGTGTCAGAAATCCGGGGTGAGCTTCGGTTGTTGTCCGAGCGGTTGCTGAGCCTGATGAAACCGGCCGGTGTTTCCACCGATCCGGCGGGGTTTTCTATTGAAAAGCCGCCTGTCGCCGGACCCAAAATCAATGCCGGGTCAACACCGGAAGCCGTGTCGGAAATCCGGGGTGATCTTCGATTGCTGTCCGAGCGGTTGCTGAGCCTGATGGATATGACCGGCGTTGCCACCGACTCGGCCGAGGCTTCCAATACAACGCCGAAAGGCATTGTTGTCGGGTCAACGGAAAGCCGTAATGACCGTGGGGAACCTTTGGAGTGGTTGCTTCACCGGGCGGCATCTCCTGAAATTCCTGCCGCGCGGGATATGCGTTCCATTGAAAAACCGTTGGTCCGGGGCTTGAATATCGAAAAAAAGACAGGTTCCGAAATAATTACGGACGCGGGGGAGGACCGCTTGAGTTTGCTGGAGCGGGCACTTCAGAGTATTGAAACCGGCCGGACGCCATCCCGGCCGACGATTGTTTCCGGTGAAGTTCCGCTTTCTTTGTCTCCCGAGCCCCGACCTGCGGCCGCCGGAGTTCCGGCGGCAAAACCGGCCAAGGCGGGGTCGGATTTCAGGCAATATTTGAATTTTCTGGCGGCAACGTTCCAGGACGCGTCATCCACGGATGGTGAAATGGTCAGCGTCGACCCGGCTGCCGGGTTTAAGCCGCAAAATTTGGAATCCCTGTTGAATCCGGTCGACGCCGGAAAATTGGAAAACAGCTCCCCGGTAATGCTGGAAACCGGTCAGAAAGCGCCGGATTTGGCCATGCAACCGCAACACGCGCCTGGCGGGTATGAAAAATCCGCCGAACGACCCCTTGAGTTCCGGACCGCAATGGCACCCGAAGTGAACAGCCAGCCTGGTGAACGCGGGATCGTCAGTCAGGTATTTGTCCGGCTTTACTCCGGGATTCGCCAGGGTTCGGGCGATATGACCATCCACATGAGCCCACCTGAACTGGGAAGAATCAAGATCCGGCTGATTTCGGAACAGGGCAATCTCAACGTCCATCTGCACTCTCAAAATCATCAGGTGGCCGGCATCCTGGAAAAACATCTGCCATTATTGCAGCAGGCACTGGAGGACCAGGGCATCCTCCTTTCCGATCTCAATGTCAGTGTGGATTCCGGAGACCCGGGTGATGAGTCCCGGTCGGGTAGACGGCAGCGGCGGCCGCCGGACCCCGGGGCCTCATCCATGCCGAGTGAGGACGAGCAGGCCCAGGCGGCACCAAAAAAGTACCGGGCGAGGTCTTTTCAACCCCGGGAATTGAACCTGAGGGTTTAACCAAAGGAATGACACAATGAATGGTATTTCATCTTTGCTGGAAACCGGAGCCCAGGCCGGCACAAAGACGGTCAGTAATAAACAATCATTGGGCAAGGACGATTTTCTGAAACTGCTGGTTGCCCAGCTGAAAAATCAGGATCCGCTCAAGCCAAGCGATCCGACGGAGTTTACCGCCCAACTGGCCCAATACAGCTCCCTGGAACAGCTCCATAATATCAATGAAAGCATGCAGGCGTTTAATTCCATTCAGGAAGCATTCGGGCGCCTTTCCGCCTTGTCCCTGATCGATAAATATATTGTTTCCGATTCGGATGCGTTCGAATTCGAAGGAGATCCGCTGGAACTCGGATTCCGCTTTCAAGATTCCATCGATAAAGCGGTTGTCCATGTGAAAAATGCCAGCGGCCAGATTCTGGATCAAATTGACGTTAAAAACCCTGTGTCCGGTGAAAACCGTCTGAACTGGGACGGAACCGCAGGCGATGGCCGGCTGCTTAACCCGGGGAGCTATTCTTTTTCCGTCATCGGAACCACCGCGGAAGGAAATGAGATCCAGGGAACGACGTTTGTGGAGAGCCGGGTTACCGGGGTCGATTATTCCGATGGGGACAACGCCCTGCTGACAACCAGCGGCAGGACAACGCTGTCGGAAATTATTCGGGTCAAAAATCCGACCCGGGCAGACGGACAACAGGAATAAATCAGTTTTCCGGCATGGAAAAAAATTAACAGGAGGATTGAAGATGGGCTTAAGTGGCGCAATGAATAGCGGAATTTCGGGGCTTCAAGCATTTTCGAGCGCTATGGGCGTGATCGGAAACAACCTGGCCAACGCCAATACGGCCGGTTTCAAGGCCAGCAGGACACTCTTTTCCGATATGATACCCGACTATGTCTCCGGTACCGGCGGAACGAGCCAGATCGGCCGCGGTGCAGGCCTTTCAACGGTAGACAGCATTTTCACCCAGGGGTCGATTGAACGTACCAGTTCCAACCTGGACCTGGCAATCGAAGGTTCGGGCTTTTTCATGGTCCGGAATTCGGATAGTCCCGCCGTTAACTATACACGGGCCGGGACGTTTCGCTTGAATGAAAACGGGAATATTGTGAATCCGGAGGGTTATGTACTCCAGGGATATCCGGGTCGGTCCGAGGGCGGTTTCGAGGATCTGACAGGCGATATCCAGATCAATACCCGGTCTCTTGTCCCGGGTCAGGCTTCCTCGGAGGTGGGATTGACGACCAATTTGAACGCCCAGTCCGGAATTTTGACCTGGGATCTCGATTTCACCACGTCTTCCTCCAATTTCGGAACCACGGCCGAAGTTTACGACTCCCTGGGGAATACGCATTTGATCAGCACCTATTTCAATAAAACCGGAAACAATACCTGGGAGTATCACCAGACGGTTCCGGCTGCCGAAATCAATAACAGCACCGGCAATCCGACCAACACGGACAATACCCTGGTCGAGATTTCAAGCGGCGTTTTCACTTTTGATACCCAGGGCCTCCTGAGCCAGATCACCCCTGCCGGCGGGATAGCCATCACACCCAGTGACCCCGCCTGGCCGAATGTTACGATTCCCGCGGGCAACCTGGACTGGAACAATGGCGCCGATGCGACGCTTCCCCTCGATTATGCGATGCAGATTTCCCAGTTCGCCACGGATTCAAAGGTGGTGACCCAGCTGACCGACGGGTATTCTTCCGGGTATCTGAGCGATGTCGCCGTGGATACGGCCGGCACCATCATCGGAACCTATTCGAACGGCGAGGTCAGGGAACTGGCGAAACTGGCCCTTGGAAAGTTTTCGAATACCAGCGGGCTGGAAAAACTCGGTAAAAACCTGTACGGCGCCACCAATTCGTCGGGTCCCGCGGACGTGGGGACACCCGGTTCGGGTATCGGAAAGATCTACTCCAACTCACTGGAACAATCCACCGTGGATATCGCCGAGGAATTCACCCGAATGATCACCACCCAGCGATCCTTCCAGGCCAATTCCAAGACGATCACCACCACTGACGAAATGCTCAGCGAAGTCATCAATATGAAGCGGTAATCCTCCGAGTCAAAAAAGCGTCCCTGAAAAAGGCCGGTCTTTTAAAGATCGGCCTTTTTTTTACCGCTATACCATTGAAATTTATGGGATCTTTCATAGCGTGCCGGGTAAATCACGGCTTCTCGGTGGTTGGTATGGTGTTTGCAATTCGAGGGCAGGAGGACCTTTATCAAACATGGATTTTTCTACAATTCTGGGGATCATTCTGGCCTTCGGACTGATCCTTGCCGCCATCCTGAGCGGCAGCACTCTGATGGTGTTTATTGATGCTCCGTCGATGATGATTGTCGGGGGCGGAACGTTGGGAGCGCTCCTGGTGCATTACCCTTTCGAAGAGGTCAAACGTGGAATTTCCATTGCCCGGAAGACATTTCTTCATAAAAAAATTCCGCCGACCCAGCTCATCGGGCTGCTTACTGATATTGCCGGTAAAGCCCGGAAAGAGGGATTGCTGTCGCTCCAATCGGTCGCCAAGGAAGTCGAGGACCCCTTCCTGGTCAAGGGGTTGCAGATGGCCGCGGATGGCCATGAACCCAAGGTCCTGGAAGAGATGATGGCCCGGGAGATCGATTACATCCGGGAACGGCATGAAAGCGGTGCGGAGATATTTACCGCGCTCGGAACTTACGCGCCGGCAATGGGTATGGTCGGGACCCTTATAGGGCTGGTGCAGATGCTCCAGTCCATGGAGGACCCGTCTTCCATAGGTCCGGCAATGGCGGTTGCCCTGCTGACCACGCTGTACGGGTCTGTTGCCGCCAATGTCGTCTTTCTGCCGATGGTCGGAAAACTGAAAACCCGGTCGCAGTATGAAATTCTGAAAAAAGAACTGATCGTGGAAGGGATGAATTCAATTCTTGCCGGCGAAAATCCCCGGGTCATGGAACAGAAGCTGCACGCGTATCTCCAGCCGAAAGACCGGCAGAGCGTATTCAACAAAGGCAAGTAAGGTCAGGGTAAAAAATCGAAGTGAGCGACGAGCAAGTGGCGCCGAAAAAATGCAGGAAATCAAAATCCGAAGCCGGAGCGCCGGCCTGGATGGTCACCTACAGTGACATGGTCACCCTGCTGCTGACCTTTTTTATTCTGCTCCTTTCCATGGCGGAAATGGACAAAGTTAAATTCATGAAAGCCGCCGGTTCATTGAAAGGGGCTTTCGGGGTCATGGAGAGCAAATCGAAGAATGACGCCGATTCCCAGATCGTGCTTCCCCGGTTCGAGGCGATCCCCTATGAAATGGTGCAAAGCGTGTATACGCGGATGATGCAAAATCTGGAGAAACTGAAGTTGAACCAGAACATCGAACTGGTCAAGGACCGGGGAGCGATCGTGCTTCGGGTCAATGAACAGATCCTGTTCGCCAGCGGTTCCGATAAATTGAAAGCCGAGGCGGAGCCCGTGCTGCGCGAAGTGGCGGAACTGGTCGCTCCCCTTCCTTTCGAGATGCGGATCGAGGGGCATGCGGACAATATGGCCTTTAACGGTTACGGGCAGTCAAACTGGGATTTGTCCGTGCAGCGGGCCGTCGCGGCGCTGGGGTTTTTCGCCCGGAACAAACTGCTTCCCCTGGAGCGGCTTTCCGCGGTGGGTTACGGGGACCAGAAACCCCTCGTACCAAATGACACCGATGAAAACAGGGCATTGAACCGGCGGGTGGAGTTTGTCCTGGAAGCCGGTGGAGATTATCGGGAGCGTCTCCCCTATCTCATCGATACCCGTGAGCAGCTGCCATTTTAACCGGTGTTGATCCGTGTATGACTTAAAAAAAAGGATTCTTGAAAATTGGCCAAAGAAAAAGAAGCACCAAAGAAAAACCCGGGGAAATCCAGAAGAAAATTGTTACTGATCGGCGCGCCCCTGCTGATTTTGCTGATCGCCGGAGGGGCGGCGGCCGCCTATTTCCTGGGGGTTTTTGATTCAACGGCTACCCCCCAGGCCGAAGCCTCCGAAACGGACGTCCGGAAGGCACGGGAGCTGGGACCCCTTGTGAAAATGGAAGAATTTGTCGTCAATATCATGCACAAGGACGAAACCCGTTTTTTAAAGGTGGGGATCACGCTGGAGGCAAAAGATGAGATCAGCAGCGGGCAAGTCATAAAACGGATGCCCCAGATTACGGACGCCGTCCTTCTTCTTCTGGGCAACAAGCGATTTGATGACATCAAGGACCTGCAGGGAAAACTGCAATTGAAGGCCGATTTGCTGGCCTGTATGAATGGCCTGACTGGCCGGGAGGAAGTGGTTAATCTTTTCTTTACCGATTTTGTAATTCAATAATATGGACAACGTAAAAAGCGCAGAACTCCGCCGCGCGGCGTTTTGTTGAAAGGAACTTTCATGTCTTTATCGTGCGCGTGCGCGTAATCGTACTCGTAATCGGGTTTTCAGGTCCGAGTACGATTACGCGCACGCGCACGAATTTAAACACATGAGTTCCCTGGAAGTCCAACTATGGAATCAACCGGAGTAACTGTGGAACGAATCCTGTCCCAGGCAGAGATCGATGAACTGCTGTCCGCTTTCGATAATGGTCAAATCGATGCCTTTATCCATTCGGAGACCGGGGGCAGGACTGCCCCCGTACATCAGGTTCCACGAAATGTAAGCCGTATTGAACTGACCCGGGGCCAGAACTACAGCAAATGGCGAATCGCCAACCTCGACATCGTCTTCAACTCCTTTGCCCGGTATTACTCCATCGGGCTTTCCAATCACCTGCAGCAAGGCGTGACCGTACGGAAAGGGGAGATTGTCTCCCGTTTTTTCGAGGACTTCCTCGTTCATCTCAATGATGCCGGCGTACTCGGCGTGTTTTCGCTCGACCCCCTGAAAGGAAACGGCCTGTTCGTTTTTAACAAACAACTATGCTTCGGCCTGGTGGAGGTGCTGTTCGGAATGTCGGCCGCGCACAAATTCCTGGTCCTCGACCGGGAGGTGACGGCAATCGAAGCCAATATTGTCCGGTCGCTCATGGCCGAGGGTTGCCAGGTGTTGAATCGGGCCTTTTCCGCATTGGACCAGTTGAATTCCAGTATTACCCGGGTGGAGACCAACGCGAAGTTGCTCAACATCCTGGCGCCGGAAACCGAGGTGATTCAAGTCAGTTTCCCGGTGCAGGCCGGCGCGCTCCAGGGTGAAATACTGATGGTGCTTCCGTATTATTCCCTGGAACCGTTCAAGGAAAGACTCCGGGATGGGGGATTTCAGTCGTCCCAGGGGACAAAGGAATGCAATTGGGCCAAGCAGCTGGAAAAAGAAGTGGAATGCATGGAAATGAATGTCTCCGCCACCTGGGGGGAATTGACATTGACAATCCAGGAAATTTTGAGCTTGCGGGACGGGGATATCATCAGCTTCGATTACGATGAAGCCGCACCCATCAAGATCATGGCCGGCGCGAAACCGAAGTTTACGGCCCAACCGGGACTCCGCAACGGGAAAAAAGTGGTGCGTCTCGTAAAAAAGGAAACAATGGGAGAGAACTGATGGCGGATAAAAGAAATAATGTTCAAGGAACGGATCAGAAGGAAGCGGCAGGGTTTGCGGCACTCTCCGGGGCGACACAAGAAAAAGGACCGATGGACAGAAGCATCGATTTTCTTCTGGACGTTCCCCTGCAGGTCTCGGTGGAAGTCGGCCGGGCCCGGATGTTGATCAAGGATTTTCTCCATTTGAAAGAAGGCGGCATCATCGAATTGGACAAGATGGCGGACGAACCCCTTGATCTCTATGTCAATTCGCGGCTTATCGCCAGGGGGGAAGCCGTCCTGATAAATGAAAAATTCGGTCTGCGGCTGATCGATGTGGTCAGCCCCTCGGAACGATTGGAAAAATTGAGGTAGGATTTTGAAGGCTTCTTGTCTGATTTTCATGTTTCTGCTGCTGCCGGAGGCACTCTGGGCAGCGTCATCCGCACCGGCTGGGTTTTTTCTCCCCAGCCTGAAATTGTTTTTCGGAATCGTCGCCGTTGTCGGGATCATGCTCCTGCTCCACCTGCTGAACCGGAGAGGATTCACGTTTCTTGAAAAGCGGCGCCCCGGCCGGATCAAGATCGTGGAGATGCGGCCGGTCGGCGGGCGAAAATCGTTGTGCCTGGTCGAGGTCCGGGGAGAGGAGATCCTGCTGGGGCTGGGAAATGATCGTGTTGATTTTCTTTATCAGATCGGCTCTTCGAAGCTGGATCTCCGGTTTGAAAAAGAACTGCTGGAACACGTCGAGGCGATTGAATGAAACGCCTGTCGGTTCTGCTGTTTGCTGTTTTTATTACAGGCAGTTTCCTGGTGTATGCCGGACAGGTGTTTGCCGTCGATGTGCCGAGCCTGACGCTGAACATGGGCGACGGGACCGGACCCAAACAGGTCTCCTCCGTACTGCAGATCGTCATGCTGCTTACGGTCCTGAGCATGGCCCCCGCCATCCTCCTGATGACCACCTCGTTTGTCCGCATCGTGGTGGTGCTCTCGTTTCTGCGCCAGGCCATGGGTACTCAGCAGATGCCGCCCAACCAGATCATTATCGGGCTGGCCATGTTCCTGACATTTTTCATCATGTCACCGGTGTTCACCCAGATGAATGAAAAGGCCCTGCAACCGTACCTTCAGGAGCAGATCGAAGAAAAAGAAGCATTGGCGCTGGCCGTAACCCCCATGCGGGAATTCATGTTCACCCAGGTCCGGGAAGACGATCTGAAACTGATGACGGAGCTCTCGGGAAATAAAGCCCCCGCCACACGGGCGGAAGTGCCGACCATGACCTTGATCCCCGCGTTCATGCTGTCGGAGTTGAAACGGGCCTTTCAGATCGGTTTCATGATTTTCATTCCGTTCCTGGTGATCGACATGATCACGGCGACTGTCCTGATGACCATGGGGATGCTCATGCTGCCTCCGGTCATCATTTCCCTGCCGTTTAAAATTCTGTTGTTTGTGCTGGTGGACGGGTGGAACCTGATCGTGGGGTCTCTGGTACGGGGATTTTATTGAAATGAATGAAGAAATGGTCATCGCACTTCTTCGGCGGGCCGTGGAAACGATACTGTTGGCATCGGCGCCGATGATGCTTTCCGGACTCCTGGTGGGATTGCTGGTCAGTATATTCCAGGCCGCCACCCAGATCAACGAACAGACGCTCTCCTTCGCCCCTAAAATCGTGGCGGTCCTGGTCGCCCTGATTGTCGCGGCCCCGTGGATACTCAATATCGTGGTCGGCCTTGCGCAGGAGGTGTTCGGGACCATGATCATCCAGGGATGATGGCTTCGTTAAAAGCTGACAACTCGGCTGGGCCACGTTTTTACAGGAAGGAACTTGGAGCCCGAGAAGCGAATCCAGAATCCAGAATCCAGAATCCAGAAGAAAGACGAAAATCAGCTGATTTGAGCCAGTTGGTGACAATTTGCCAAATCAAATTCCTTGGAAGTCCAACTTCTGTGTTGCGCTTCATCCCTGGTCACTGCGGCGTACGACAAGTACGCCTCATTCCCATGGATTCGCGCGCCTTGCCAATTTTTAAGATTTGGTGGAGCTTTTTACTTTGCCATCAAAAACGAACTTTTTACGAGACCATCAGGGATGGAGCCATTGAGGATCGAACGGAAGCACCTCGATGATCCGGGAAAAACCGGGTCAGGCGGATAGCCGGTCGTGGAAATCGAACTGTTTCCCATGGACCGCCTCTACGTTTTCTGGGTCATTCTGGCCCGGATGGCGGCAACCTTCGGGTCTCTGCCGATATTTACCATTTCCAACGCGGCAATCCGATTCCGTCTCGGACTGGCGCTGGCGTTCAGTCTGCTCCTGTTTCCGGTTCTCGACCTGTCGCTCTCCGTTCAGCAGACCACAACGATCGGCTTCGGCCTGGTCATTGTGCAGGAAACCCTTCTGGGCCTTCTCCTGGGTTTCGTCACCCAGCTGATCTTTTTCGCCGTTCAGCTGGGCGCAACGGTCGTGGGTTACCAGATGGGGTTTTCGGCGGCGAATATTCTCGACCCCCAGAATCAGCAGCAGGTGCCCCTGCTTTCCCAGTTTCAGAACGTGTTTGCGATACTGATTTTTCTGGTGCTCGATGTCCACCATATGATCCTCCGGGTCATGGTGCGATCCTTTGAGATACTGCCGCCGGGCGGCCTCGATTTCGCGGGAGGGGCCGTCCCCTATCTCGTGGAACTGTCGGGAGAAATGTTTGTCCTGGGCCTGCAGTTGATCTCGCCGATTCTGATCATCCTTATCGTTTCGACATTCATCCTGGGGATCATGTCGCGCGTCTTTGCCCAGCTGCAGGTGTTCATGCTCTCCTTTCCGATCAATATCACCCTGTCGCTGATCATCATGGGCCTGGGCATGGAACTGGTGTTTGTTCTCCTGGAGCAGGAGTTCCAGAGATTGCAGGAACGCCTTTTTTATATTCTCCATCTAATGTGAAAATGAATGTCTGACGACCAAAACCTCGAAAAGACCGAGGATCCTACCGAGAAACGGCGGCGGGATTTCCGGGAAAAAGGGCAGGTAACCCAGAGCCGTGAAGTGAACACGGCCATTCTCATGACTGGCGCCCTGATCGTCTGGTCTTTTTACGCCCCCATGTTCTGGGAGGGCCTGGAATCCTTCGTCGGTTTTTTCTGGGGAATTTCATCCGAGTATACGATCGATCCGCTTTCGGTAAGACTGATGCTCTTTTTCATTCTGCAACGGATGGGGGGATTGCTCTGGCCGCTTCTTGTTTCCGTTCTTGTGCTCGGCTTTTTGTCGGGATTCCTTCAGATCGGCTGGCTGTTTACGTTCAAGCCGCTTCAGCCGGACTTTAAAAAACTCGACCCGATCAAGGGGATGAGCCGGCTGTTTTCCAAACGTTCGTTTTTCGAAGCCGCCAAATCCCTTGTCAAGATTACCGTGGTCGGCGTGGTGGCGTTCCAGACCCTTTTTTCCCGGTTCGATCATTTTCTGGGCCTGGCCGGCGCGGAATTGAATGCCGCGGTCGGTTTCATGAGCGGCATGATGTTCACGATTCTTTTGAAGTGCTGCCTGGTGCTGGTAGTCATCGCCCTGGTTGATTACCTGTTTTCCCGCCAGGAAATGGAGAAGAAAATGCGGATGACCAAACAGGAAATCAAGGAAGAACATAAGGAGAGCGAAGGCGATCCCCTGATCAAGCAAAAGGTGCGGGCAATTCAGAGGGAGATGGCCAGAAAGCGGATGATGGCGGAGGTCCCCAAAGCCGATGTGATCATCACCAACCCCACCCATTACGCGGTGGCCCTTCGTTACAAGCGCAATGAAATGGAAGCCCCGATGGTCGTGGCCAAGGGGGCCGATTATCTGGCAAAGCGGATACGGGAAGTCGGCGTGGAGCACCATATCCCGCTGGTGGAAAATCCCGTGGTCGCCCGGGCGCTCTACCAGGTGGAGCTCGGGCAGATGATTCCGGATCGGATGTTCAAAGCCGTGGCCGAGATCATGGCGTACGTCTACAGCCTGAATAACAGGAAAAAGGTATGATCCGGGAAATGGTTCGGCAACGGTTCGGGCTTCTGTTCAGCAGCGATGTGGCGGTATCGTTCGGGTTGGTCCTGATCCTCCTGGTGATGATCATCCCCATGCCGGCCCTGCTGCTCGATCTCTTTCTGGCATTGAACATCACGGTTGCCCTGATGATTCTGATCATTACGGTTTATGTTGAAAAGCCCCTTGAATTCGCCATATTTCCCCCTGTTCTTCTGGTCACCACCCTGTTTCGCCTCTCCCTGAACGTGGCCTCCACCCGGTTGATATTGTTGAACGGCGATATGGGGGCCGCCGCCGCGGGGAAAGTGATTCAATCCTTCGGTCAGTTCGTGGTCGGCGGCAATTACGTGGTAGGGGTGGTAATTTTTCTCATCCTGGTGGTCATCAATTTTATTGTCATCACCAAGGGCGCCGGCCGGGTGGCCGAAGTGTCGGCCCGGTTCACCCTGGATGCCATGCCCGGAAAACAGATGGCCATCGATGCCGACCTGAATGCCGGATTGATCAATGAAAAGCAGGCCCGCGCCCGGCGGGAGGAGATCACCCATGAAGCCGATTTCTTCGGGGCCATGGACGGTGCGAGCAAATTCGTGCGCGGTGACGCGGTCGCCGGGATCATTATCACCCTTATCAATGTCTGCGCCGGTTTTGTGATCGGGGTCGTCCAGAAGGGAATGCCGGTCGGCGAGGCGGCTTACAATTATACCACCCTGACCGTCGGCGACGGTCTTGTGAGCCAGATACCGGCGCTGATCATTTCCACGGGGGCCGGCATACTGGTCTCCCGGAGCGGCGGGGAAGGCGATTTCGGCAGCCAGATCAAAAAACAGTTCAGCTCCAATATCCGGGCCATCTGGGTGGTCGGATCGATATTGCTCGGTTTTGCATTAATCCCCGGTCTTCCCTTTCTGCCGTTTT